>Ga0070729_10002338_pt1 | contig 24902 bp, 18 predicted proteins | sample tdDd472_FD_66725 | JGI IMG/M metagenome (GOLD analysis project Ga0070729, IMG submission 66725) | Marine sediment microbial communities from the Atlantic coast under amendment with organic carbon and nitrate - tdDd47.2 | ecosystem: Environmental > Aquatic > Marine > Coastal > Sediment | place... | reverse complement strand
ATTGCGGTGAATCTCTATGCATTTGAAAAGACTATCGCTGATCCAAATTGCAGCCTGGCCGACGCTATTGAAAATATAGATATTGGCGGCCCTACAATGCTCAGAGCGGCTGCGAAGAATTTTCACGATGTGACGGTGATTGTTGATCCTGCTGATTACCCCCAGGTAGTTAAAGAGATAAAAGAATCTGGTAATACAACACTCAAAACGCGATTCAAATTGATGAGAAAAGTATTCGCCCTCACTTCCGTCTATGATACAGCAATTTCTACATGGTTGGAAAAGGTCGATATTGAGACTAATAGCTATTTTTCTGGAGAATAGACAATGTTGAAGATGGCTGTTTTATTATCTGGTAGTGGACGCACCCTGGATAATTTTCATGAGCGAATCCAAAATGGGAGCCTTGCTGGTGAAATTCAATTAGTTGTCTCTAATGTTAAGGGTGTCCTTGGGCTGAGTAAAGCCGAGAAATACGGTTATCCTGCATTTCATGCTGCTGGAAACGATCAGATCAATCAGCTCCTTAAGGACTATGATGTTGATATCGTTTGTCTTGCCGGTTACCTGAAGCTATACACGCCGCCGCCTGAGCTTGCCAGGGCAGTAGTGAACATCCATCCTTCCCTTGTTCCCAGTTTTTGTGGTGATGGATTTTATGGTCATCATGTGCACGAAGCAATTAAGGATAGAGGCTGCACCGTCAGCGGTTGTACTGTGCATTTTGCCAATGAAAAATATGACGAAGGCCCAATTATCCTTCAGAAATGTGTAGAGCTTTCCTATGAGGATGATATCGACACTATTGCAGATAAGGTATTTGCCATTGAATGTGAAGCGTTTCCTGAGGCTATAAATAGGATTGACGAACGGGGAATAGACTTTTTTTGGAAAAGGGTTGGGATGTGATTGTGAAAAAACGAGGAATTATTAAAAGCTGATGACAAACATGGAACTGCTTGCACCTGCTGGAACTATTGAAACTTTCGGTGCGGCCCTGGATGGCGGCGCAGATGCCGTCTATGTCGGTGCTCCTGGCTTCAATGCGAGAAATCTGGCAAGAGATTTACGCATTGAAGAAATTGGGGCCATGATTCGTCATTGTCACAGCCTGGATAAAAAACTCTATATTGCTGCTAACAGCCTGATACTTGAAAAAGAACTTCCGCAGGTAATCGATAATCTGGCGCTGTTGGAAGAGCTGGGTCCCGATGCGCTCATTGTACAGGATTTGGGCCTGATCAGGTTGGTGCGGCATTATTTTCCAAGGTTGAAGCTGCATGGTTCTACCTTGATGACTGCCCATAATTCGGATGGGGTGAAATTTCAGGCGGACCTTGGCTGCGAAAGGGTGGTGCTGGCAAGAGAGATGACCCTCAAGGAAATCAGCGCAATCAGTGCCAGAAGAGGGAATACTGAGCTTGAAATATTCATTCATGGCGCCATGTGTTTTTCTTATTCCGGACTGTGTCTGTTTTCATCCTATCTTGGAGGTAAAAGCGGTTTACGCGGGCGATGTGTTCAGCCTTGTCGTAGAGCCTATAGTACCGGTGTGAAAAATACCGGCGGAAAGGGCAGCAAAAAAACAGGTAAAAAGAGTGACTCAGGTCGCTACTTTTTTTCCATGAATGATTTAACGGGACTGGAGACGGTACCTTATCTAAAAGAAGCTGGGATTGCTTCACTGAAGATTGAGGGCCGGTTACGTTCAGCCCACTACGTTCATTCCATTGTCAGCGCTTATAGAAAGGTTCTCGATGCAGAACCAGGAAATCATGAGGTGGCCTTGGCCGAGGCTAAGGTGCTTGCGGATCAGGCAATGAGTCGAAAAACGTCGAGTGGCTATTTTTTCTCCCCGCAACCAGCTGAAGCGATAGCTCCGCAGCATTCGGGGAATATGGGCATGCATCTCGGTCGCTTTACGGTGACCCGCAAAACCGGAAATCATGTTACCTGTCGATTTGTAACAAAAGGTAATCTGGCCATAGGAGACAGACTTCGTCTTCATGTTGAACCTTCGGGGGAAAGGACTGCATTCAGGTTGAAATCACTTTTTGTTCTGGGGGCGGAGCAAGAAAATGCCAGCGCCGGGAGCAAGGTCTCTATTGAGCTGCCTGGGGAGTTTCAGGCTGCTGCGGACGGCCATGTGGAGGTGTATAAAGTTGACGGCGGGTCCCGGTTGGGAGCTTTCCGTGAAGGCGTTTTGCAATCGGAAAAGGTTGGCAGAGAGCTTGCTGGTAAAAAGAAGCGACTGGCTGGTACGATTGATCAGATAGTGAGCCAGGTGTGGAGTCCAGGTAGCCCGATAGCGCCTCCTGAATTTAACAGAAAGGGTGAGATTAAAAAGACTTACCGCCCACGACCGGGAAGAAAAAAAATACCACTGGATTGGTGGTTGAAAACCGATTCGTTTAAAGTGGTGATGGATGATTTACCTTTTACTCCGGATAGATATCTCATCAGTTTCAATAAGCAGACGGTAAACCAGGCCGGAAAAATGAAAGGGTTGCTCGGTAAAAAGGCCCGAATGGTAACCTGGGCCCTTCCTCCATTGATAATGGAAAATGATCTGCAAAGGGTTAACAAACAGATTAAGCTCCTTCTTCGTACAGGATTTAGAAGCTTTCAGCTCGGCCATCTTAGTCAGAAATTATTCTTTAAAGGCGAAAAGGCCCATCTTTTTGCTGACTATACAGCTAATTTGCTCAACAATCAGGCTGTAGCCTTGGCAAGTGAAATCGGGATTGGGGCTGTACAAGCTGGAATTGAGATGGATCGTGGCACACTTGGAGAACTGTTAAACGGTTGCAAGGGTGGAGAGGGGATGGCTCGGCTCGATCAAGGGGTCCCCAATATACCGGTTGGCATTATGGTATATGGTGCTCCGGCCCTCTATACATCAAGGCTGGCACCTGATCATTTTCAATACGAGCGCACAATACTCAGCCCCAGGGACGAGCCTTATATTGTCAGAAAAAAAGAAGGATATACACAAACTTTTCCGGATAAACCCTTTTCGCTTCTGCCCTATCTGGATGAATTGAAAGGGATGGGCATAAAGTACGTTGTGGTCGATCTAACCGGGGGTACCTGTTCCAAACGAGAACTTCAGGAATTAGGGGAACGGTTGCAGAATAGTGGTCGGTATGGCAAACTCCCAACCTTTAACTATTTAGGCAGGCTGGAGTAAGTTGCTGTTCAATTTCTTGCAAAAACATTCGACTCAGTTTGTAAGCACTTGTTTAACGCATTGAGAGCAAGAGAGAATCAATTGAATCAATTGATCTTTTGCTCTTTTCCTTCGTCTAGTCTGCGCATACCCTCCATAAGGAGTTTCATGAAAAATCCAATTTCCGGAGTACTGAAATCTTCTGGAGCAATACCGGGAGTGAAGCGAAAACGTCCTGCGTCTTCCTTGAGTATTTGGTAAAATGCCATGTCACCATTAAGCTCGTCGTATTTAGCCTTGATGAGCGCGCCCTGTCTAAAAGAGAATCGGGCAGTACCTTTACTGAGGTCAGATATCGTCAAAATACCTGTCTTGTTATTCATGTTCAAGGTTTGGAATAGCGCTTCCGCAGGAATTTCCGCGAGATTGCCGGTGATGCCTGAAGTGAGATCTTCAGCGCGAATTTTGTTCGATTTGTTCAGTCTCTCGGCCATAAGGCGTGAAAAATAGAGTTGGATCGCCGGGTAAATATCCAATATTTTATGAAAATTTGGCTGATCAATGTAGAGAATCGAACTTGGTTCTTTAACCTGGATGGTGGCATTGACCTTATCATTACAGATGAGACTCATTTCACCAAAAACCTCTCCTGTATCAAGTGTCGAGATGATAATACCAGCATCGTTGAGTACATTGATACTTCCTGATACAATGATAAAAAACCTACCACCTGGGTCGCCTTTGCTTATGACGATATCACCCTTGTCATATTTGTTGAGCCTGAAATAACTGATGACTGTATCAAGATTTTTTTGGTCTATGTTCTTGAAAAAAGGAAAACTGCTTAACAGGTGCATGATTGAGCCAAGTTCATCGGAGAGCGTGTTCTTTTTTAGCCCTGAAAGGTCGTCTTCTCTACCGTGCTCAAGCCTGATTGAGCCAGTGCAGCCACTACAATTGATCATGCAAATTGGAATCTTATCACCTCTTTCATATTGCATGACAAGCTTGGAGAGGTCACCGTTCAAAATCTTACAAATCTTTTTCTTGGCGGGGTAGGTGATGATTGAGGTAGTGATGTAACTGTTTTCGGTGTCACTTGTCAGCGGGATGGCTATTCCCGAAAGGGCGAAGTCATCGTTGAACTCATAGAGCGGACAGCTACGATTTTCTACTATTCTAAAAGATATTTTGGGAAACCCCATGGAACCAGCCTAATTATTTCATTTTTTCTGGTCAAGCCAGAAGGAAAAACTGTCAACGTAACTTTCTTTTGTGAGTAAAGCATATACTAAGTTAAAGTCGTGTGTCAAACAGCCGGGCCATCCCGATAAAGGAGATGACTGCAAAATACTATCATGAGCAAATTAAACGGACTCATAAGATTATTTTCTTGCAAAAAGAAAAAAATCATTGGAAAGAACGTTATCAAAAGGGATTTAAGTTAAGGTCCTGTCGAATTGTATCGCTTGTGATATAAGCATAAGTTGTGGCTTCAAAATGAAGATGATTGGCTGATGATATATGTTGACAATGTTCATTTCTTGCATTATAAATTGGTGGTTTCACAATATGGACTATTCAAGATCAGTGTGCATCTTAGTGAATACGGACACTGGTTCATTAAAAGAATATATAGCACATTAATTCGAAGAGATACGATAATAACAGGAGGAAGTACGTGGCAAATCATAAATCCGCTGAAAAGAGAAACCGTCAGGCTCAAGTTGCTCGTTTGCGTAACAAGATGAATAAAACCAAGATGAAAACAATCATTCGCAAACTTGATGAAGCTGTGGTTGCCGGAACAGCAGATGTCGCAAAGGAAGTTCTGGTAGAAGCTACTTCAGTTATTGCCAGGACCGCCAGCAAGGGCACAATTCATAAGCGGAATGCATCCCGTAAAATTTCCCGCCTCACCAAGCGTGTAAATAAGATGACCACTGCTGCGTAAATACTTCGTGACCGTTCTGTAAGTAACGGTTGAGATGAGGTTATAAGAGCCATGGAATCATATGATTTCATGGCTCTTTTTTTATGTTTTTTACCAGTAAGAGGCTGGACAAGACCGGCAGCCAGCTGGTATGTTGCTCTGCATACAGTGAGTTAGAAATTATTTCACCTTTAATTTAGACAATACCAACGAGAATGGTTCTACCGGATAGACAGAGATTTAAAAGTGATATGGCCGGATCTCGACTGATTCCGGTGTGCAGGGAGATCGTTGCAGATTTAGATACCCCTTTAACGCTTTTTTCTAAAGTTGCTGAGGGGGACAGCCATGTCTTTCTCTTTGAGAGCATGGAAGGTGGAGAAAAATGGGGGCGTTTTTCGTTTATTGGTTTTGACCCTCTGGTGACCTTTACTTCTAATAACGATTCCATCCAACTGACAGAAATAAAACAAGGTATCACTAAGAGCAGGAGTTTCTGCTCTGATCCTCTGCTGGCCCTGAAATCCCTCATCGAAGATCTTGATGCCGCTGAATATGACCATCTTCCCAGGTTTTGCGGAGGTGCTGTCGGTTATCTCGGCTATGATATGGTCAGGTTTATGGAGGATCTTCCCGACAGCCGCCCGGCAATAGATTTTCCTGATTCCTCCTTTATGGTACCGAAAATAGTATTGGTGCACGACAGTTTCAAGCAGACTGTTACCATCGTATGCTGGGTGCAGGTGGATGGCGATGATGGCGATGTCCTGTATGATAATGCGGTCGATTTGATTGATGGAGTGATTGCCAAAATCAAGCGGCCCGTATCTGCGGAGTTTTTTGAAGCGAGTCAAAACGATGGTTCTGCTTCCCATGTTTTTTCCTCAAACATGGCCAAAGAGCAGTTTGAAGCCATGGTGGATAAAGCCAAAGAGTACATTCTGGCCGGCGATATTATTCAAGTTGTATTATCCCAGCGGTTTCATACGGAAACTGACTTGGCGCCAATGGTTTTGTATAGAGCCTTGCGGCATATTAATCCGAGTCCGTATCTGTTTTTTCTCCAGTTGGGTGATGTTATTCAAATCGGTTCCTCACCCGAGATCCTCGTTCGAAAAGACGATACAAATATTGAGCTGCGACCTATAGCCGGTACACGAAGACGAGGGGCCACTCCGGAAGAGGACCTGGCTCTTGAAAAAGAGTTACTGGCTGACCCGAAAGAGACTGCAGAACATTTGATGCTCGTCGATCTTGGTCGCAATGATGTGGGCCGGGTTGCCAAGGGCGGGCAAGTCAAAGTTCAGGACCTTTTGGTCATTGAACGATATAGCCATGTTATGCATATCGTATCTGGGGTTCATGGGGAGATTGCTGAAGATAAAGATCAGTTTGATGTGATGGCTGCCTGTTTCCCGGCCGGCACTGTTAGCGGTGCACCCAAGATCAGGGCTATGCAGATAATCGATGAACTTGAGCTGGAAAAACGCGGTCCCTATGCTGGGGCTGTAGGATATTTTGGTTTCTCCGGCAACATGGATTTTTGTATTACTATCAGGACATTTGTCATGCAGGGCAAAAATTTATGGATTCAGGCCGGGGCTGGAATTGTCGCTGACTCCGAGCCAGAGAAAGAATTTGAGGAAACGGTAAGTAAGTCATTGGGATTACGCCGTGCTGTTGAACTTGCAGAAAAAGGTTTTTAGAAAATGCTTGTTATAATAGATAATTACGATTCTTTTACTTATAATATCGTTCAGACCGTTGCAGCTAACGGGCTTAAGGAAGGACGAACTGAAGATATCAGAGTTTTTCGAAACGATAAGATCACGGTGCGCGAAATTGAAGAATTGCAGCCGGATAGATTGTTGATCTCGCCGGGACCCTGTACGCCTGCAGAAGCTGGGATTTCCATTGAGGCTATCAAATATTTCGCTGGAAAACTACCCATTCTCGGTGTCTGTCTCGGCCATCAGGCAATAGGTGAGGCCTTCGGTGGCACTGTTGTTAGAGCGGGTCGGATTATGCATGGCAAGACTAGCCCTATGGAACATGATGGCAAAGGTGTTTTTAGCGGGCTACCAAATCCATTTGACGGGATGCGATACCATTCATTGATAGTTGAGGAAAGCGATTTTCCTGATTGTCTTGAGGTGACTTGCAGATCAGATGAGAATGAATTGATGGGACTTCGCCATAAAGAGCTTGCTATAGAGGGCGTTCAGTTTCATCCAGAATCGATTATGACCCCTGCAGGAATTACCCTTTTGAAGAATTTTTTGGCGGCTGATTATGCTACCTTGTTACGACCATGAATCAGCTGTCATAAAACCTATATTACGAAAAAAATCATGAATATTAAACTGGCTATTGGCAGGGTGGTTACCAGGCAGGATCTGACCGAAGAAGAAATGATTTCGGTTATGAACGATATTATGGGCGGCAATGCTACGGATGCCCAGATAGGTTCTTTTATCACAGCGCTTCGAATGAAGGGCGAAACCATCGACGAAATTGTTGGTGCAGTCCGGGTAATGCGCGAAAAAGCAACCTTTATTGATTCGGGCGTTGATACTGCCGCTGGTGAAATATTGATGGATATCGTCGGCACTGGCGGTGATGGGTCCGGAACCTTTAATGTTTCAACCACAACAGCCTTTGTGGTTGCTGCTGCTGGTATACCGGTGGCTAAGCACGGCAATAGGGCTGTCTCATCAAATTGCGGCAGCGCGGACGTTCTTGAGGCTCTTGGTGTTGACTTAAGCCTTTCAGCAGAGGCGGTTTCAAATTGTGTTCGATCAATTGGAATTGGATTTCTTTTTGCTCCAATGCTCCATGGGGCCATGAAATATGCAATAGGACCACGAAGAGAAATAGGTATCCGCTCTATTTTCAATATCCTCGGACCAATGACTAACCCCGCAGGGGCAAACGTACAGCTCACCGGAGTTTTCGCTAAAGAGTTGACAACCATTTTAGCCGAGGTGCTCGTTCGACTGGGCATGAGAAGAACCCTGGTGGTCTGGGGAGAGGGCAATATGGATGAGTTGACAGTTACCGGTACCTCCCATGTGGCTGATGGTTGTGATGGCAAGGTAACCAACTACACCATTGAGCCTGAGGATGTTGGCCTGAGTCGTGCATCTCTTGCAGATATTAAGGGGGGAGCAAGCGCTGCCGAGGCCGCGGAGCAGGTTCGCTCAGTATTAAAAGGGGAGCAGGGGGCCAAGCTCGATATGGTTCTGTTGAACGCGGGAGCATCTTTGCTTGCTGCAGGAAAGGTTGAAAGTCTCGTAGATGGTGTTAACCAGGCAAGAGAGATTGTTAATTCCGGTGCGGCACTTAAGAAACTTGAACAGTTGGTCAGCTTTTCCAGCTCGGTTGCACAAGAATTGTAATATTAAGGATGATTTGGTGATTTATGGCAATGATTTTAGATACAATAGTTGCAAAAAAGAAGATTGAGGTTGCCGAACTGCGCCAAAATGGGATTCAACTGCCGCCTGAATTCAGAGATAAGGAAATTTCATCTCCGCGTGGCTTTCGCAACACGCTCGTTAAGTACTCTGGCGTTTCGATAATTGCTGAGGTAAAGAAAGCTTCTCCTTCCAAGGGTGTCATTTGTTCTGATTTTCGTCCGGTGGATATTGCGCTTAACTATCAACAAAATGGAGCACAGGCGATTTCCGTTCTTACCGATGTAGATTTTTTTCAAGGATCACTCCTGTATATGATGCAGGTTCGGGAGGCAGTTTCTCTGCCTGTTCTGAGAAAAGATTTTTTAATCGATGAATTGCAGATTGAAGAAGCCAGGGCCCATGGGGCTGATGCCATCCTCTTGATTGCTGCTATTCTTGATCTGGCACAGCTGAGAGACTATCGGGCCTGTGCCAATGAATACGGTATGGATGTATTGGTTGAGGTGCATGACGAAAAAGAAACAGAACGGGCCCTTGAAGCAGGCAGTGACCTTATAGGAATCAATAATCGTAATTTGAAAGATTTTTCTATGGATCTTGAAACGACCTTCAGGCTGAAAAAACTCATCCCGGAAGAAATTCCGGTGGTCAGTGAGTCAGGTCTGAAAACTGTTGATGATTTCAAACGATTACGAGATGAAGGGATTACAGCGGCCCTGGTTGGCGAAACCCTGATGCGGGCAGGAGCTGACAGTGCGCTGCTCCAATCTTTGCGAAAATAAGGATTTTATTGTATGGCAAGAACAAGCCTGCATAGAACCAGGGTAAAGATGTGTGGCACCACTCGCCAGGAAGACGCAATGGCTGCTGTGCGTTTTGGTGTCGATGCCCTTGGATTTATTTTTTACCCTAAAAGCCCACGATTCATCTCTTCTGAAAATATGGCACGGATAGTAGAGAAGCTTCCCCCTCTTATCGATAGGGTAGGTGTCTTTGTCAATGCGCCGATGAAAGAGGTGATAGCTACCGCAGAAGTCGGACTCTCCTATCTGCAACTCCACGGTGATGAGTCAGTAGATTACTGTCGAGAATTGCGGCAGCACCTTCCTTCCTGCGGCATTATTAAGGCATTTAGGGTTGGAGAAAAGAGTCGGGCAGCTGATTTTACTCCATATGATGACTGCGTTGATGCCTTCCTTTTAGATACATATGTCTCTGGGGAAAGTGGCGGTACGGGCAAAATCTTTGACTGGTCGATTATAGAACAATTGAAATTGCGACAACCGATATTCCTGGCTGGTGGGCTGAACCCTGATAACGTGCAGCAGGCTATCGCGGAGGTTCAACCGTTCGCAGTGGACATCAATTCAGGAGTAGAGTCAGAACCCGGGGTTAAAGACCACTCCCGCCTCATGAAATTGATGCAGTTAGTCCGGCAGTCCTCTTTCGAATAACTTGTAGTTCTGATCCTCCAACCGGTTCCTTTTAGATTACCCTTTAGTTATCGGGCAATGATGAATGCGCCAGAATAGCCACGTTCAAGCAGTGCTTTTTCTGAACGCTTTGCTCTTTGGAGTGTATCTCCGACATATACCTGCACCAAGTAGAGGATTGATTTCGATCCAAAAAATTTCAAATTGACCGCTGAAAAACCGGCATCTGTGAATCGTCTCTGTAATTTAACGGCATTAGCCTTGTTGGCAAAAGCACCGATCTGTACGAAAAATTCCCCAACCGACAAATCCTTGTAGACCAGGGTAGGGGATTCACCCCATTTAACAACAGCTTCTTCTCCCAGAGCAGTGGCTTGCACCCTGGCAATGCCGTTTTTGGCCATCCCTAGTTCTTTCGCTGCCTTATAGCTTAAATCGATAATTCTACCACGCACAAAAGGGCCACGGTCATTGATCCTGACAACAGTTTTTCTACCATTCTCAAGGTTTTTGACCAGCAGCATAGTATTCATTGGCAAGGTTTTATGGGCAGCAGTCATCTCATATTTGTTGTAGGTCTCACCGTTAGAGGTCTTCCTGCCATGGAACTTACCACCGTACCAGGAGGCAATCCCTTTTTCATTATAGCCTTCAGCGGAAGGAATGGGATAATACCTTTTATTTTTGATGGTGTAGGATTTTTGGGTGCGAGGCCTATGCCCGGATGCATGAACGGTGGTGGTACAAAGGAAGCAAAGGAGTGTCAGTAAGGGGATACAAAACATTAAGATGTTGATTTTGTTGCCGGTGTTTTTAGCTGTCGTAAAAAAAATCATGAATTTTCTGTTGTAATTTAGGAAATAGTATTGATTGGTGCAGCTGAGTTTTAGTGCCTTGCTACTAATTATCGGTCACTGTTTATCGTCCCCACCCTCAGAGTTCATTATTTTCATGATGAATAAAAAAAATGAAAATTACTTTTAACATTAATTACTTAAATATACCACCAGGCTCTTCTTTCGGCTTATTTGTTATTTGTTTGCCGGGGTTAGTTTGAAGCTTTTGAACGTTCCTGGCTCAGAAACTCCTCAATACGTTCTTTGTAAAATAAACCAGCCGGCCCAGCAGTATGGGGAACATAGGGACGAAAGCCTCCGTTGGGGGCTTCTGGAGATACCGAGTCAAAGCGAACCGTTTCGTCCTCATCGATCCACGAGAGTGAATAGTCCAGCATCGGACGCATGGTGGTGATCTTTCCATTTTCGTCTCGTCCAAGCGTTATTGTTTCCCAGCGCCGCATGATTAGGCCCTTATGCCAAAGACCAGTCTCGGCAACATTAGTTATCTTGTCGGTCATTTGGGCAGGTAGTTCAGTTTTATCAAAATCAACATTGTTATCTATGATGATTTCAATTTCAGAACTTCCCTGGATCGACAAATTTGACCATGCATCAAAGTCATCGGTGTCCGACCTGAGGAAATGTTTGCCAGAATCGTTAAAGGTCCATTGGGCATGGCAGGCCTGACATGATACTGAATCATTATGTTCTTTATGGGCGGGGTGTTTCATGAGGGGGATGGGGTGATCTTTTCCATCACGGCCAAGAAGTACATAATTATCCTGTCGTTTCTCAACTCGACCAGGTAAAGAATGTTGCAATTCTTCACGATTGTGACATCCTTTACAGGATGGCTTCTCTCCTCCAGTGTGCATCAATTCCTGACCTGAATGACAATCAATACAAAGCATGCCTCGTAGCTGATGTACATCGGCTTTTAGCTGGTGATATTCGACACCATATGGTCTGAAATGGTCGTTCTTGGTTGTGTAAGGCGTTCGATACTCGACATTAAAGTCATGTTCAAAGCGACCATAATAATCAAACCCGACATAATTGCCGTAGTGGCATGATAGACACTGTGCATCTCCAGGTTTTTGGAAGCTGTGCCCATCGGCTTGCCCATCAGTAAATAACATGTGGCAGGCAGCACAACCGGTACCGTGGGTAACAGACGGGTAACTATCACCAGAACTATAAGGATGACAACGAAAGCATCTGCGTCTCAGCAGGTCGTCTGCAAGTTCGAGCATTGTTTCCGGTGCATCCTTTTTAGGCGTATCAAGGAAACTGGCCAAGTCATTTTGAGCCCCGAATGCTCTTCTGAAAATATTGGTATTGTCATAAAGTGTGAAATGTTTTGAACTATATATCTGCTCTACAATTTCCATATGACAAGGTCCGCATGATACGCGAAGATTATCGGGATGGGAGGGGAGAGGCGTGTAGTCCATGTGTGCGCTGTCTTTATCTTTTGCCAGCGTATTGCCTTTATGACAAGAAATGCAGGACTGTTGATGATTAGCGTCTGTTGCAATGGTATGACAGTCGATACACTGCAGAAGGGAAACAGTTTTAGGCTCTTCGTCTGTACAGGCCGAGAGAATAAAGATAAGTATTATGAGGTAAAAAGCACTTTTCATATTAATAGGATGGATTGCCGATATTACGTAAAATATTGTGTTCTCGGTAGAAAATAGTACACCTAAAGGTGAATTGACCACCTGTGAAATTTACTTCCTAATAATGAAATGCTTATATTTCATAATGGTTGAACTTTCAATGATTACCTGATATATAGGCTGAAATTAGCCGGAGCTTGATATACCGGCATCCTGCAGTATTTTGTCATTATTGCCAGCATAGCTCAGTTGGTAGAGCGGCGCTCTCGTAAAGCGCAGGCCAGCGGTTCGATTCCGCTTGCTGGCTCCATTTATAACGGCCACTTAGGGGTTTTTCTCTGGGTGGCCGTTTCTGTTGGGGGGTGTGCTGGGGGGATGAGATGCGTTGTCAAGACGGTCGTTAATTTCCGTAAATAATTGTACTAATAGACCCCCGTCATGTAGCTGTATTTGTAACATTTAGATTCAAGAAGATGTACGCCAATTTACGTTCTTATTAATATCTTTGTAGGCTTGTCTGACTTCATCATTTATTTATCAATCGGCAGATCGTGGTAGTCAATAGTAGTGTTATGTTTAAGCCAATATCGACAATCTCTCGGTTCTTCCAAAAAAACCATCGATTTGTCCCCGCCACGATTCAAAATATTCTGTTAACATCTCTTGTTGCATCTTAAAAATTGTCGTCCACCTAAGTTACTTGTCAGGGTGACATGTCACCTTAAATATAATTTATATGGCAACTTTGTTTGCGAACAAAAAATGCTTATTATTTAACCATTGATAATTGCGTTAGCTCGCGCTCTACATCAAAGCTATTGGCGTTTTAAAAGAATGATCTGTTCTGAAAGACTTCAAAACAGATTGTTGATGAGATGGATTCTTTTTATATCACCTCTCTTTTGTTTTGAAGAGAAAGGAGGTAGCCAATGAAAAATGTAAAAAGTTGTATTGTGACGATGTTTAGCATATCGCTTCTTTGTACAGCCCCGATCATTTCAATAGCAGAGCAGCGTATGATTACTTATGAAATGGGGGAGAGTGGTCATACAGTTTCATTTCCAATGAGCCAAAAGGAAATTCGGGATGCTGAAAAGATCGATAAAGTCATAAAAATGATCGAACAAAGAAAACGTACCAAACAAAGGATGGTAGAAAGGCATGAGCTGCCCGAAAGCGGCATTACGATTACTTTTCCCATGTCCGATGAAGACATCAGAGAGGCGGAAGTCCAATATCAAGAATCTGTAAATCGCCACAAGAAGATGTCTAAGTTGCGGAAAGAAATGGAAAAGATGTTTGAAGTTTTTGAGGTAGGGGAAAGTGGACAACCGGTTAAATTTTTAAGGAACAGCAGCCAATAACGTAAATTCTCTTACCGTTTTATTGTTCTGATTATTATCAACACTTCATCACTATTAGCTTGCGCTCATCTTTACGGACAAAGATTGACCTCGTTTAATACTATGTAAAACTGTACAGACGGATGTGGTCTTATTGCTGTCGTCGTCATCAAGTAGGATTACAAAGCCGGTTATTTCTGGTTCCCATCTTTCTGCTATCCAGGGACATGAGCCCACGATGAAATTGAGGAGGTCCGGTTCCAAGTCTGTCAGTCCTTTGATGATACGTGACTAGGTATGTCAATGTCTGCCGATATTAGTTCCACACTTTGGGTAAACGCCATAATTCCTTCCATTGATGAACATTGAAATACTATGGAAAAAGCAACTGAATTAAGATAGGTTACAGAGTATTACCTAGGAATGCATCAAGCACAAGAGATCTGGTTCTGCCTAACTTTTTAAAACCTCGCCTCTCTCGGCATTGTTTTGGCATAATACAATTTAAACGACTAAGAGGCCTAAGTATGAAAAATGACCTCCAGAAGCTCATAACAATCTTCGAAGCCATGGCAGACGGTGTTTGTATTGTCAATCAGGACTTAACGATTGAATTTATGAACTCGGTAATGGTGGAAAGGTTTTGCGACGGTGTTGGAGAAAAATGTTACGAGATTTTAGTAAATAGAAGTGAAATCTGTGAATCGTGTGACGCAGCAAAAGTCTTTCGCGGGGAGACGCTTCACCAGGAAGTGTACAATAAAAAATCTGACAAATTCTATGACATCGTCGAGATGCCTCTGAAAAACGACGATGGGACATTGTCTAAATTAAGTATATTTCGGGACATTTCTCACAAAAAAAGCCAGGAAGAAAAGCTGAAAGCTTCAGAAGAGCAATACAGAAGGCTCTTTGAACTTGTTGGGTGCGGCGTATTTATCAGTAGCAAGAAAGGCAAATTTCTCGAAGCTAATTTGGCATTAGTTGATATGCTTGGTTATGCAAAAAGGGAGGATTTCTTTGAAATTGACATTGCCAATGACCTTTATCTAAAACCTGATGACCGTCAGAAATTTATGGAGACCATTGAGCGGGAAGGGAGTGTCATTGATCTTGATGTTGAATTTAAAAAAAAGGACGGTACCCCAATTCCTGCACTTTTAACCGGCCATGTGCGCTATGATAATAAAGGGAATGTAACTGGCTATGAAGGGATCATAGTAGATCAAACACTAAGAAAACAGATGGAAAGGGAGGTAAGGGAGGCTGGCGATTTTCTAAATAATATTATTCATAGTTCAGCCAACGCAATTATGGCGACTGATATGAAAGGGACTATTATCCTCTGGAATCAGTCGGCCGAAGAGATTCTCGGATATAAGACAAAAGATGTTGTTGGCAAGCTCAATATTACCAAAGTATATCCAGAAGGAATGGCTAAAAAAGTAATGGAGAAGCTTCGAACAAGTGAAAACAATCGTAAAGGGATATTAAAATTTTATCCCGTTGTTTTTGTTAAGCAGGATGGGGAAATTGCCGAAGGCAACCTCTCCGCGTCCATTGTTTATGATGAAAACCACAACGAAATTGCTACTGTTGGAATATTTACAGACTTAAAAGAAAGATTGGAGATGGAAAAAAGGCTAAAAACGACTCAAGAACAGCTGCTCCAATCGGAAAAACTTGCGGCAATGGGACGCCTTACCTCGCAAATCGCCCATGAGTTAAACAATCCTTTATACGGAATAATGAACACTCTTGAGCTGATGAAAACCGAAATATCTCCAGATAACAAGAGAAGAAAGTTATTGGAAATGGCGCTTTCTGAAATTGTCCGGCTCAGTGAATTACTCCGTAAAATGCTGACTTTTTCAAAGCCTGACCAGAAAGAAAAACAGCCAGTCGATATCGACATTATACTTGATGAAATGCTTCTTTTGCATAGAAAACAGTTCCGTGAAAACGATATTATAATTTCAATGGATATATCGGGCGGACTGGCCCCTGTCTATGCGTCAAAAAACCAGTTACGACAGGTTTTTCTAAATATTTTCAAAAATGCCAGAGACGCTATGCCCAGTGGCGGGACATTAACTGTAAAGACATACACCAAAGATGAGGAAATTGTTGTTGAAATATCAGACACTGGTGTTGGGATTAAAAAAGAGAATTTAAGTAAAATATTCGATGCCTTCTTTACCACAAAAAGCAGTGTGAAAGGTGTCGGGCTTGGTTTGTCTGTCTGCTATGGTTTTATCATAGAGCATGGTGGAGATATCAAGGTTGAAAGTGAAGAGAGTGTTGGTACAAAATTCATAATCACACTGCCTAGCCACAATCACCCTCTATAATTAGAGCGTTCCATTTCGGCATCATTTGGTTCCCCTGTCCTATTGTCGTTGTAACAATTAGGCACTGCTCTATCCCGAGTTTCCCCCTACCTTCCAGTCAAAGTCAGCATAAGTCTCCACCTTGTCTCAAGTCTGTAAAATCTATAATAACTGTAATAAATAAATATTATAAAAATATTTAAGTTTTTCTGGCCCAGATAAATACCTAAAAATAAAATAAAAAATAAGTAGATACGGTGACATGAACCTTTAGCGCAATAAAAAATCCTTGACTCTGTAAAAAATCTGTAATATCTATAATAATATAAATAACGATACTTATAAACAAAGGAGCTTGTTTTGGAAGACATACTTACAGTTGCAACTGCCAGCGAATATTGTCAGGTCTCTGCCAAGACGATTATTAATTGGGTCGAAGCCGGTCACATAGAAGCCTACAAAACAGTTGGCGGGCACCGTCGTATAAAAAAGAAAAACCTCGAAGCATTTATGGAAAAACAGGGCATTCCTATTCCCCAGACTGAAATAACCGGGACAAGAAAAAGAATACTGGTGGTGGATGATGATCCGATTATTGTTGAGACTATCGTGCTGTCCCTTGAAGAGGACGCATTTGACTATGAAGTCATTTCAGCATCTGACGGGTTCGAGGCAGGCCTTCAGGTCAATCATTTCAAACCCCATCTTCTGATTCTCGACATAATGATGCCGGATATCAAAGGTTATGAGGTTTGCAAAACAGTCAAATCGAATCCCGACACGAAAAATACCAAGATTATCGTCCTCTCAGCATATCTGGATGAAGAAAAGTTTAAGCAAATGAAGGAGAATGGCGCTGATGTCTGTTTTTCAAAGCCTCTGCCATTACCTCAGCTCAAGGAAGAAGTGGCCCGCTTGCTGGAGCTGAAATAAGAACTGGGTTTAATATTTCTCATCAAGTTTTTTCAGGGCCGAAACGTAACCTTCGATATAATCAGGAGGTAAAATGAAGCTTAAAGATGCACTGAAAAAAAATAAATTTATCGTTACTTCCGAAGTCCAGTCACCGGTTGAAGATGATCCGGAAAAGCTCATTAATAATCTGCAGCTCATTCAAGGTCGCGTTGACGGAGTCTCTGTCTCTGAAATAGAAATCGACGGGGTAGTAGGAGACACCATAAAGACCTGCGATCTTCTGAAAAAAAGTAAGTTCGAAGCAATATATCAAACTACAACCCGCCAGAAAAACCGACTGCAGCTACAAAAAGACCTTGTTAATGCCCATGAAGCTGGTGTTGAAAATCTGCTTGTTTTCACAGAAGACTACCGCCTCACTGGAGACAGTCTTCAAGAAATGATGTTTTTTCATGTTGATGCCGGCAAACTATCTTCTGTTCTAAATCACCTGAAAGAAGGTCAGACTATAGAAGGAGATGCGCTTGTCCAAAAAGCTGACTTTTTGCTTGGTTCAGGAGTGGAGTCATCTTGGGGAAAAAATGTCCCTGACCTTGAAATGAAGGAAATGGAGGAGATGACAAAAATCGGTACCGGATATTTTTTAACAACCCCGGTTTTCGATTTAGACTCATTTGAAAAATTTCTGAAAAACGTCAATACTTTCGGGGTTCCCGTCATCGCAGAAGTATTAATCATCAGAAATGCAACCATAGGGCGTTTTCTAAACCGCCATATGAAACCCGGTTTGGTTCCAGACTGGGTCATTGAAAAACTGGCGCGAGCTCCGGAAAAGGAAAAAGCGTCTATTGAGATCTTTGCCGATATTGTTTCGGGCCTAAAAGAAATTTGTCAGGGAGTACACATCATTACAATAGGGGGAGAACATCGGCTGAGGCAGTACATGGATGCAGCCAAGTTAAAATAACGAGCAACCTGCCTAACGTAACGATTACAAAAAGTTATCCAGGTGGGTGTGAAAAATATATTTAACTCAAGATTGTAACTTTTCAGCAGTGCTTCAGAAGTGATCAAGCAGCCTGAAGAGCCATGCTATGTCTACTTTTCAGGTTGACCAGGCACAGTCGGAGTGCTGTAACTTCTGCAGATGAGGAGTCAGCCTCGTGGAAACTATCACTCTCACGATCAACGGTAAAAAGATCAGTAGCGCTGGGGGGATATCCATTCTCCAAGCAGCAGAAGCGTACGGAATAAAAATCCCAAAACTCTGCTATCACCATAGTCTGAAACCTTTTGGTGCCTGCCGGCTCTGCCTTGTAGAAGACGAAAAAACAGGGCGGCTCTTCGCCTCATGCGTCACTCCTGCGGCCCAGGATATGGTACTTCTTTCGGATTCGCCTCAAGTTATCAAACATCGGCGAAATATTGTCTCCCTGATGATGGCCGAACATCCCGAATCGTGCATTGTCTGCAACAAGGGCAATCGATGTCAATTGCGAATGATTGCAGCAGAACTCGGTATCGCTGAAAACCATCTCTATCCCATGCCGAATTTCAAACCGCTGGAACAGGCAAATCCTTTTATCATGCGAGATTTATCCAAATGTATTCTCTGTGGTAAATGCATTCGAGCAGATCACGAGCTGGTTTGTGCAGGTGCTATTGACTATAACTCAAGAGGTTTTAATTCCAGACCAGCGACGCTTCATGAACTCCCTTTAGAAAAATCAACCTGTACCTTCTGCGGTACATGTGTGTCAATGTGTCCTACAGGTGCATTATCAGCAAAAGATGACTTTGTTGGAACACCGGAGCGAGAATCGAATTCGATTTGCGGTTTTTGCGGTGTTGGCTGCAATTTAACATTAGGCGTTGCAGGAAATCAAATTGTAACTGTTAACCCCTCTCAAATTGAAAATAGCGTTAATGATGCGACGCTTTGCGTCCGGGGACATTTTGGCCATGATTTTCTAAACTCCGCACAAAGAATCACCCAGCCCCATGTTCGAAAGGAAAATGAACTCGCCATTGCCTCTTGGGACGAGGCATTGGAGACCACTGCAAAGAAGCTTTTAGATATCAAAGACCTGCATGGGCCAGATAGTATTGCGTTTCTCGGATCATCAAAGTGCACAAACGAAGAAAACTACCTGTTTCAAAAAATTGCCAGAACGATCATAGAAACGAACAATGTGGACAACGGCGGATATATGTCCGGGAGACAGTTTCTCGATCTGGTAGAAAAAAGAACAGACAAGGCAGGCCGTTTTAATTTTTTTGCGGGCCCCCTTTCAGGACTCGAACAGGCAGAGGTCATTTTCATATTAGGAGCAGAGCCAGCTCAGACTGCACCGGTTGTGGACTATTACCTAAAAAGAAGTGCTAAAAAGGGCATACCTCTCATTGTGGCAAATCCAAGAAAAACGGATCTGGTTGGCAGCGCATCTGTATGGATTCACCCATACGCCTCCCCGATTAGGGAACGGAGTTTTTCGGACCTGTTTTATCTTGAACTTATAAACTCGATTTCAGCCCAGCTTCTGGCAAGAGAAGTGGCAGATAGTTCTTTTATTTCTCGTTTCACCAGCGGTTACGAGGTATTTACAACAGATCTTTTCTCAATGGATAAGGAAACCTCTGCCCCAAAAGCACATTTAGACATCCGGGCGATAGAAGACGCCGTCGACCTCTTAGCAGGCAAAAAGATAACCTTTGTGGTCGGAGACGATTTGATGCTGCAGCGATATGGCAAAGAGACCATGGAGGCACTGCTCAATCTGGCATTAATGACAGGATCCATCGGATACAAAGGTGCGGGTTTTCATATTCTGGCAAGAGATAACAATCTTGTGGGATCATGGGATATGGGAACAGTTCCGGAAACCCTTCCGGGGCGACTAATGATCAGTGAAGAGAATGATCGAAACGTATGGGGAAAGGCATGGAAAAAGAAGATCCCGAATACCAAAGGGTTAGACCTGTTTCAAATGATGGAAAAAGCTGAGGAAGGAAGTCTCAAAGCAATATATATTATGGGAGAAAACCCCCTCCGGAGCCTGCCTCAGCCCGACCGCCTTTTAAAATCACTTGAATCCCTGGAATTTGTTGTCGCCCAGGAAATCCTCTTTAATGAAACAGTTAATATTGCAGATGTAGTGCTGCCAGGCGCTCCATTTTCCGAAAAAGCAGGAAGTTTCACTAATATGGAAGGCAAGATTCAGTGCTTTACTCCTGCCTTAGCCCCCCCTGGGAATGCCAAACCTGATTTGGAAATTTTAGGTCTCCTTGCTGAAAAAATGGGAGTCCCTGAATACAAGGGCTCTCACGAAGATATCAGAAAGGAGATCAGCACTGCTATCTCCGCCTATTCAGAAACATCGACCTGCAAGCACCCGGTATGGATAAGGGAGAGAACTCACAAACAGGGCAGCTCAGCTGAAGAGCTGATCCATTTTTCACCCGTAACCTCGAGCCAAGAAACTACGCTCACTGATGATTATCCATTTACCGCATTATTCGGATCTCTTCGGTTCCATTTAGGAAGCGGCACGAGGACTGAACAATCCGCCCGAATAATAGCTTGTCAGTCTCAAGGAGAAATTGAAATCTCTCCAGTTGACGCAGAAAAAATGAATCTGATTCAAGATGACCTGATCAAAGTCACCTCTGTAACGGGAGAAATAGAGAGAAAGATCAAGATAAACAGAACTATTCAGAATGGTTACATCCATATCCCCACTGCCTTTAATAATAATGATGCGAGATACCTTATTCAAATGGCGCCCCTTCTCGACGCCAGCTCAAGCGGCTGGGACTCTTGCAGGGTAACTGTTGAAAAGGTTGAGCCCCTGTAAACATAAAGAAAGCCGGGATAAGTACCTTCACGAAATTCATTTGAATTTCTAAGGTACTAAATAGCATGATGTAAAACAGAGGAAGGTGAACAATGAATGCACCGGAAATGGACTGGGATAAATTTTCTGCAATAATAGAAAATCATCAAAAGGAAAAGTGGGGGCTGATTCCTCTACTTCAGAAGGTTCAGGAGAGTTTTGGGTATATTCCTCCTGAAGCTATTGAGGCAATTGCCGAGGCTCAGGGGCTCCCTCCAAGCCACGTCCAGGGCGTCCTTACATTTTACGCAGGGTTTTCAACAGAGCCAAAAGGAAAGTGCGTTCTTAAAGTATGCCGAGGGACAGCCTGTCACGTAAAAGGAGGCAAGTCCATTCTGCGGCTCATCAAAAAAGACCTTGACCTGGAAGAAGGTGAAACAAGTCCGGACTATCAGTTCACCCTTGAAACTGCGGCCTGCCTGGGGGCCTGTTTTCTGGCACCTGCTATGATGGTTGATCGCGAATATTACGGCAAATTGAATCCGATAAAGATAACTAGTGTTCTCGGTGAGCACCGTAAGGAAAAGGGAGAAGATTAGGTCATGGAGAAACTTTTATCGATTGGACAATTCGAGTGGCTCCGGAACAGAATTCTTTCAAAAACCACAAAGGAAAAATCTGTGGTGCATGTCTGTATGACCGGGTGCCGCGCCCACGGTTCTGCTTCAGTTAAGGATGCGCTTGAGGAAGAAGTAAAAAAGCATGGCCTTTCCGAAACTGTTGAAATCCGATCAACCGGATGCCATGGATTATGCGCCAAAGCACCTGTTGTTGGCTTAGAACCCTTAGGCATACAATATCAAGAGGTGGCTCCCGAAGACGCGTCCGAAATTGCGACCCAGACCCTTAAAAAAAATAAACTCATCGAAAGACTGGCTTATAAGGATCCTAAAACCAAAGCGCCGATTTTCCATGTAGACCAGATCCCATTTTACGCCAAACAGGAAAAAAGAGTTCTGAAACGGTGTGGGCGGATTGATCCCAAAAGAGTAGAGGACTACATTGCAGAAGGCGGTTATCTGGGCATTGTCAAAGCACTTACAAAAATGAGTCCGGATGAAGTGATTGAAGAGGTCCTTTCTGCTGGAATAAAAGGACGGGGAGGGGCAGGCTTTCCTACCGGACTGAAATGGAAATTCGCGCGCCAGGCAGCTGGACAGCCGAAATATATCATATGCAATGCAGATGAAGGGGACCCCGGCGCCTTTATGGATCGGGCAATATTGGAAGGCGACCCCCATGCTGTACTGGAAGGAATGCTGATTGGGGCCTATGCCATAGGGGCTGTCAATGGATACATATATGTAAGAGAAGAGTACCCTATAGCGATTGATCATTTGAACATTGCCATAGAACAATTGAAAGAACTGGGTCTGCTAGGCCAAAACATCCTGGGTTTGGGCTTTGACTTTGACCTGTCCTTGAAAATGGGAGCTGGCGCCTTTGTCTGCGGAGAAGAAACTGCGCTCATGGCATCTATCGAGGGAAATCGTGGCATGCCAACAGCAAGGCCGCCCTTTCCCGCCCAGGAAGGACTTGACAGAAAACCCTCCAACATCAACAACGTCGAGACCTTTGCGAGTATTCCTTTGATAATAGATAAGGGTGCTGCCTGGTATGCAGAGGTCGGCACTGAAAAAAGCAAAGGCACCAAGATTTTTTCTCTCGCTGGAAAGGTAAATAATACCGGGCTGGTAGAAGTCCCAATAGGGGCCACTATAAAAGATGTGGTGTTTGAAATTGGTGGTGGTATTCCTCAAGGGAGAGAATTTAAGGCCGTGCAGATGGGGGGACCTTCAGGCGGTTGCGTTCCAAAACAATTTTTAAATCTGCCCATCGACTATGACACAATCCAGCAGATCGGGGCGATTATGGGTTCCGGTGGCATGGTGGTAATGGACGAGAACAACTGCATGGTTGAAATCGCCCGGTTCTTCCTGAGCTTTACCCAATCTGAGTCCTGCGGAAAATGTGCTCCCTGCCGTTTGGGAACCACGCAGCTACTGAAAATATTAACAAAAATCACAAATGGCGAAGGAAGGATGGAGGATATCCAAACCATACGGGATTTGGGTGAAACAATTACTTCTGCCTCTCTCTGCGGCCTCGGAGCAACCTGTGCAAAACCTGCAATATCCACTTTGAAATATTTCTTAAAGGAATACGAGGATCATATTAAAGAGAACCGCTGCACAGGAGCGGTATGCGATTCAATGGTGCTGTCTGCCTGCCAGCACGCCTGCCCTGCCGGAATTGATGTCCCAAATTATGTTGCCGCAATTGCCTGTGGCAATTATGAAAAAGCCGTGGATATTCTCCGGGAGCGCAACCCATTCCCCGCCGTTTGCGGGCGAATCTGCATTCACCCCTGTGAGACGAAATGCAGGCGGGGTGAACTTGACGAAGCAATTGCCATTAGAACCCTTAAGCGTTTTGCCTCGGACTGGTATTTTGAAAATATTGGCATGGCCAAAGCTCCTTTCCCAATCATTTACTCAGAGGCTGTCGCCGTTGTAGGCGCTGGTCCTGCCGGGTTGACCTGTGCGTATTATCTTGCCCAGAAGGGATATAAAGTAACAGTATTTGAATCCCAAAAGGTAGGGGGTGGGATGCTGGGGATTGCTGTGCCCGAATTTCGGCTCCCACGGGAAGTTATAGAAAATGAGATCAAATACATTGAAAGCTGTGGAATTGAAATCTGCTACAACACTCCAATAGACGCGAAACGTACTGTAAACGATCTCTTGAGAGAAGGATTCGGTGCTGTGTTTATCGCGGCAGGTGCTCAAGCCAGCAAACAGGTGGGTATCCCAGGTGAAGAACTGGCATTGGACGGACTTCTTTATGGGCTCCAGTTCTTAACAGACACGAGGCTTGGAAGAAAGATTGAACTGAAAGGGAAAGTTGTTGTCATTGGAGGCGGAAACGTTGCTTTTGACACGGCCAGAACCGCTCTTAGAGTTGGTGCCCAAGATGTCCATATCTATTACCGCCGCGGCATCGAAGAGATGCCGGCCTGGGAAAAGGACATCGAAGAAGCCATTGAAGAAGGAGTCATAATTAATCCGTTCTGGTCACCTGGCCGAATCATCCATGAGAATGGCAAGGTTACAGGTATCGAATTCATAGGAAGCAAAGCCGTTTTGGAGCCGGATGGTACTTCGTATATTAAGGTTGAAGAAGAGCGAACCCTGAAAGTTGATGCAGACTCAATTATCATTGCAATTGGTCAGGCACCGGATTCGTCATTTATTTCAGAAGAAAGTCAACTTGAGAGGTCATTGTGGGGAAGCCTGGAGGTGAATAGCAACAGCCTGACGACAAACGTTGAAGGGATTTTTGCAGGCGGTGACTATATCACTGGCCCGACCACCGTGATATCTGCCATTGCATCAGGAAGACGAGCTGCTCTTGCCATTGATAAATATCTGTTGGGTGCTAAAGGGCCCATCAGGATCATTGATGAAAAAACACAGTTTGCTGAAGCTGCGGGGCTTGCCCTTGATGAAGAGACAACGGAGGAAAAGCCCAGAATCCAAATTGAAATTGAAAATCCAGTAACCAGGACACAAGACTTTCGTGAAGTTGAAAAAGGCTTTACTGAAGAGCAAGCCCGTAAGGAAGCGGGAAGATGTCTAAGATGTGATCTGGAGGAGAAATAATTATGATCAGATCGATAACAAAACCGAAATCTGAAGAAGAGATCCACAGGCTTCTTAACGGTCTTAATCGAATATTTATTATCGGTTGTGGAACCTGTGTAACCCTTACCCATACCGGTGGCGCCCCTGAAGTTGCCGCTATGAAGGATGCTCTACAGGAATCAGGAAAGCTTGTTACAGGTCAGACTGTAGTTCCCGTGGCTTGCGATAATCTGACATCTGAGATTCTAAATGAAGGAATGGGCAAAATCGAGCAGGCTGATGTCCTTTTGATCATGACCTGTGCTTTCGGGGTTCAGACTATTTCAAGCCAGCTAAAAAGAATGGTGGTACCGGCTCTTGAT
>Ga0070729_10002332_pt1 | contig 24973 bp, 19 predicted proteins | sample tdDd472_FD_66725 | JGI IMG/M metagenome (GOLD analysis project Ga0070729, IMG submission 66725) | Marine sediment microbial communities from the Atlantic coast under amendment with organic carbon and nitrate - tdDd47.2 | ecosystem: Environmental > Aquatic > Marine > Coastal > Sediment | place... | reverse complement strand
GCGCCGATGACGCCGTCAATCTCGTATCCCTGGTTCTGCTGCCCTGTCACCTCGCCGTAAGGCTGCCAGACGTCGAAACCATATTTCTTAAGCGCATCTGAGTAGTTCACACCTGGTTTCGGGAAAACGATGTCGGTGTCGAGTTCAAATTTACCGAAGTACGCCGTCGAGTAGCCGAGGCGCTTCATCGCAGTCCCCATGGAGACTTCGTTCGTGGGAAGGCTCGGCGTCCAGCCGAACATCATCTCCTCCTGGATGCCCGTTACCTGCGGGGCACGGCCGCTGAAGATCACGCCGCGCGACGGAGTGCAGACCGCAGATGAAATGTAATGATTGGTGAAAGTGACGCCTTTATCCGCAAGCCGGTCGCGGGCCGGTAGGCTGAAGCCCTTCGCCTGGATCGGTTGAAACAAAGCCTGATCGCAGGTGATAAAGAGGATGTTGCGCTTCCCCTTGCCCGACACTCCAGCGTGGGCCAGACTCGCCGTCTCCTTATCAGTATGCTTGTTAGTACAGCTGGCGAGATTCCCCAGCACTCCAGACGCCACGAGACCGCCCGTAACCACAAGGCCGTCTTTCAAGAAATCCCGTCGTGTCTTCTCTCCCATAGCCACACTCCTCCCAAGGGGTTATTGGATATGTAAGCCGCAAACCGCCATGTCTTCAAGGCGTTACGGATAAGATCGATGTGGAATTTGGGGTTTGATAGTCAGAGTACGCTATCTAAATAGATGAACGCAAGATTTTATATTCATGCGCCGCAGCACCGCTTGTACTTCTTTCCGCTGCCACATGGGCAGGGCTGGTTCCTGCCGAGCTTTTCGCCAGCGGATTGTCCTCCTGCCTGCGATTGGGCATGTTCTCGTTTCCACGCCATTGCAAGGCTACGAAACCTTTCATCCGAGTATTCGAAAAACATCCGATAGGCAGGACAAAGATAATTCACCGCCTTGCCCGCCTTGTGCAGCAGTCTGTCCTTCGGGCACCCGCCCCGGCAAAGGGAAATCCAGCGGCAGGCTGTGCATTCGTCGGACAGGTCCGCCTTTCTGTGACCGAACTCACATTGCTTCCCGGCGTTGAGCATTTCCGACAGTCCCGAGTCTTTCACATTGCCCAGCCGCCACTCGGGTTGGACAAAAAAATCGCAGGAATAAACATCCCCGTTATGCTCCACAACAAGATAAGTTCCGCACTCACCAAGAAGAGTGCATTCCGGTGGGGGTTGGTCAATATAGGCGTGAAACAATGACTCAAACAAACGCACGGATGTTGCGGGCACCAGACCTGTGAAATCGTCCATCCACAAATCAAAGAGTCGGCAAAGAAAGCGCCCGTAGCTCTCTGCGGGGACAGAAAAGCTGAGAGCGCGGGATGGATCGTCATTATCCGTCTCCACACACGGGATAAATTGCATGTGGGAAAACCCGAGATTCTTATGAAAACTATAAATCTCGTCTGGAAATTGAACTGAGTAATCGTTGACAACGATGAGGGCGTTGACGGCCAAATCCGCAGCGAGCATTCTCTCGGCGGCGGCCACTCCCCTTTCCCATGTTCCGTTTCCCCCTTGGGTCCTGCGATAGTGGTCGTGCACATGTTGTGGACCGTCCAGGGACAATCCAACGAGCCAGTTGTAGGATTTCAGGAAATAAACCCATTCGTCATCGATGAGCAGGCCATTGGTCTGCAACCCATTTCCCACGCTCTGCCCACGGCCAAAACGCTGCTGGAGCTCAACGCACTTTCGATAAAAATCGAGTCCCATCAACGTAGGCTCCCCCCCTTGCCAGTTGAAGATGATCTGATTCGCGGATTGTTTCATGGCCTGGCGAATCATCTCCTTCAGTACCCCCTGTGACATACGGAGGCTCGGGCTTTCATGAAAAAGCGAGGCCTTACCCTGGTAGAAGCAGTAATCGCAAGCCATGTTACAGTCAGGTCCAGCAGGCTTGACCAAAAGGGTCTGGAGCGGTTTTTGAATTCCTTTCATAAAAACCTTTTACCCTACCTTATCCATTTGCAACACCCAAAATGGTGGGCTCCCCGATAACCTGACCCCCGTAAACCACTCCAGTTTTTCCAGGGCACGTCAACCCCCTTCACTTTTGGTCACATGCTTGGTCACATCCCAGGCACCTTTTAGGCCCCTTTTACATGTGACCAAGAAAATAAATATCAACAATTACAAGACCTATAAGCCAAGTCGCATCCTTCGGGACGCAGAGACCGGAGGTTCAAACCCTCTCATCCCGACCAGAAAAATCAAGGGTTTACGAGTATCACTCGTAAACCCTTTTTCTTTTGTATCTGCCAAAAACCAAATAAAAACTTCTCCTCCTTGCGATCTTTGCGTATTCTCGGCAGGAGTAAACCTTTGAAAACCAATTCCAAGACTTACACCCAAAGAGAATTTAATGACCGCCATCACTACATCTATATTTGAACTGCTCAAGATCGGACCTGGCCCGTCCAGTTCCCACACCATCGGCCCCATGAAGGCTGGGCACAACTTCATGGAACTCGTCAGGCAATTACCCAAGGAAGACAGGCTCAAAGCCGACACGATGGAAATACGGCTCTTCGGATCACTGTCCGCCACGGGCGAAGGTCACGGTACCCGCCGAGCCGTCATGTCAGGGCTGCTGGGCTACCTGCCAGACACTTGCCAGCCCAATGTGCTGGAAGAATTTGATGACAACGGCAAACCGTTTGAGCTGGATATGGATGGCAAGGTCATCACCTATCGCTCTGGCGACATCATCTTCGACGCTATCCAACACGAATATCCGCAAAGCAACACCATGATTTTTCGTCTTAAATCCGGCACTGACTTACTCTTGGAACGCATATATTTTTCTGTGGGTGGTGGCTTCCTGCGTTGGCAAGGATGGAAGGAACCACCTCGCGGAAACCCCGCATATCCATACAATACGATGTCTGAATTGAAGAACCACCTAAAGGCAAATTCGATGCGCCTCCACCAACTCATTCTGAAAAATGAAAAAGCCATAACTGGTATGGATGAAACAGAGGTGAACGCTGGCCTCGATCACATCATCGAAGTAATGGAGCGAGCCGTTGAGTTGGGCATTCAAAGCAAGGGAGTGCTCCCTGGCCCGATCGGCCTGCAACGCAAGGCCGCCATTATGTATGACCGTGCCAAGAAGGAGCATTTCCAGGGCCCGGGGTTCCTCAAGGCGATCAATGCATACGCTCTGGCCGCTTCCGAAGAAAATGCGTCAGGACATTGTGTAGTCACCGCCCCGACATGTGGCGCAGCCGGAGTCATCCCAGCCGTTGTATTCATGCTCAAACGCCATATGGGCGCTCTTCAGGAAGAAGTTCGGCAAGGCTTGATGGCAGCCGCAGCTATCGGCTTCCTCTGCAAACACAACGCTTCTATTTCAGGTGCGGAAGTGGGTTGTCAGGGCGAGGTTGGAGTGGCCTCGGCAATGGCTGCAGCCTTTCTTGCCTACGCACGCGGATACCGCTTTCAAATCACTGAAAACGCAGCTGAAATCGCCATGGAACACCATCTTGGTCTAACCTGCGACCCGGTAGGTGGATACGTTCAGATTCCATGCATTGAGCGCAATGCCATGGGAGCCGTAAAGGCATACAACGCTTATCTCATCGCCTCCACTGTCGACGAAGAATACCAGAAAGTGGACCTCGACAAAGCCATCGAGGCGATGGCCCAAACCGGACGCGACATGTCACGAAAGTACAAGGAAACATCCCTGGCTGGCCTCGCACAGAGCATGACAGAATGTTAGCAGGCTGTTGAAAACAGCCAAATTTCGGCCTTGTTCAAAAAGCTCAGGCCTTCACGTGCTAGAAGTACGTGTAGGCCTTGAGCTTTTTTTGTACCTTGCACTCGAATCTTTTTGAGTAATTCACGGCTATTCACTTTCTGAAACTCTGCTTCTAGAGCATGCAAACCAAAGACCTAGAATAAATACACACACTTCTTCCCTGCAACCCATACGCCGAATATAATTCAGCAGTACTCACACAGTTCTGAATTATGATTGCTCTATGCAGATTATTCTGCTAGGCACGGCTCTGGCTTTTAGCCGAATCCTTTTGGGGGAGAAAAAAGTGATTTCTTTTAAAAACGTCAATAAATGGTATGGGGACTTTCATGTCCTCAACAATATAAATCTCGACATCGCCAAGGGTGAAGTAGTGGTTATTTGCGGCCCGTCCGGGTCTGGAAAATCCACACTCATTCGCTGCATCAACCGGCTTGAACCGATTCAGGAAGGCGACATCCTGGTGGACGACATGAACGTGTCCGACGCTAGAACGAACATGACCCTGCTTCGGGCAGAAGTCGGGTTTGTATTCCAGCAGTTCAATCTCTACCCGCACATGACTGTTATGGAGAATATCACCCTTGCTCCCTCCATGGTCCGGGGCATGAGCAAAGGTGAAGCCACCAGTATCGGCATGGACCTACTCAAGAAAGTCGACATTCCAGATAAGGCTGGAGTCTACCCTTCCCAATTATCCGGCGGACAGCAGCAGCGCGTCGCTATCGCCCGAGGGTTGGCAATGCAGCCCAAAATCATGCTCTTCGACGAGCCGACATCGGCCCTCGACCCCGAGATGATCAATGAAGTCCTGGATGTCATGAAGTCTCTGGCCCGCGAGGGCATGACAATGATCTGCGTCACACACGAAATGGGATTCGCCCGCGAAGTCGCTGACCGCGTCATCTTCATGGATGAGGGTAACCTTGTTGAACAGAACACTCCCGAAGAGTTCTTCAACAATCCCAAGTCTGACCGCACCAAGGATTTCCTAAGCAAAATCCTCAGCCACTAGGTAATAAGGATATACGCCCCTGCCGGACATCGTGTCCGTCCGGGGCATTTTCATAGGAACGCAACTATCAGGAGAGGTAAATGCGAGTTCTCAAAATCACTGTTATGGCAGCCTTGCTGGTCATGGCCGCATCCATCGCCTTCGCCGGTCCCACCTACGACCGCGTGATGTCCACCAAAGTTGTCCGCGCAGGCATGTCCAACCAGGGCATCCCCGGCGGCTTCATCAACGAAAACAACGAGTGGGTCGGTTTCGATGTCGATATGGCTACCGAAATCGCCAAGCGTCTCGGCGCAAAGCTCGAGAAAGTCGTTGTGAACAACAACACCCGTATTTCCTTTGTACAGACCGATCCGCCCAAGGTTGACATGGTTCTGGCAAACATGACCCACAAGCGCGTTCGCGATGAGAAGATCGACTTCTCCATCACCTACTTCTTCGACGGTCAGAAGTTCCTGGCCAAGAAAGGCGCTGTCAAAGACGTCAAGGATCTCGCCAAGATGAAGATCGGTTCCATGCAGGGCACCACTTCCATCGTCAACGCTACCGAATACCTGAAGAAGCTTGGCAACAAGAACCCCAAGGTTATCGGTTACGACGGTGAAGTCGCCATGTTCGAAGCACTGCGCTCCGGCCGCGTACAGGCTATCACCACCGACTCCACCATCCTGCTTGGCTACGCAGCCAAGATGCCCGGCACCTTCGAGCTGGTTGGTGACTTCATCTCCGACGAGCCTTACGGCATCGGCCTGCCCCAGGACGATTCTGCATGGCGCGACGCTATCAACTTCACCATCCAGGACATGTGGAGAGACGGTACCTACATGACCATCTACAACAAGTGGTTCGGCCCCGACACCGCTTACCCCTTCCCCATGACCGAGAAGATCGAACTGTGGCCCTAAGCCCAGCTTAAGACAAGTCAGGTCCCGGAGCATCATGCTCCGGGACCTATTTTTACGAGAAGAGCATGTTCAAACGACATTTCGAAAAATCCTGGGTCCAGAACCTCACCCTGCTGACACTGTTCAGCCTGGTGGTCTATTATTTCGCCTTCATTTTTGAATTCAAATACGATTTCAACTGGGCCGTTTTCACCACTGAAGGCCAATACGGGCACATGGGCTATCTCATGCTCGATGGCCTCAATACGACCATCACCCTCACGCTATACTCCGCAGCCATAGCTCTTGCTCTTGGCACCATTTTCGGGCTGGCACGCCTATCGAGCTTCAAACCGATCTACTGGTTCGCTACCTGTTATATTGAAATTTTTCGGAATACGCCGCTACTGGTACAGCTATTCTTCTGGAACTTCGCGTTCCCCTACGCCTTCCCCGAAGAAATCCGTTTCCAACTCTACGAAATGGACTTCGAATTCTGGGTGGCGACCATCGGCTGCGGCATCTTCACCAGTGCCTTCATGGCAGAAATCATCCGCGCTGGAATCCAGTCCATCCCCAAGGGATTGCTTGAAGCGTCATACTCTTCCGGCCTGAACTTTACCCAAACCCTGCGCAAGATCATCCTGCCCCTCTCTTTCAGGGAAATCATCCCGCCGCTGGGCAGTGAGTTCCTCAACAACATGAAGAACACCTCCCTTGCCATGACCATCGGTGTGGCCGAGGTTTGCTGGTCCATGCAGGAAGTCCTGTCGCTCACCTATCACACCTTTGAGTCCCTGATTGCTGCGACACTAATCTATCTTTTCCTGTCCCTGTCCATCGCAACCATTCTCAATCTGGTGAACGTCAAGCTGAAGATCATGCCGCGCGGTCACGAACCGATGTCCCGCAAGATTGCAGACATCATGTTCTACCCGTTTGAACTGCTGGGCAGTAGCCTTGAGTACGTCATGTGGTACTTCCGCAAGTCTCCCGATGCTTCCAAGACAGTCTCTCCCTTGCGCCGCCTGATGACCCTGTCCACCAAAGGGCTCATTCAAGGAGCAAAAGCACTCTTTGTCGTCTGCCTGTGCATCTTATTGTATAAGATCGCCATGGCCGTGGCTGCTTTCAACTTCGAAATCATCTGGAAAAACCTCTACGCATTGACGTTCTGGCGCTTCCCCAATGGCGATGACACTGAATTCTTCATGGGACTTGGCGGCTTGGCTGGCGCAATTCTCATGGCCGTTATCTCTATTTCTGTCAGCTTCTTCATCGGCCTATTTATCGGCATGGGGCGTACCGCACGCAACCGGGCTATACGCATCCCCTGCACGATCTATATCGAATTCGTCCGCGCCATCCCGCTGATCCTGGTCATTTTCTGGTTCTATACCGTAGTCCTCAGCATGATCTTCAAAATCGAGATTCACGCTTTCTGGGCCGCAACCATCGCCATGACCTTCTTCTTCGCAGCGTATATTGCGGAGACTGTACGCGGCGGCATTGAGAATATTCCACCCGGTCAAGTGGAAGCAGCCAAGGCGTCCGGCCTGTCCTATTTCCAAACCATGCGCAAGATCGTCCTGCCTCAGGCTCTCAAGCAGATGCTCCCAGCCCTGGTCGGTATGTTCATCGCCGCCTTCAAAGACACATCTCTGGCCTACATCATCGGAGTCATGGAGTTGACCCGTGCAGCATACGCAATCAATAATCGGATCATGATTTACCCATTCGAAATCTATACGGCAATCGCAGTCATGTACTTTGTCTTCAGCTATTTCATGAGCCTGTACGCCAAGCGGCTTGAGAGAAGACTCAGCCCGGAAAATGTCAGGATAGAAATGTAATAAGATTATTCACATTGAATCGAATCAAAAGGGGAAGCGCACTGCTTTCCCTTTTTTTTTGATCGTGGTTCAGGTACGCTCAATACTAACTGAAACCCAAGGTGAACATTCATGCTGGACCAACTTACCACCCCCGAAGCCGTTACCGTACTTGCTCTCCTCATGGTCGGCGCAGATGGCGAGACCAAACTGGAAGAACTCGCTTCCATGCTCGGCAATCCATTTTTCAAGGAACATGTAGCTGAAAAAATCGGCCATCCTCAAAATTTTATAAAAAAATACAACGATACCAAAACCGCGTTGGGGACTGAGAAGTTGGAAGACAAGGCAGTTTCAGCTTTGAAATCGGCGTTCCCGGCTTTTCGCGTCAAAACTCTAGCCCTCATGTCGATTATTGCCGGTGCTGACAACGATTTTGACCAGAAAGAAAAAGAGCTTGTAGCCCGGGTTTCAACAGCACTTGGTGTTTCAATGGATGACGTTGGACCCGAGATTGAAAAGATGAACGAAGCACTCACAGAAGCACCTCCCGCCGAGGAGAGCAAAGAAGCTCCCCAAGAGCCGGCCAGTCCAGAAGACGCGACCGAGACACCCGCAGAGGAAGTTGCACCAGAAACTGCGCCAGAGGAAAGCACGGAAGCTCCTGCTGAGGATAAACCCAAAAGCTAGACCACTACCCCCACTTCGAAATATACGCCGTATTTGAACAAGAAGCCGCCCTCATCTGTGAAGGCGTTTTTTTGTTTCTGCGAGAACAAAGCCGCTCAAGCGCGCAAAAAACGTACGCGCAAAACGTGCACACCTACAACTAAGCTTATTATTTCATATAGATACACCTTGGCACACTCATTGCGATACCCACAGCGTTATTGATCACCAACAGTTGGAGGGTACCCATGCATCGTTTTATCATGATCACAATGACACTCTGTGTTTTGATTCTAGCAAGCGCACTCGCCTGGGCGGCCGTAGAGGCCCCTGCAGACCTGAAGCTCGGTCCGCCTGAAGGCATGAAGGCCAGCAAGCCGCTGGTTGACTTTTCCCATGAGAAGCACGGCACGGCCAAGGTCGAGTGCGTCACCTGTCACCACACCTGGGACGGCAAGTCTGAAGTGAAGAGCTGTGCCACCCCCGCCTGTCATGACCAGGCTGGGAAGAAGGGCCAGAATGCGTTTTACACGGCCTTCCACTCCAAGAAGTCCGAAACCAGTTGCCTTGGCTGCCACAAGATCGTGAAGAAGAGCGGAACGCCAGTTCCCGTTAGTTGCAAGGCATGTCATCCAAAGTAAAGAACCACCCCCGGTTCACAAAAAAAGGCCCGCTCAAAGCGGGCCTTTTCATATTTACAATACTTGCTCTAGCTACGAAACGCGCAACGCTTCTTGAACAGCTTTCAATGCCTTAACTTTAGCGAGGGCAGAATACAACTGATCAAGATCTTTGACCTCAACAGTGAATTCCAGCACCGACGTACCGTCCACCTTGGAATCAAAATTTCCGGAATCAATATTCACATTAAGCTCGGCCAGCATAGTGCAAATCTTGCCAAGCATACCGGTCTCATTGCGACATTTGATCCTGATCTTGGCCGGATAAGGCTTCTCCTCGACTCCCTCCCAGGAAACACTGAGAAGCCGCTCATCTTCGAAATTCTTTACATTGTAGCAATCGATACGATGCACAGTGACGCCACGCCCACGCGTGATATATCCAACAATGGGTTCACCGGGAAGTGGCGTACAACAGCTGGCAAAACGAACCAGCACATTGTCCACACCTGAAATATGCAACCCGTCAGCGCTGGGCGTTTTCTTACCTTCAGACTCAGGTTCCTTCTCTTTGGATTTGCGCTCATCCAGGTTCTCGCCATGCATGACCGCATAGAGTCTTTTGAGCACTTTGCGTGGGGTGAACCGGGAAAAACCTACCTGGGTCAAGAGATCATCGACACTACTACAATTGAATCCCTCAACTAGTTTGAGGAAGTATCCATCCTTGATGGCCTTGTGAATATTGATGCCAACCCGGCGCCCTTCCTTCTCCAGAAGGTCCTTGGCAAGAGCAATGGCTCGCTCCTTCTCAACGGCACGAGTATATTGCTTGATGCGGGTACGAGCCTTGGCCGTCTTGACGAACTTGAGCCAGTCACGACTGGGCATGCGATTCTTGTCAGTAATGATCTCAACTGAATCGCCATTCTTGAGCGCAGTATGCAAAGGAATGATACGACCATTAACCTTTGCGCCTGCGCATTTATCTCCCACCTCGGAGTGAATCGCGTAAGCAAAGTCCACCGCCGTGGCCCCTTCTGGCAACTCTTTGATGTCACCGTTGGGGGTGAAGACGAAAACTTCTTCCTGGAACATCTCCAGTCTGAGGGACGACATAAATTCACGAGGATCGGAAAGCTCTCGCTGCCAGTCCATGATCTGCCGCAGCCAGGTGTAACGCTCAGCATCGCGGGTACCGGCAGCCTTGCCTTGCTTGGCCCCCTTGCCCACCTGCTTATACTGCCAGTGAGCGGCAACACCGTATTCAGCGATCTGGTTCATCTCATCGGTTCGAATCTGGAACTCGATGCGTTCGCCCTCAGGACCCATGACCGTGGAGTGGAGACTCTGGTACATGTTGGCCTTGGGAATGGAAATATAATCCTTAAACCGGCCAGGAACAGGCCGCCATAAGGCGTGAATAAGCCCCAGAACAGCGTAACAATCCTTGAGTGATTTCAAGATGATGCGGAAAGCGATAAGGTCAAATATTTCGTCGAAAGTCAGCCCCTGCTGCTCCATCTTGACGTGGATGGAGTGCAGGTGTTTGGTACGCCCGTAGACGCTGCCCTTGATCTTGTTCTTCTTGAGCATATCATTGATCAGGTCGATAACCTTTTCAATGTACGGCTCACCTGAAGCACGGTGTTCGGAAACGGCTTCGCTTAACTGATCGAAGACATCGGGCTTCAAGTACCTAAGACAAAGATCCTCAAGTTCGGTCTTGACCCGGTGCAATCCGAGACGGTTGGCAAGCGGCGCATAGATATCCTGCGTCTCCTGAGCGATAAGCCGCTGCTTGACTGGCTTCATGAACTCCAGAGTGCGCATATTATGCAGCCTGTCAGCCAGCTTGACCATGAGCACGCGGATATCCTCGGCCATTGCCAGGATCAACTTGCGGATATTCTCCGCCTGCTGAACAGCTTTTGACTCGAAATCCATCTGGCTGATCTTGGTAACGCCATCCACAATATCGGCCACGTCAGAGCCGAACAACTCCTCGATCTCGTCCACAGTAGTATCAGTGTCTTCAACCGTGTCGTGCAGTAAGCCTGCCGCAACAGTAGCTTCATCAAGCTGCATGTCGGCCAACAGATTGGCCACATTCATGGGATGTGAAATATAAGGCTCACCGGAACGACGCACTACACCATCATGGGCCTGGGCAGAAAAGACATACGCCCGCTGGATCAGGTCCAGGTCAGGATTGTCAATATATTGCGCCACCTTGTCGGTGATCTGATTAATTCGAATCATATATCCTGCTAAATTTACTGCTGTCGTTGTAGTGAGGTCGGTATCCACCACTTGGTGGAATTATAGGCGATACCCGCAGGGGCCGCTTTTATATTCTGAACACGTGCCTGAACGATTGGCAAGGATTTCGGGACATACAGAAAACAATACGGCACGTCGTCATGCAGGATTCGCTGCACCTCGTCATAAATTGGCTTGCGCTCTTCCTGTACAACCAGGCTTCGCCCCCTTACCAAGAGATCGTCCAACTCCGGGTTAATGTATCGAGTAAAATTTAACCCGCCCTCTACCGCCATAGACGAATGCCAGACATTATAGATATCAGGGTCTTGCAAAATATTCCATCCAAGAATGATAGCATCGAATCTGCCCTTATCCACAAACTCCTTGATGAATGCCGCCCACTCCACAGTCCTAAGGTCTACCTGAATACCGATGTCCCTCAACCGCTGTTGAATAATAACACCGGTCTTGATCCGCTGGGTGTTGCCCTGATTCGTGATAATGGAAAATTCAAACGGCACACCGTCCTTGTCGAGCAACCCGTCACCATCGGTATCGGTCCATCCGGCTTCGGCAAGCAGTTCCCGAGCTTTCTCAAGATCATATGTTCTCGCCTTGATGGAATCATTGTACTGCCAGGTTCCCGGCTTATACGGACCGTTGGCAGCCTCTCCCAAACCGTAGAGCACGCCCTTGACTATCTCGCGACGGTCAATGGCATGATCAATGGCCTTGCGCACCCGGACATCCTTGAAAAACGGATGCTTGAAGTTGAAACCTAGGAAAGTATAACCAAACGAAAGATATTCGAACTTCTGGAAACTACCGTCCCAGCCCGGGCCAGACGTCTGGTAAAGATATTGAAGGGGCGTCAGGTCCATGGAATCCAGATTGCCGGCCTTCAACTCCAGAAACTGAGTGGAGAGATCGGGGATCATGCGATAAACGACCTGCTCTATATATGGCTTGCCTTCGAAGAAGTCGGGGTTGGCTTCAAGTATCAACTGGCTGCCGGGCACCCACTCTTTGAGTTTATACGGACCTGACCCGAGTGGTTCACGGCTGTATTTGGTATTCAACAGATCTTCGTTCTCCAACGCGTGCCTGGGCAGGATATCCATTGCCCAGGTAACAAGAGCCTTGGCAAAGGGCTCTTCGTACTCCACCTCAAAGCTGAACTTTCCAGTCAGCCTGAAATCCTTGACCACCTTGAAATTCGCAGCATAGGCGGTGGGAGTCTCGGGATTAATCATGAGTTTGTAGGTAAACTCGACGTCCTCGGCGGTGAGTTGGCGTCCATCGAACCAGAAGATGTCCTCGCGAAGTTTGAACTTGAGGAGCTTGCCTCCGTTTTCGACATCGAAGGATTCGGCTGCATAAGGTACCAAGTTGATATCCTTGTCATACTTAAGCAGACTAACGAAGATCTGACTTGCAACGGCATGTGAAGCACCATCGGTCGCAAGGGCGGAAATAAGGTTGCTTGGCTCGCCAAGCATGGCCTCGATTATACTCCCCCCGAACTCCGGGACAGCAGGCATATCAGCCTGATTGACTGGCTTGACGGGCGTTGCCGGACCGCCTCCATCGCTACAGCCAGCGAGCAGGAGAACACCTAGAGCTATTATAACTAGTGTTTGAAGCTTCATTTTTCCTTGCAATAATAGAGTGGTTGGACCATATAATTATGAGAGCATGGAGCCAATGTGGTCACTATGGACCAATGAAAGTAAAAAGCCAAGACAACTGACGGCAATTGATTAAATTTATGAGACTTGCCCAACTTGATAGATACCTGTAAAGAGAGCTGTTCACTAAGATTAAGCAACTGACACAAAGAGTTTTGAATGACGAACGGCGAAGAGCAGATAGTTAAATCCATACTGCAGGATTTCATTGGAGATAGTGTTCCGGAGTATATCCTGGAAGGCGCCAATGAAATCGTCGCTGCCAATGGCGTTGTGAAACTGGACCTCAAGAAGAGGGACCAGTACTGGGACATTGACGGCCAAGTGCAGGGAGACGACTTCCAGAACTACACGTCCGAAGTCGGCATGAATCTGACTGACAAGTCCATCAACTACTACTGCAATTGCCCGGATTCATTCTCCGGAGTCTGCCGACATGTCGCAGCTACAGCCGTCAAGCTTTTGAAATCATTGGATACAGAGTCCAGTGAAGAAGTCCCTGCTCCGCGTACAGACTGGCGGCAAACCTTCCGTCCGTTCTTCGCCACCGAGCTTGAGCCCGAATCCGGCCGTCACTATATTATCTATAGAATTTATCCCGAGCTTGGCCGACTCCAGGTAGCATTTTTCCGTGCTCGCCAGAACAAATCCGGCATCTCCCAGGTTCAGAATGAGATCACTCTAGCCCAGATCGTCGAGAACCCTGACTGGTGTGATTCTTCTCCCGCCCTTCCCGGTGTTGCTGAACAGATCGGCCATTACCTCGATTATTGGGGGCAAAAAGTAGAGATACCGGCAGGCCTTCATTCCTGGTTTTTCCGGGCTGTAAAAAACGAATACTATCTGTACCTGCGCGAGTCTGACCAGCCTATCACCATCGAATCCAAGACCATGCAGCTTAAAATGTCTCCCACATTGAGTGAAGACGGCTTGAACTTCGACATCCTGCTGGCACGCGAAGACAAAATGCCCTTCTCCATCACGGACGAAGAGGAAATATATTTCTATGGCCGCTTGCCACTGTGGGTCTACTACAAGAATTCTTTCTACCCGGTACAGACCGGCCTCGACCCGAAACTGGTGCAAGGCATGGTCGAGCAAAAGCCCATCGTACCTCACGCCGATGTTTCCGAGTTTTTGGACAGAGTCTGGACCAAGATTCCGGTTTCCGACCTGTACGGCCAGGAAGACTTCCTGGAACGTGTCGGCCCCATCTTTCAGGACGCCGAATACAATCCCAAGCTCTATCTGGACGAGGAAGGCAGCCTGCTTGTCCTCAAGATCCAGAACATCTACGAGAACGAACACGGCGAATTCATCATGGCAGGCCCGAACCCGGACCTGCAAACAGGCAGCTACCACGATGGTGGTAAAAGCTATCTCATTCGTCGTGCGCAGGATGAAGAAGCCCAACTCTTCGCCGAACTACAGGACATGAATTTCCAGGCCAGGAATAACCACATCTGGTTTATGGAACAAGAAGAGGCCATTAACTTCCTGCTCGACTTCTACCCGCAGCTGGTTGAGGCATACCGCGTCTTTGGTGAACAGAACCTGACTCGCTACAAGGTTCGCACGACCGAACCAGTTGTCATCGCCGAGGTCGAAACAGACGAAGAGGACAAGTGGTTCAATCTCGAACTCTCCGTGGAATACGAAGATCAACGTGTTCCTATCGAGATCATCTGGGAAGCATGGACCAAGGGCAAACGCTACGTGCAGCTCAAGGACGGCTCATACACAAGCCTGCCGGAGTCCTGGCTTAACAAGTTGGGCCATAAGCTCAAAGCACTTGGCTTCGACCCGGAAAAGGCCCCCAAGAGCCAATTCAACCAGTTTGAAGCCCCGGTACTCGAAAAGATTCTGGAAGACCTGCCGCAGGCCAACACAGATGCATTTTTCGTCAAGCTCAGAGAGAAAATTAATAATTTCGACGAGATCAAAGCTGTTCCCCAACCCAAGGAATTGCAGGCCACCCTCAGGCCATATCAGGCCCAGGGACTGAGCTACCTCAACTTTCTGCGTGAGTATGGATTCGGTGGTATCCTGGCCGATGAAATGGGACTTGGTAAAACCATCCAGACTCTGTCCTACCTCCAGTCCCTTACGGACAGAGGCATAGATGGCCCGAACCTGATTATCGTGCCGACCTCGGTCCTGCCCAACTGGGAACGCGAAGCTGAAAAATTCGTCCCCAACCTCAAGCGGTTGACTATTTACGGTGCCAAGCGCGATGACTTGTTCCAACATATCAAGGATTCGCAACTGGTCATCACCACATATGCCCTATTGCGCCGAGACCTGGATGAACTGCTCAAATACGACTATGTCAGCGTTATCCTTGATGAAGCACAAAACATCAAGAATCCCAATACAATCACAGCAAGGTCAGTGCGCAAACTTGAAGCTGGCTTGAGGCTCTGTCTGTCCGGCACGCCCATCGAAAACAACCTTTTCGAGTTGTGGTCACTCTTCGAATTTCTCATGCCCGGCTTCCTTGGATCCCAGCACTCTTTCCAACGCGGTATCGTCAAGCCCATCAAGGACGGCGACGAAGAAACTCTCGACTACCTGCGCACCAGAGTGAAACCGTTCATCCTGCGCCGCACCAAGTCCGAGGTTGCCAAGGACCTGCCGCCCAAGATCGAGACCACCCACTACTGCGAACTGGTGGAAGAGCAGCGCGAACTTTACAACGCACTCGCCAAGAAGCTCAAGGACCAGGTTCTCAGGGACGTGGAAGAAAAGGGCATGGCCAAGAGTCAGATGTCCATCCTCGACGCCTTGCTCAAACTCAGGCAAATTTGCTGCCATCCGCGCCTGCTCAAACTCGACATGCCCGGCGTTTCAACCAATCTGCCATCTGGCAAGTTTGACGCCTTCAAGGATCTTGTGGTCGACATCATCGACGGCGGGCACAAGGTATTGGTCTTCTCGCAGTTCGTGCAGATGCTGCATGTCATCCGCAACTGGCTCCAGATTCGTGAAATCCCGTTCACCTACCTTGACGGCTCTTCCAAGGACCGCTTTGAACAGGTCGACCGCTTCAACGATAGCCCGGACATCCCGATTTTCCTGATCTCATTAAAGGCTGGCGGAACCGGCCTCAACCTGACCAGCGCGAACTACGTAATCCACTACGACCCGTGGTGGAACCCTGCCGTAGAAAATCAGGCCACTGACCGTACGCACCGCATCGGCCAGAAACACCAGGTCTTCGCATACAAGATGATTTGCCAGAATACTGTCGAAGAACGAATCCTCAAGCTGCAAGACCAGAAACGAGGCATGGCAGAAGCGATCATTCCCGGCCAGTCTGCTCTCAAGAGCCTCAGCCGCGACGATCTCGAAATGCTCTTCGATATTTAGCGAATAACGAAACCAGACCTGCAAATAGGAACCGCTCCTACTTACTTATATGTTCCTGTTAGTTCGATTCAGAGTGTTCGTAACCAAGCAACTCTACTGAATTAAATTTAGGATACAAGAATGATACATCCAATGATCAAGGTCTATAACTGGGCCACATATATTTTTGACCCCCTCCACCACTTCTGGGAGAAGGATTCAACCCAAAGAGCTGTTGCTGGGATACTCATTGTTGTCTTCATTCTGTCCCTTACTACCATCGAGATGAAGCGACAGGGGTGGATCACCGGCAGTATCGCTGACATGATCCCCACCAGCCATTACATGGCAATCAATCTGGCCTTCACATTGGTGCTTATTCTGGAAGTCGTCAGCCTCATATTCACGCTGCCCTGTTCCATATCCAAGGCCGTAGGCAAACAGTTCGAGATCCTGGCTCTCATTTTACTGCGTAGCGCGTTCAAAACCCTGGCAGATTTTCCCGAACCGATTACCATCACCGAGGAACTGCTGGACCCGTTGTGGATCATTCTCACCGATGGCGGCGGCGCAGTTGTCATCTTCGCACTGCTTGGCGTCTACACCCTGCTTCGACGCCATCTGGATGAAACTATCAAGGGTGGGCCCACCCTGTTCAAATTCGTGGCGGCAAAAAAAGTCGTGGCTCTTGTCATGCTCGTCATTTTCCTTGGAATGGGCTGCAAAAACAGTCTGTTAGTTCTTCAGGGACTCAAACCATTCAACTTTTTCCAGAGTTTCTATACAGTCCTGATCTTCAGCGACATCATGCTTGTGCTCATCGCACAACGATTCCTGCCGGAATTCAGGGCTGTTTTCCGCAACTCCGGTTTTGCCCTGGCCACACTGCTCATCAGGCTGGCCTTGACTGCTCCTCCATTCTACAACGTCGCCATCGGCATCGGCGCAGCTATCTTCGCATGCCTGCTAACGCTGGTATACAACACGTTTTATTCGAGTTCATCGAAGTACAATAAAAAACGAACATAAAAAAAGGCGGAGCCAACTGGCTCCGCCTTTAAAATTGCATACTGCACTGATCTAGAAAGGCACATCGTCCATGCCGCTGGCCTCGGACGGGAATGCCGGTCCAAGATCTTCTTCCGGCTGTTGCTTCTGCTGTGCTTGCTGATTCTGTTGCGGCTGTTGCTGCTGTTGCTGCTGTGGAGCCTGCTTCTGATATCCGCCCTGCTGCTGAGCGGGCTGACCTTGCTGCTGATAGCTGCCCTGCTGCTGTCCGCCCTGCTTGAATTGCCCCTCGGGAGCACGATCAAGGCCCTGAACATTGTCAGCCACAATCTCGGTCATATATCGATCCTGACCGGTATTCTGATCCTGCCACTTGCGAGTCTGAAGCTTGCCCTCGACCAACACCAAACGGCCCTTGCCAAGATAGTTTCCACAAAATTCAGCAGTTTGACGCCATGCGACAATATTGTGCCACTCGGTGCGTTCAACCTTTTGACCGGTCTGCTTGTCCCGGTAGCCCTCATCTGTAGCGATGGAGAACTTGGCCCGAGCCTGTCCGTTGGGTGTATAGGACAACTCAGGATCGCGTCCAAGCCTGCCGATGAGGATCACTTTATTCATGCTTCCAGCCATATCAACTCCTTACGTACATATGTATAAATTTGATGAAAACAGATATCAAAATTTCGCTGTAATGTCTTCTAAAGCATCAAGCCCATCTTCCAATTCATAAATGAGTTTATCCGCTTCCTTCGGCTGCCATGAGGTGAGCGCGGCCTCGATCTTGAAACGTAAATCTTCAACTTTCTCAGCACCATTGCGTAAGACATCTGCCTTATCGTCAGGAATAAGACCAGCACGGACAGCGTCATATAAAGCCTGGGCGAGTTCAATCACGCCTTTTTTAGGTATGGCGTCACCACCTTCACCCCAGACAAGCTTCCAAAGCGTTGGCCAGGTTTTCTCAACCTCGTCTTCACTGAAGGTCCACGCGGACACCCGGACTTGTAGCACTTTACCCATGACGACTCCTTGCAGGTTTACCCTGCACTGTTTCGCAACAGTTTACTCTTCTTCCCACTCGCTCTGAACTCGGGCGACTACGTCCTGAATGACGGTCAATTGATCCTCGGGACAAACACCGATGAGAGGCTCTCCTTCATCCACGTTATCACCTCGACCAAAATAGACGGAATAGATGAGGCCGTCGGGCCCACTGTATGCCAGGGGTGTCTCACGCTTCATACGAGAAACGATAAGGAACTCCATGCCCTCATGCACCTTTACGGAACGCTTGCCTGATACCTTGAGCTTTTGATCCACTTCAGGAACGAAATAATACTTGGCACGCTCAGGTGCACGGAAGAGATGCAGGGCTTCCTGAAGTATGAGCTCTATGACTTCCTTGCGGGTCATGTAATGCTTGATGGTAACCAGCGGCTCACCAGCCTCAACAAACTGACCTTCAAGTTCAGTACGAACACTTTCGACAACGCCTTTTTCAGGGGTCGAAATAGGTTTCTTGTTCTTTTCACGAGTCAGATTGGCTAAAAGGGTTCCCGGCTTTTCCTTGTAATCGCCATCCGGGCCATAAACCTTGTCGCCCTGCTTCAGGCCTGCGAACTCCACTACTCCGGTGTGCGGAGCCTGGATCACGATTTCCCGATAGGGAGACGCCTTAACTTTATCTAGTAATTCTTTAATATTAAGCACTATATTTCCCCTGAATGTCTGTCAGATTGATTTCTACCCCGACGTGCGGGCTAGCGATAGTAAAGGTTGCGACCACCCATGGTCAAGAGGGACTGATGCAAGTTTTTTTTGGCCTCGCGCCGATCCCATATACCGTGAATGTGGCCACGAGAAAGAGCATGGTAAGCGCGATGATAGTCCGGCGCAATAGCCATTCCAGTCGTTTCGGTAATGACACCCGGTCCGGCAAATCCAATATTTGAGGACTGCACCGCAAATTGATAGGGCGAACATCCCAGAAAGCTCGCCACTGGCCCAGCATATGAATTGGTGTCATACAGCACGAGATACAATCCACCAGCGTCGATGTAACGGCGCACGGCGATGGTACAGCGCGGCATCTGGATAACGCCATTAACGCCCTCCTGGATGCGAATACCAGCCGTGCCGTGAACATAGGCGATGAACGGCTGACGTTTACGGCCGGCCCGCTCTGCTGCCCGGATGAATTTCTCACCCTCGGCAGCTCCGACGCTGCCCCCCCTAAAAGGTGCACAAAGAACAGCAACGACCGTATCCACGTTCTCTATAGCCGTTTCGAAAGTGATACAGGCGGACTTGAGTCCTGTTTTTTCCTTGGCTTTGTCAAGCTTGAGTTCGAACTGCTCATAATTCAGAGGATTGACGGACTCAAGCTGCTGATTGAATTCCTTGGAGACATGGTAATCGAATACATTTTCCAGATACCACCGATATTCCATGGGAAAATGATGCCCGCAGGTTGGGCAGACGCCTGCAAAATCACCGAAAAGGTCAGGAGCCCACAAATCAGGACAATGATGAGTGCGAACATTGGGGCAGGAAATGGTCCTGTCCTCCTGACTGCGCGGGCTGGTCCAAGCCCATTCGCTACCTACCAGGCAGGCCCCATCCTCAGGACAGGAAAGCCTCGTCAGCTTATCCCTGACTTCCTCGCCTTTGCGAACCTGTTCCACGTTGTTACCGGGAAAAATCTTATCCACAGTCTTCTTGAGCGGCAAAAGTAACTTATGCCTAACCAGATGCGCCTCGGCTCCGAAATCTTCGAACATGGCATCCAGACGTTTTTTCTGACGTCCCAGCAAATCATACCGGAAAAATGAATGCGTAGCCCAAACAGCTCCTTTTGTAGAAGCAACGGCACGCTTCAGGATCCCTGTACCGTCAAGCCGCGCATGGCGACTCATATTCCTGAACTTGCGCTGACGCAATTCAACCAGACGGTTCAATGCTGACGATGATAAAGTCCACCGCATGAAGATTGATTCAGCATCGTCGGTCTTACTCGCCCGTACAGCCATGGCCCGATAGAGCTTCATGGACTTGACTTCACTGACCGCCTCGTTAGTGGCCTGAATCAGCTCACGGCGCAACTCACGGAAAAATTCGTAATGATTGGGGCGCGCGCCAAGAGGAGGCTCCTGCAGGACTCGATCTATATAGCCATTTCTCAAGTTGTCTTCAGCAGTTATGCACAACTGTGTGGCGCACTTCTCAATCAATTCTGGAGTAGCCCTGTCTCCACCTTTCAATCCGCCCTCGATAGCCGCCGCACCTTCAGGTGATATGACAGAATAATAGCCATGAGAGAGCATTATCCGACGATCAGCCAAACCGATGGCTTCAGCGCCACCGGAACCACCTTCGGAAAAAACTGATACGACCGGCACCCTGAGTGCTGCCAGTTCGTATAAATTGCGTGCAATCTGCTGGGCGGCCCCCGGCCAATCCTCGACGGGATAAGCACCCGGCGTGAAAACGAAAGTATGAATCGGAATATTTTCTGTCTCAGCAACCTTCATGTAATGCAACGCCTTTGCGTTGCCCCAAGGCTTAACCGATCCACCATTGCGAAAAGCCTCTCCATGCCCTTTTTCCTGCCCGATGACCATGACCATCTGATTGACAACCTTGCCACCGACCCGACGAGTGAAATAAGCGCGAGCAATGAGCATGGATGGGTCAATGTTAAACTCGCCACGACCTCCGATCTCGGTATAATTATCGTAGACGTTTTCGAGGATATCCTTGAGACAAATACGTTGCGGATGCCGGACGATACGCACGCGGTCCATGGGAGACAGAACAGTGTCCAGCTTGCGTTCTGAAAAATCGAAAAGGTCTTCAAGTCGGCTTAATTCTTCGGACAAAACACTGCCAGGCATTCCCGATTCCCGGTCAAGTAGCTCACTTAGTTTGGCAGCCAAAAGACGAACATTGTCGTCTCCCTTGCCGGCAAATATGTCACGGATATAGGTCAGCCGATGCTTTAGTTCCTGGATTCTTCTGTCAGCATCCATATCAGAACTCCAAAAGGCTACCGGTCTTATCTTTCAAGTACCGGATATTGGTATGAAAATCCTCAGGTTTCCCACCGACAACGCCCACCAACGTCACTTCATTCAAAAACTGCAAACCACGAGTCTTAACCTCAGCCAGGTCCTTGCCCCAAATGATGGCCAGGGCAAGATTCGGGTCAAACTCCATTGGAATCTCATATTCACAACCAGTAGGAACCTGCGTGTAAACATCCAGCCAGTCATGTGCCTGCCAATCGAACTGCGTGATTCGCCCGGCACATGGAGTGAATCGATTATCCGTATTCTCGGCCACAATCCGGTACTCGATACCGACACCATTGAATTCTATGTCTTCCTGCTCGTAGCCAAGAGGTTCTCCCAGAGCGAGACGAATCTGCTCGGTGATAATGTCCACCGGCTTGCCTTCAGCTAGGGATATGACCGCCGAAACTCCATTCTCCACCTGAATGCGCGTGTTTACTTCCATGAGGAAGGGTTCACCCTTGGGTGTTATGATCCACTCCCAAGTACCCACGTTGTCGTAGCCGGATTCTTGCGCCATGGACAAGGAGTGCTGCGTAATCTCATCAAGCACCCTGGTAGCGTCAAACGTATATGGCACTACGCCGGGCGCAAATCCCGGTGCAACTTCGATGCGTTTCTGCTTGCCAGAACTCTGCACAGAGCAATTGCGTGTGCCGAAATGGACGTGGTTCTGCCCCCCACGCTCTGAAACGATTTGGACTTCCAGATGGTTGAAATCAAAAATGCGTTGCTCAATGAGCACGCCTTCATCTCCGAAATTTCTCTTTGCATAATTGCGGATTCGACGAAAGACGGATCGAAATTCATTAAAATCTCCGACCTCCTCGATCCCCATGCCGCCGCCTCCGGCCGAGGCCTTGACCATAATCACACCATCAATGATTCCCTGGCTCGCCTGAAACTCGAAAAGACTGGATGCTATCTCCTCAGCCTCCATCTCACTATAAACTGGCCGGTCCGATCCCGGCACTGTCGGTACATTCAGGCTACGAGCGATGCGCTTGGTATTAATCTTGTCGCCAAGGTCGCGAATAGCCCACCAGGATGGTCCGATGTATTCCATCGGTCGATCCCGCCTCACCACGCGTCTGGCGAACCGGAAATCCTCAGCAAAAAAACCGTAACCCGGATGAACGGCAGTAGCTTCCGCAGCATCGGCAACGGCGAATAATTCGTTAGAATCCAAATAGGATATAATTGTATAGACGGAGTCGTCCCCGGCGAGTTCCCGGGCAAGTTGAACATGACCTGATTCTTTATCCTCGGCCGTACAGACGCAAACGAAATCAAGACCGAGCCGCTGACAGCTCCGCATGACCCGCATGGCGATCTCACCACGGTTAGCGATAAGGACCTTATGCCGGTCAACACTCATGGGAAGCCCCAATTAACCCTCTTCGCGTTGCTTTTTACGCAATTCGATGAGTCGTTTTTGCACTTCGAGCACCAGCTTATCGAGCTTGACCTGCTTCTGGCGTTCAAGATCTACAAAGTTGATACCAATGATGCCATTATCCAGGACACGCATAACTATCGCGTTGACTTCGCCGAGAAATAGCTTCTTGCTGATCAACATTTCGATTACAAGCGGCTGGTTTTCCTTGAACCCTTTGTCTGGATCAAGCACAGCAAATCCCGAAGCGCTTAAGTCCTTGACCTCAAAGACCCGCTTCAATGCGGGGAATCGGACAGTCAGTCCGGGAACCCTGGTACGAAAAGCTTTTCGCAGCTGATCATCATCGTCAGGAACATCAATTTCAAATCCCATAACACCCCCAAAAAAATTGAAATGCAAGACTCATAAATCAGCACCACCAAGTTTACTTGCCGGTAACTCGTTTTTCAAGCACGAACTCGACTCTACGATTCTTTGCCCTATATTCATCCGTGGTATTTGGATAAATCGGATTCAGGTACGCCAAGCCTGTCGCTGTCAACCGGGTGGATTCAAGCCCCATTTTGAGCAATTCCCGGAGGACATTAACGGCACGCAAGGCTGATATCTCCCAATTATCATGGAACCTCGACCCCTTGCTGGGACGAACGTTGTCAGTATAACCGATGATTTTGATATTCTGATCTTTATGCTGAATGAAAAAATCCTTCAGGGTCGTGATCATCTGCACACCCTTGGGCGTCAGCTTGACCTGACCGGACTTGAACATGACATCCCCGGGGACCCGAATGGTAATGATACCGTCCTCGAAATGGGCGCTGACAAGTCCTTCCACACCTTTCTTGGTCTGCAAAGTCTTGACTTCGGCAAACACTTTACGCTGAGACTCTATGATCTGACGGCGCATCATAGCCTGATCAACGAGAACTCCAGCCTCTTCCCGGGTGATCTTGCTGGTGGAGATTTTATCCATCTTGCCCTGGAGCGCTTTGGTCACAGAAGAAAATGTCTCGGAAAACTTCTCGGTATCCAGGGTGGACATGGAATAGAGCAACACAAAAAAAACCAGAAGCAACATGGAAAGATCAGCGAATGTCGTTAACCATTCACTACCTTCATTTTCTTCTGAATCATGTGAGGTATCGTGATATTGGTCACTCATTAGCGCGATTCTCGTTCGTTAGGAGCCAGGAAGGACGACAATTTCTCATAGACCAGCCTGGGGTTGTTGTTCTCAAGAATAGATTTGGCACCCTCAAAAATAACTTCCAGATGCAACTGCTCCTGCAGGGTCCGTGCTTTGAGCTTTGCCGCAATGGGAATAAAGAGCAGCGTGGCCATGGCCGAACCATAGAAGGTGGTCAACAGTGCGACCGCCATTGCAGGACCAATGGCCTTGGGATCGTCAAGCAAAGACAACATCTGAACAAGACCGATGAGTGTACCCATCATTCCGAAGGACGGGGCCAGTGCGGCAAGCCGTTTAAAAACGTCCTGCCCAACCTGATGACGGCGACGCATGGAGCTGATTTCAATTGTCAGAGTGGACCGGATAAGGTCCGGGTCGGCATTATCGGCAATAAGCTGGCAGGATTTTTTGAGCACCATATTCTCGGTCTGGACATTCTCAAGGGCAATGAGTCCTTCCCTACGACTGATCTCCGCTACCTTGACCATGATGTTGACGACGTCACGAACCTTGCTCTTTCGTTGAATGAACATCTTGAATGCTGCGTTAAAGGCCTGTATGACTTCTTCAAATGGGAATGCCACCATAATGGAGGCCAATGTCCCTCCGAACACGATCATCATTCCGGGAACGTTGATGAAAACATCCACCGCGCCACCAATAATGATAGCGCCAATAATGAGCGATAAACCGACGGCAAGTCCAAGTAGTGTCACGATATCCATAAAACGAGCCTATCCTTGAGTTCTAATTCAGTTCGTTAGTGATTCAGGCCCTCTCCCAAGCACATACAATTCATAAAGGAGCCAGCATGGAATACCACAAAAAGATACAACATTCTGCCGCATATATACAAGAAAATCTAGACCTAATTAAAAATGGTACTGTTGCCATTATGACAGGTACAGGTTTGGGCAGCCTGACCAACGATATCGACAACCCGAAATCGCTCTCTTATGAAGAGATTCCGGACTTTCCAGTATCTACAGTCAAGAGCCATGCTGGAAGACTCATCCAAGGCGAAATAGATGGAGTACCGGTTCTGGCACTTCAAGGTAGATTCCACCTCTATGAAGGCTTTGACGCTCTTGAAGTTACACACGGCATCCGCACTCTGGGAGAACTCGGGATCAAAACTCTGATCTTGACCAATGCGGTCGGTGCCCTC
>Ga0070729_10002324_pt1 | contig 25012 bp, 24 predicted proteins | sample tdDd472_FD_66725 | JGI IMG/M metagenome (GOLD analysis project Ga0070729, IMG submission 66725) | Marine sediment microbial communities from the Atlantic coast under amendment with organic carbon and nitrate - tdDd47.2 | ecosystem: Environmental > Aquatic > Marine > Coastal > Sediment | place... | reverse complement strand
GTCGTTTCATGATGAACCGAGATTACGGTCGTGATGTCCGCATGCTTATCGAGCAAGGCCTTTACCTGCTCAATATCAATGGCATCCAGCCACTCGCCCCCGGTGCAAATATGCGGTTTACCCTGCATTTCGAGCATCGATGCAACGCGTTCACCGTACACGCCATTGGACACCACCAGCGTGGTCGAATCTTTGGGCGCAAAACTCTGCACCATGCCTTCCACAGCTGAAGTACCCGACCCGGTGAGTGTGGCGGTCTCAAAGTCTGCTTTGGTTTCGTCATAGACTTCGGTCAGGCGTTTATTAATCGACTGCATCAAGGCAGCGAACTCAGGCTCACGGTGACACCAGTCGCCGCGGGTCAGTGCTTTACGCACCCGGTCTGTCAGGGTTACCGGTCCGGGGTTAAGAAGTACTTCTCTGGTCACAGAAATTTCTACCTTTAGTGTTCCGGCAATTTATAAAAGAGCATCAGGCTTCGGTTCGTAACCCGAAATAAAGCCCTGCAAACGGCGCGCGACCTGCTGGGGTGTCACATCAGGACGTGGCAAACCTTCCGGCACACCCGGCAAAGTCGGCACATGAACAAAAGAAAGGCCGTCAGATTGTGCGCTGATAGCATCTTTCAATTCTTCCGGACTGCCTACACTGGTGACCGACGGATAACCGCAGCTGCGGGCGATACCGCAAAAGTCCACTGAACGGGACACCGTCGACTGGCCGCCGGTCGATTCATGCAAACCGTTGTCCAGCAAAATGTGGGTTAAGTTGGCCGGGCGTTCGTAGCCGACCGTTGCCATACCGCCTAAGCGCATCAAAGCCGCACCATCGCCGTCGATAACAAACACCCGGCGTTCCGGCTGTGCTATCGCGAGCCCCAGTCCGAGGGTAGACGCACAGCCCATAGAGCCGACCATATAGAGCTGATTATCACGGTCATCAACTGCAAACAGTTCACGACCGGTATATCCGGTAGTCGCGATAACAAGGTCGCCCTCCCCCGCCGCATCCTGAATAGCGGCCAGTATGTCGCGTCGACTTGCCTGTGCGTTAGCCGGCTCGACCACCGGACCTTGAATCGGACGCTCTTCCGCCGTGCTTTTGAGCTTCACAGAGTTCACGCTGCCTTTGCGCATGACCAGCGCGTATGGTCGATTGGTCTCGCTCATGTAAGTCAGCGCACGGTCGAGCGCGGGTTGAATCTGGTCTTCCTCGGCAGGAAAAAACTCCCAGGCAATGCGCATCAGCTCCAATAATTCCGTGGTGATCTGCCCCATCAATTCATGTTGAGGTTCATCGGGCGCGCCACCCGGCTCGCCGCGGAGTGTCGGTATCAGAAGCACCGGCAACTGGAAGGTGTATGTCAGTGAAGTCAGCGGGCTGACCGCATTACCGAGGCCTGAATTCTGAAACATGACAACAGCCTGCTGACCACCCAGCTGCGCGCCGGCACCGATGGCAACCGCCTCACCTTCGTTGGCAGCACCAACGTAACGGAGGTCTTCGGAGTCGATAACGTAATTGATAAACGGCTTCAGGTAGGAGCAAGGCACGCCGGTGTACAGATTGAAACCCATATCGCGGGCGGCTTCGATAAAGCTTTTCGCTTCAATCATCGAACGCTCCTTTATAAAGCTTTCTTATTGGTTTTAAAGCGTCAGGCAGAGACAAAACTCTGGAGAGATTTAAGAGAAACTGCCCGCCGCCACTAAATCATCCAGCGTGTCGATATCGAGCCAGTGACCGGTCGTATAAACAACACGAATCGATTCGCCGTCGGCTGCCAGTGCAGCCAGCAACTGGTGCAACTTGGCCTTCCGATTGGCAGGATCGGCAGCCATCGCCGCCACTTTCTCTGCAAATCGTGGCGCAGCCTCTGCGGACACACGCAACAGACCGGTCCACTCACCATTAATCTCGCTATCGGCAAGTTCCTCGCCCGCAGCAGTCAAAAGAATGCGCTGATTGAACACCTGACGTGAATACGGCTCGGAACAACTGACGTAGTCAGCTGCCCGGTCGCGGTTCACAGACTCTTCCCAGTTGGTATCAACAGCTATCACAAAGTCTTCTTCGGCTTCGGCGAGCTGCTCGAGAATGTAACGCTTGAACAACACATCACCGAACGAAACAAACAGATCGCCTTCCGCCGGCGAGCTGTCTGCCTGCAAAGCTTTGTCGAGGGAAACCAATTCACCGGTTTCGGCATAATCATCGTTGTTCACATAGTCAATCGACGGCAGATTCACTTTGTCGGCCAGATACCCGCGCACGACGGTGATGTTCTTCATGCCTGCCGAGTTATAGGTGGACACGATATGCCCCAACAGCGGCTGACCCTGAATATCCACCATTGCTTTCGGCTTGTTCTCGGTGAGCTTACCCAACGCCGAGCCGCGACTGGCAGCCAGCACAATAGCTTTGGCACTGTCACCCGTCTTCGGCAGGTAACGTTCTTCCGCCTCCTGCAACTCGCTGGCTCCCTGCAACCGGAAGATCTCCTTAACCGGCACAATCTTGTCTTCAATAGGGAGCAGCGACTGCTCACGCATCAGCGTTTCCGCAGTTTCCTGGTAAGACACAATTGCTGCACGGAGCATGTGATTGGCCCAGATTGCCAGCGAGAAGCCGGCTTCACGGAACACATCTGTCGGGGTTGAATAGTATTTCGTCGGGACGATGACAACGGGCGAGCGGTCTGCCCACTCTTTCTTGAACGCCAGCACTTCGCTCGGGTCGCGCAGCGCGCTGTGAATCAGAATGCCGTCGGAGCCTGCCTCGTGATAAGCCTCAGCACGCTTCAATGCTTCGCTCAAACCCCAGCCCGCAATAAAAGCTTCCACGCGGGTAATGATGCAAAAGTCATCATCCGACTGCGCGTCTTTGCCCGCTTTAATACGGCTGCAGAACTCGTCGATGTCGGCCAGCTCCTGCTTGTTGCCGTCGATAAAACTGTTGGTCTTGGGGAACAGCTTGTCTTCAATACAAACAGCAGCGATGTTCCGCTGCTCCAGCTTATTCACCAGACGACGCACATTGTTGAAGTTGCCATAGCCGGTATCGCCGTCAAGCAGTATGGGCAAGGTGGTGGCATCTGCCATGAACTCGAGCATCTCGAGCACCTGGGTCCAGCTGGCTTCGTTGCTGTCGCGAACCCCGTATTGTGCAGACATGCACAGACCACCGGCCCACAGCGCTTTGAAACCGGCCTCTTCACCGATTTTCGCCGTAATGCCGTTATGGGCCTCGAGCAAAAACTCGAGGTCGGGAGAATTGAGCAGTTCTTTAAATTGCGTCGTGCGCTTCTGATGTTTCATGGGCGCAGTTTACCGGAGTAGCTGCTCACATACACGCAGAACAGAGCGCAACGCTACACGCGATAGCGATATTCCTTGCCGTCTTCACGTTCAATATCGGGCGGATAGCTCTTGCGCTTGTCGATGTAGTACTGCGCGAAGTGATCGCCCTGTGAGGCCGCGTTATAGGTGTAGTAAAGCACGCGGCGCGACTGGTCAGTATTGTTCGGACCCGAACGATGCGGAGCATAGGAATCGAAGAACACGGCGTCACCGGGCTCAGCCTCGACCTTGACGTACTCCATTTCCACCGCATTGTCGTCCAGCGGTACCCACTCATCACCCAGCAGCCCTTTGTTGTGGAAGCCGCCGACCATTTCGAGACAGCCGTTTTCAACGGTGGTCTTGTCGACAGTAATCAGACAGGTAATGTGCAGATCCGCATAGGTGGCCCAGCCCGCCTGCACATCCTGGTGCGATTCAAAACCGCCGCCGCCGGCTTTCTTGAAGTTGATTTTGTCTTTGAACAAAACTGCAGGCTCACCGAACAGTTGTCCGCAGGCACCCTGCATTTTCTCACCGACAGCCAGTTGCATGAAGTTCTCGTGATACGGCAGGACGTTCTCGATGCGATTGAGCAACCGTTCATCACCGGTCTCTTCGAAGTACATCATCCACTTGCCCGCAGTTTCGGGCCAGTTTTCAACTTCAGTGACCCACTCGGTAATCGGACCCATTTCCTCAGGTGTGAACAAACCCGGAACAACGAGGTAACCCTCGTCGCGAAATTGTTTTACCTGCTCTTCGGTGAGAGGTCCTTTTACAGCATTGTCATTCATTGCTCATTCCTGCGACCGGCAATACACCGGCTAGTCTTTGTGATAATTGTCGTGATCGGTGGCGCTCTTGATGTCGTCAGAGTACTTCTGACCATCTGCCACCATGTCACTTAAGCCAACCAGTTCCATGATCTGGCTGAAATCGAACATATTGTCGAGCATATTCAGCGTCGTGCCATCCGTATTTAGCACATTGAGATAATCCGTCGCAGCCTTGGCAATGACGCGGACCATAGCGCCCGGATAAATAATCAGGCTGAAGCCCAGATCACCGAGCTGCCCGGCCGGCATCAATGGCGTACGGCCACCTTCCACCATATTAACCAGCAGCGGCACTTTCGCGGCCAGCCTGTCTGATACCTGCCGCAGTTGTTCTTCATCGGCAGGCGCTTCAACGAACAGCATGTCTGCACCCGCCTCTATATAGGCATCCGCCCGGTCCAAAGCCGCATCAATGCCTTCCACAGCCATCGCATCGGTACGTGCGACGATCATGGTATCGGCATCCGTGCGGGCATCGAGCGCCGCATGCAACTTGCCGGTCATTTCATTAACCGACACCAATGTCTTGCCCGACAAATGTCCGCAACGTTTCGGCAGAGTCTGATCTTCCAGCTGAATACCGGATGCGCCCATGCGTTCAAACAAGGTAACCGTGCGCTTCACGTTCAGCGCATTGCCGAAACCGGTATCGGCATCAACAACCAACGGAATGTCGCAACGCTCGCGCATGTTGCCGATGGTTTCTGCCACCTCGTTCATCGAAGTAAGCCCCAGGTCAGGACGACCGAGCTTGGTAAACGACACGCTGGCACCACTGACATAGGCGCACTGAAAACCGGCCTGCTCAACCAGCAGTGCGGTCAGCGCGTCATACACACCCGGCGCAATTACCGGTGCATTGTTTTTCAAAGCCGCACGCAATCTGGCAGCAGGTGACATCAGCCTTTCTCCTGCAGGCGGCGGTGCAACCAGGGCATCAGGCCACCTGCGTTAATCATGTCGAGTAAAAAGCCGGGCAAAGGCTCAACGGTGTAACTTTTGCCCTGAGTAATGTTTTCAATAGTACCCGCAACCGGGTCGACACTGAGCGTATCGCCCTTGTTGATCTCGTCGTACTGCGGAAACACCAGCACCGGCACGCCGAAGTTCAGCGCGTTGCGATAAAAGATGCGTCCGAAAGACCGCGCCAGAATGGCGTCCACCTTGTGATAGGCGAATGCCATTGCCGCCTGTTCGCGCGCCGACCCGACACCAAAGTTGTCGCCGCCAACCACGATGTCGCCGGGCTGCACGTTCGACGCGAACTCCGGATCTATAGCCTCGAGGCAATGAGCCGCCATTACGTCCATCGACTCTTTAAAGTACAAACCCGGCGCCATTACGTCCGTATTCACACCATCGCCGAATACCCAGGCCTTGCCGCTCATGCGTCACCTCCGGCTCCGGGCAAAAAGTCACGGGGGTCGACAATCTCACCGGCCACCGCTGCAGCCGCAACCGAATACGGAGAGCCGAGATATACGCTCGCTTCATTGGAGCCCATCCGGCCTCTGAAGTTACGGTTGGTGGTTGAGATGCACACCTCATCATCGGCCAGCACGCCGGCACCCAGTGCTGCACATGCGCCACATCCGGTGGGCAGCATGATGGCACCCGCTTCGGTGATAGTTGCCAGCGTGCCGTCGGCTGCAGCCTCACGCATCGCTTTAGCGGATGCGGGCGCAACCAGTAAACGGGTGCCGCTTTTAACCTTGTTGCCTTTAAGTACCGTCGCAAGCATATGCAGGTCGCTGTGCTTGGCACCAACGCAGGAACCAACGTAGGCCTGATCAATCTTCACGCCACGATAGTCGTCGACAACACCAGAGTTTGCCGGCGAATGCGGTGCTGCAATCTGCGGAGTCAGCTCCGCCGCATCGAAGTTGTAAGTGTCCGAGTAGCATGCGCCTGCGTCACTGGCCCATTCCAGCGCATCTGCCGCCGGTTCCACGCCACCGGCGCGCAGCGCCTCCAGAGTAATCTGATCCGGTTCGACGATGCCGGTCTCGGCGCCAATTTCTGCAGCCATGTTGCACAGAGTGCCGCGCTCCTGCATATCCATCGCGCGCACGGTGTCGCCGCCAAACTCCAGTACCTTGCCGCCGTTGTTCATACCCAGTTCACGACACAACTTCAGCATGATGTCTTTAGCAGAAACGCCTGGACCGAACTGACCGCGCCAGTTGATACGGATGGTTTCCGGAACCGGCACCCAGATCTCACCGGTGACGGTCACACCGGTCATTTCAATTGCGCCGAAGCCCGACATGTAACAACCGAAAGCGCCGCCCATGCTGGAGTGCGAGTCACCGCCCACAGCAAACATACCCGGCTGCAGCAAACCTTTCTCCGCCAGCAGAATATGGCCGATACCCTGCATATCGAAGAAGTTTCTAATACCGAATTCTTCTGCAAACTCACGAGTCAGTTTCAGTATGGCCGCGGAGGCGGCATCAACGGCCGGCACAAAGTGATCGGTACAGAGAACAATTTTGTCCGGGTCCCACACTCCGGTGTTCAGCTCTTTCAGCCGCGGCCAGATGCGTCGCGGGCCACCCGAGTCGAGCAGCAATGCCAGATCGACATTACAGGTGACAATCTGTCCGTGCTTCAGGTCATCGTGACCCGAAGCGCGCCGCAGAATCTTGTCTGTGATAGTCAGTCCGCTCATGGCGAAAAACATCAATCCTTTAAACAAAAAAGGGCCGGCAAAAGCCGACCCTTTCGAGGATACATCCGTTAAAGAACGTCTTTCAGTTTGTCGGCAACCTGATCCACCAATTCACGTGGCGGGTAGCTGACTTCCTGATACTCGGTGAAACGTTCAGGCACCTTAATGGTTGCATCAATGCCCATCTGAGAACCGGTCACAGGGAACCCGTGGTGACCTTTCGGCGCCGACGGGTCCAGCACGAATGCCTGACCGGATTCGTTAATGATGGTGTCCTCGGCAGGCATCACGCGCGTGGCGATAGCCCACTCGATGGAGTCCATGTCGTACGGATCGACGTCCGGACCGACGACATACACAAACTTGGCAGTACGGCCCCAGCGACCGGCAGCACCCCAGACTGCATGCAGAACGTATTTGCCGAACTCGGCGTGCGGCTTCTGCGCGCCATCGACACTCAATTGCACGATGTAGGTCATGTTGGGTGTCACAACCACGTCCTGCACTTCCGGAATCTTGCGCTGCAGGTCGGCCAGAATCTCGCCTTCCACCGGCAACAGTGCCTGATAGTTGTGATCAAACGGCGGCACCATTTCCATGGTGGCGTACCACAGCGGATCCTTGCGGTGTGTGATGCAGGTGACTTCGAAGCGCGGGAACACCTGAATCGCATCGTAGTAACCCACCGGGTTGGAGTGGTTACCGATGACCGTTTCCGACTCGGGAATAAACACACCTTCAATGATGTACTCAGCTGTCGCCGGCACTTCCAGATCAACGGTTTCGCACTTAACAACTTCTACAGCTTCGCCACGCAAACCACCGGCGAACTCAATCTCGTCCTGACCGAACGGCACGCTGGTAGCGCCGGCGATGTGCAGTGCCGGGTCACACTGAAGTGCAAAGGCGACTTCGAGAGGTTTGCCCATGGCAGTAGCTTTAGCCAGATGCAGACCGATGTGGCTCATCGGCGGATTCCAGAAACAGAACACCGACAGCTGTTTCTTCTGCATTTCCTCGGTGTATTCCTCACCGGTCGGATGCACGGCATTCCACATCTGGGTGGCGCGATAGCAACCCATGTTGACCTGACCGTTCTCCGGGTCTTTGGTGATACCCAGACCGCCGGTGATATAAGAGGCCGCTTCCTTGCCAAAGAACAGGTGCGGCAGATCTTTATCCAGCGAGATGTCTTCTTTCTTGATAATGACGTCTTTACAAGGAGCCTTGTCGCTGTCGACTACCACCGGCTTGTGCCAGCTGGACGGATCCGACAGCACGGCTGCGTGCTTCTTCTTCATTTCCAGCGGGTCTTTGCAGTCGATCATCATGGCCGTGCGTTCGCGGGTGCCGAACGGGTTGAAAATCACCGGAACGTCGGGACGGTTGTAGCCCTCAAGGTTGTTCAGCATCGCTGCAGGGCCGTCGTTTTGGCACAACAGACGCATCAGGGCCTGCAATTCGTTGTCGCCGTGCCCCGCCTTGAGGGGCACGTCGATCTGTTTGAGCTGACCTTCGCTTTCGAGCTGCGCCAGAAATTCGCGCATATCCTTAAACGGCATGATGTGTTTCTCCGAATGAATCGTTCTGTTTTCGTTTTGTCTTAATAGGGCGCCGCAGGCAGCGACACCCCGAATCAGACCGCTGACCATATCAAAAAACGGATCCCCATCCCTACTGTTTTTGGGCATTTAACCGTAATAGTCTGCCGCCGGCTGAGTCAGACGGCGCCATCCGCCGCAAATATCAATTATGGCAATATCGCAGAGTCCTAACCCCTTGTTTAAAAAGGCTGGAAGTCGTTGCAGAAACCTGATTGACTAGGCGCTTGGATTATCGGGACTGGGGAGTCACACATGAAGAATTACAAAAGCATATTAATCCTTGCCGCAACGGCAGCGATGACCGCGGGCTGCGGTGGCAGCGATGACGGTTCCGCCGGTGAAGCGGCTGGTATTTACTTCGGCAGCATCGAAGAAGTCTCTGAAGTGGAAGAACTCAGCGCACAAGGCCTTGAGAACAGCCTGGGCGGCATCGTGTTGCCCAACGGCACCGCGTACTTCAATCGTGGCGATGGCGAAGGCGCCATCTTCTACAAAGGCGGTTTATTCAGCGACCGGCCCGCCACTCCCGAAGAATCAGAAACAGTTACAGCCAACATCAACGGCACGTTAAGCAAGGTCTACCCTATTGAAGACGGTTACTTCGCTCTCCGTTATCCGGGCAGAGCGGATATCGTCACCGATCCGATCGAAGAGGAAAGTGACTGGTGTTATGGCGAGTTTGCCGATATTGGCGATCCTTCATCTTACCTTTGGGCGGATGTCGTCGTCGAAGAAGAAACCTACATTGCGACGAAAGGTTTCTGTGCTGAAATTACTGAAACCTTTGGCGAAGGCGAAGAAACAGAAGTTATCGACAACATCGCTACTGCACAAGCGGATCCTGAGGATTTCGAGGACACAGGCGTCACCCGTGACGACCTGGAAATCTATTGGAGCGGTTACTTCGGTACTAGCGTAGACATGTCCTACGATGGCGAAGCTGACCGCTGGTTCATCGAAGGCATTGACGGCGACTGCGAGCTGGAACTCGATTTCAACCAGATCAACGAGCTGAACGCTTTCAATGCCAGCGGCACTCTGCGCTGCGGTGAAGAAGGCGAGTTCACCACCGGCTTCAGCGGTGCAGCCTGGTATACTTCACCGTTTGCCATTGTAGTGGCGGGCGAGGTCTCAGCTGATGGCGAGGAGGTCGGCTTCTGGATGGACTTTGAAGACGACTAGGCTCATCGAAAGGTCACAAAAAAGCGCGCTCCGGCGCGCTTTTTTGTGACTGTCTCCTGCGTTTTGTCATATCCGGGCAGATACCTGCCTCCGCCGCCATGCCGCAGCACCTTCCGATTGAGCATGAATCGACCGAAAAAGATAAGCAGAATCAACAAAAATTGGCTAAAGTAGCGCCCCCTGACGGACAGACGCCCTCCAAGCGGCGGATTCCGCCAACCGAATTAAATTTAGTTCTAAGGAATACATCCCATGGCTGACAACGAACGCAAAGTAGCGATTGTCACGGGCTCCGCCACCGGCGTGGGCGCTGCCGCTGCAATCATGCTGGCAGAAAAAGGCATCAACGTAGTGATCAACTACACCCGCTCAAAAGACGACGCGGAAGAAACCGCTGAACAGTGTCGTGCACACGGCGTTGAAGCGATCACTTTCCAGGCTGACGTTTCTGAAGACGAGCAGTGTAAAGCGATGGCTCAGGCCGCCGTTGATAAGTGGGGTCGCATCGACTACCTGATCAACAACGCTGCCCGCACCAAGTTCAACCCGTTCCCGCAAATGGACGGCGTGACCAAGCAGGACTTCCTCGACATCTACGCAGTAAACGTTGTCGGTCCTTATCAAATGATTCGTGCCGTTGAACCGCACATGCGCAAGACCGGTGGTGCAGTGGTAAACGATTCGTCTATCGGTGGTGTTACCGGTATCGCATCATCTATTCCTTACGCCGCTTCCAAGGCTGCCCTGAACCTGATGACCAAGTCACTGGCTCACGTACTTGGCCCCGAGATCCGCATCAACACCGTGGTACCGGGCATGATCCAGACCCGCTGGCTGAAAGGCGGTCTGGGTGATGATCAGTACGACGCTATGCTGGCCGCTACTGCTGAAGGTCTGCCGCTGAAGAAGGTAGCAACCGCTGAAGAAGTAGCTGAGGTTCTGGTTTGGTTCCTGCTCGGCGCCACCGTTATCACCGGCGAAACGCTGATCGCAGACAGTGGCCTGCATCTCGGCCCGTTCCCGCCGTATGCTTCAGGTGAGGTTCAGGAGTAACAACCGGAAGCAAAGAAGAATCAAAAAAGCCCCGCCTGGTTATGCCAGCGCGGGGCTTTTTTTATGTTCTTGCTTTTCCGGTTTACAACTCGAATTCGTCGCGGTGACCGAAGCCTTTGGCATTATCGATCATCCTGATCCAACCCGGCTTGATGCAATAGAAGTTAGCAGCTTTAAGACGCTTTGCAATCGTCTCTTCGTGCTCACCCTTCGGCTTCGCATACAGCTGATCAATCTGCGGAAACTTCTTCAGGTAAAGCATCAGCGCTTTGGCCCGCTGCATACCCTCTGTCACTGATACCGAACCGGTCAATTGGACACCGTGTACATCGTGCCAGTTGTCGCAGTCCGGATTAATCGTTGCGGCAACCCGGTCATTGGCGGCCATATCCCGCCCGTGATGGGTGCGGTAGTCGGAAACAAAATAGATATTGAGATCGGCGTCACTGACAAAAAACACTGTGGCAGCCCACGGCTGGTCATCCTGACTGCTCGCCAGCGTCAGCGTGCTGTATTGCTTCAGGTAATCCTGAACCTGTTTCTTTTCGTCTTTGTTCACGGAAGCAAACTTGCCGGCTTAGTCTTTAGGGCGGCCGCCTTCCCAGCGTTTCACGAAATCCGCATCGAGACCGAACAAATCCAGAATACGACCGCAGGTGTGGTTCACCTGGTCATCGATGGTTTTCGGCAGGTTATAAAAGGCCGGCATCGGCGGCGCGATGATTGCGCCCATTAATGCCGCCTCATGCATCAGACGGGTATGCCCGGCATGCAGCGGGGTTTCGCGCGGCATGATAACCAGTTTGCGCTGTTCTTTTAGCACCACGTCGGCGGCACGCACCAACAGCGAGTCGGCATAGGAATTAACAATACCGGACAACGTTTTCATCGTTGCAGGAGCCACCACCATGCCATCGGTCTTGAACGAACCACTCGAGATGGTCGCCGCCAGATTCTGGTCGCTGTGAACCTCATCGGCCAGCGCCTCGACGTCCTCCAGTTTCCAGTCGGTTTCGAGCTTGATATTGAGCTTGCCGCCATTGCTGATCACCAGATGGGATTCCACCTCCGGCAGCTCCTTCAGCATCTCCAGCAAGCGGATACCGTAGATGACGCCACTGGCACCCGAGATTCCGACAATCAAACGCATTCCATTCTCCAAACGGCCCGACCTTCCGGACAGGCAATCAATAGCTATGCAGGCATTAGAAACCAAGCCATGCAGCCCTGCAACATACATCAAACCGGCATGTGCGGCGCCTCAAAGCTCTATTGGGTACGTATTGCGCCTACTTTTGCCGCCAGGCGGCATTAACAGCAGGCCAAATGTGACACGGTTCACAAACCTGACAATCGGTAGATGGCAAGGGGATTGCCCTTCTATATATTGTTAAGTGCTTTGGCGGAAACTTTTGCCGTCAGGGGTATGCGCACGAAAGGCGGAACATAAATGGCATTCATGGATTCAATTAAGAAGCTGATCGGCGGTTCGAAAGAACCGGCTGCACCCCTGCCCGAACCTCCCCGCCCGACATCTCTCACCGAGCGCAAACGGCGCGGTATGGATGTCAGTACGGGACGACATCAGGATGCGATGAAAGATGCCCGCAAAGAAGCACAGACCACCCGACGCAGCGATGACCCCTACGCGACAGCCGCCTGGGAAGTTGACCCCAATTCGGGGCGCCGCCGGCTGGCACGTGTGAATCCGCTCGACGGCAATAAAGCCAAAGATCCCGACAATCCCTACGACACCTCCACCGAGCTGGACCCCTGGCGTCGCGGCTAAACCAAGCCTGTCTGGTCAACCGCATCCGGAAGGCCTCTAAAAACTTCCACAAACCCCGCTCTGTAAAGCCCTTGTCCCAACCCTCTATTCACCGGGTCTAGGTATAAATACCTGTGCAATCGCGGGGGGTATAATCCGACAATAAGCGCGCAACAGGGGAGCTGTTCGTCCGCTCCACCTTTGTGATTTTTTGTCGCTCACGACCCGGTCCGGCAAGTCAGATCAGACTCACTGATCCGGCTAACCGGTCCAGCTGATCCAACAAAAATCGAATCAAAAAATTGAATCCAAGTGGAGTGGTTCATGGACAAGCCTCAAAACGTTACCCAAAACGCTCAGAGCTATACCGATAAGGTGGTTCGCCAGTTTGCCGTCATGACGGTAGTCTGGGGCATCGTCGGCATGACCGTCGGCGTACTTATCGCAGCGCAGCTCATGTGGCCGGCACTAAATTTTGATGTGCCCTGGCTAACCTTCAGCCGACTTCGTCCGCTGCATACCAACGCCGTCATTTTCGCCTTCGGTGGCTGCGCGCTTTTCGCTACGTCTTACTACGTCGTGCAGCGCACCTGTCACGTACCGTTGTTTTTGCCCAAGCTCGCGTCCTTCACGTTCTGGGGCTGGCAAGCCGTTATTCTCGCTGCCGCCATTACCCTGCCGCTTGGTATTACCACCTCCAAGGAATACGCAGAGCTGGAATGGCCGATCGACATCCTGATCGCCGTTGTCTGGGTGGCCTACGCGATAGTGTTCTTCGGCACGATTGTCGTGAGGCGCGTCAAACATATATATGTAGCCAACTGGTTCTACGGTGCCTTCATCCTGACAGTTGCGATTCTCCACATCGTTAACTCTCTGGCGATTCCCGTAGACGGCCTGAAGTCTTACTCGCTGTACTCGGGTGTCGTCGACGGCATGGTGCAGTGGTGGTATGGCCATAACGCCGTAGGCTTCTTCCTGACAGCAGGCTTCCTCGGCATGATGTACTACTTCGTGCCGAAACAGGCCGGTCGTCCGGTCTTCTCATACCGTCTGTCCATCGTGCATTTCTGGGCGCTGATCTCCATTTACATGTGGGCCGGTCCTCACCATCTGCACTACACCACTCTGCCGGACTGGGCTCAGTCACTCGGCATGGTGTTTTCGCTGATTCTGCTGGCACCGTCCTGGGGCGGCATGATCAACGGCATCATGACCCTGTCGGGTGCCTGGCATAAGCTGCGCACCGACCCGGTTCTGAAGTTCATGATCGTGTCACTGTCCTTCTACGGCATGTCGACCTTCGAAGGTCCGATGATGTCTATCAAGACAGTGAACGCTCTGTCTCACTACACCGACTGGACCATCGGTCACGTGCACTCGGGTGCGCTCGGTTGGGTAGCGATGATCTCAGTAGGCTGCCTGTACTGCCTGATTCCGAAACTGGTCGGCAAGAAAGAAATGTACAGCGTGAAGCTGATCGACATTCACTTCTGGACCTCGACTATCGGCACGGTGTTGTACATCGCGTCAATGTGGATCGCCGGCGTAATGCAGGGCCTGATGTGGCGTGCGGTTAATGACGACGGCACCCTCACCTACACCTTCATTGAAAGCCTGAAGGCGACCTATCCGTACTACGCGGTTCGTCTGGTCGGTGGTGCTCTGTTCCTCGCAGGTATGTTCATCATGGCCTACAACGTCTGGAAGACGATGAGTGCCAAAGATGTGGAACTGGATCAACCTGTCATTGAACCGGCATCAGCCTAAGGAGCGCAGACATGAAGTCACATGAAATATTAGAAAAGCGCATTGGCCTGATGGGCGTACTGATCATCCTGGCCGTGTCACTGGGCGGCCTGGCTGAACTGGTACCGCTGATGCTGTCGCCAACCACCGGTGAAGCAGCGCCGGGCGTTAAGCCTTACGCAGCGCTGGAACTGGAAGGACGCGATGTATACATCCGTGAAGGTTGCTACAACTGCCACTCGCAGATGATTCGTCCGTTCCGCGCCGAGACCGAACGCTACGGTCCGTTCTCGGTCGCCGGTGAAAGTGTCTACGACCACCCGTTCCAGTTCGGTTCCAAGCGCACCGGTCCGGATCTGGCCCGTGTTGGCGGTCGTTACTCGGATGAATGGCATCGCCTGCATCTGATTAACCCACGCGATTTGGTACCCGAGTCCAACATGCCCGGTTACCCGTGGCTGGAAGACGCGGTAGTCAACTCCGCTAAAACACCGAAGAAGATGGAAGCTCTGCGCACAATCGGCGTGCCTTACACCGATGAAGAAATCGCGGCCGCTTCCGCAGCGACTGAAGGCAAGACTGAAATGCAGGCGTTGATTGCCTACCTGCAAGGCCTTGGTTTAACACGCAACAAACGGAGTCAGTAGCATGGATGTTGGTGTACTTCGCGGACTTTACACACTGCTGATGCTGCTGATCTTCATAGGCATTTGCCTGTGGGCCTACAGCAGCAGACGCAAGGCTGATTTTGAAGAAGCCGCCAATCTTCCTCTGGAAGAGGATGGCGAGCTGAATGAACCTCAGTCAAACAATAACGCATAGCAGGGAACTCAAATCATGAGCACAGCTATCAGCATTTTTATAATCGCCCTGGTATTAATTAACGTCATCGGCTGCGTCTGGATGTTGCTCTGGACCGGTAAAAAACGTCCGGAAGATCCGGCGGCTGACAGCACGACCCACACCTGGGACGGAGACCTTCAGGAATACAACAACCCGCTGCCGCGCTGGTGGCTGAACCTGTTCTACATCACCGTTGTATTCTCAGTGGTATACCTCGTCCTCTATCCGGGGTTCGGCTCTTTCCCGGGCATCCTTGGCTGGAGCCAGGTGGGCCAGTACGAAACCGAACGTGCCGAGGCCGAAGCCCGCTACGGCGAAGTGTTTGCAGCCTTTGCATCGGTGCCGTACGCCGAACTCGCCCGGAACCCCGAAGCTGTGCAACTCGGTGCCAACCAGTTCGCCAACAACTGTGCCACCTGCCACGGTTCAGACGCCCGTGGCGCGAAGGGTTTCCCGAACCTGACGGACAACGACTGGCTCTATGGTGGCAGCCCTGAAGCCATTGAGCAGAGCATCAAGTTCGGTCGCATTGGTGCAATGCCTGCACTCGGTGCCGCACTTGGTGAGAAAGGCGTGAACGATGTCATCGGTTACATCCGCAGCCTGCAGGGTCGCGAAATCGACTCCTCACGCGCCGCCGCCGGCAAACAGCAGTACGCCATGTTATGTGCGTCCTGCCACGGCCCGGATGGCGCCGGTAATCAGGCACTAGGTGCGCCCAACCTGGCCGATGAAATATGGCTGCACGGCGCGGGTGACCCGGACATGCGCTCTGTGATCAATGAAGGTCGCGTAAACGAAATGCCTCCGCATGGAGACCTGCTCGGTGATGACCGCATCCGGGTGCTGGTTGCTTATCTGCTGAGCATCAACGAGCAGAACTGATGAGCGAACCGACGCAGACGGGTGTTGAAGACGAAGGTTTTCAGGAACTTTATCCGTTCCAGAAACCGTGGAGCCGCACTGCGCGCTCCATCGCGGCAATCATCTGGCCGTCGTTTCTGTCTGCTGCTTTTGCCACCATGTTGTTCTTTGCTGTCGTCGATCCGGGATTGATCGGCGACAGCATGACCCCGTCACAACGTATTTCCCGCATGACCGGTTACGGGCTGGGATTTTTCTTCTTCTGGATGATCACCATCATCTCCAGTTCAATCTCCATCCTGCTGATCCGGTCCTACAATCGCAACGCGAAACCCCGCAAAGGAACCGGGCCGTCCGATGACCAACGCTCCCAATAACGCCGGACAAGAAGTATCACTTTACGAATCAAGAGAAAAAATCCACTACAGAGAAGTTAAAGGTCGCTTCGACCGGCTTCGTGACCTCTCGGTACTGGTTCTTCTCGGCGCGTACTACATTGGTCCCTGGATTCGCTGGGATGACCGGCAGGCCATCCTGTTCGATCTCCCCGCCCGTAAGTTCTATATCTTCGGCCTGACATTCTGGCCGCACGACTTCATCTTCCTGAGCTGGATACTGATTATCTGTGCGGTATCGCTGTTCTTCTTTACTGCACTGGCCGGCAGACTCTGGTGCGGCTACGCCTGTCCGCAAACCGTCTGGACTCAGGCCTTTGTCTGGATGGAACGCTGGGTGGAAGGCTCACACACGAAGCGCCGCAAGCTCGACGCCGGACCGTGGACTGCTGAAAAGATCTTCAAGAAGTCGCTGAAACAATTTTTGTGGGTTGGTTTCGCCTTATGGACCGGTTTTATTTTTGTCGGCTACTTCACACCCGTTGACGTGCTGGCGCGCAAGATCGTCACCTTCACCACCGGCGGCTGGGAAACCTTCTGGGTGCTGTTCTACGGCTTCGCAACCTACGGCAATGCCGCCTTCATGCGTGAGCAGGTCTGCAAGTACATGTGTCCGTATGCTCGCTTCCAAAGCGCGATGTTCGATAAAGACACGCTGATCATTTCTTATGATGAAAAACGCGGCGAACCCCGTGGTCGCGGCAAGAAAGGCATCAATCGTGAAGAAGCGGGCCTGGGTGATTGCATCAACTGCACGCTGTGTGTGCAGGCCTGCCCTACCGGCATCGATATCCGCGACGGCCTCCAATACGAGTGCATCGCCTGTGGCGCCTGTATCGATGCTTGCGACAGCATCATGGATCAGGTCGGCTCACCGCGCGGCCTGATCAAATACACCACCGAGCACGCGATTGCCGGCGAGAAAACGAAAGTATTCCGGCCCCGCATTATGATCTACGGCACACTGCTGACGCTGCTGGTTGTGGGTTTCTTTGTGGCTATCGGCAACCGGGCAGATCTGCATCTGGATGTACTGCGCGACCGCAACGCGCTGTTCCGCGAAACACTGGAAGGACGGGTTGAAAACGTCTACAGCCTGAAAGTGCACAACAAAACAAATAAGGAAGCCACCATTGAACTGGTGGTTACCGGTCTGCCGGGGCTGACTGTGGAAACCGATCCCGAGGTTCTGGTTCTGCAGCCCGGCGAACTAAGAACCGTACCTGCACGCGTGCAGGTCAGTCGCGATGCAGCCTCTGCGGGAGGTCACGACATCGAGTTTGGTATTCGCAGAGACAATGTTGAGAACATTGAAGCCAGCCGCGAGGCCCGCTTCATGCTCCCGTTAAACTAGCAACACTTAAATAAAAGACGCCCGCTGGTAACAGTGCGCTTCATTCATCATGCAACAAGTAAACTCTCAAGATACGGATACCGTTGTCTGGTATCGCCAGTTCTGGCCATGGTTCATCATGGTGCCGCCTTTCTGCGCCATCGTCGGCAGCATGATTACGATCTGGCTTGCCGTCAGCAACCCGCCGCAACTGGCCGTTGAAGACTACTCACGCATTGAGGAAATCAACGCCCGCAATGTTCAGCTCACCAGCAAAGCCGTTGAGCTTGGTTTAACTGCCGAAGCCCGGTTGCTGAAACTGGACGGCAGCGATAACCGTGACGTCAAAGTAGTACTGAGCAGCGACACGACAGAGGCTGCGGAAATACCGTCGGAGCTGCTGCTGCGCCTGACTCATGCAACCAAACCGGAGTTCGACCGCGAATCCCTGCTCGTACTTGATTCAAGCAGCGGGCAACCGGTCTATCGCGGCACGGTAGAAGCACGGGCAGCTAAATACACCATTCAACTGGAAGATATCGCAGGCACCTGGCGTCTCACCAGCGAGTTGTATGGCAACGCCGAAAGCGTTGCGTTCTGAAGTAACGCACTCTGAAACGGTCACCTTTGGCAACAGACATGGAATGTTTCCATTGCAACAAGCCGGTTGATAGCCGGCAATCCGCAGCAGTCGCTTTTGAAGGCGAAGACCGCCCCTGTTGCTCGCAGCAATGCGCTGATGTTGCACAGGGCATCATCGGCAAGGGACTGGGCGAGTTCTATCGTCACCGTGTTACCGGCACGATTACTGCAGAAGATAATGCCGGCAGCGACCTGAACTGGGACAGTTTCGAACGCCCCGCGGTAATGCGCGAGTTCGTCAACGAAGAGAAAGACGGCACGCTACGTGCAGAATTGATCGTACAGGGCGTTCACTGTGGTGCCTGCACCTGGCTGATCGAACGGGCCCTGAACGGCCAGCCGGGCATCGTCTCCATACAGGTCAACCCTGCCACCACCCGCGGCACGCTGATCTGGGACCCTGAAACAGCAAACCTGTCTGACATCCTCCGCAGTATTGCAGCGCTTGGCTACACTCCGGCGCCCTTCACTGAGGCCGCTACCGAGGCCATCGGTACCAGCGAGTACCGCGCAGCGGTCCGGCGCCTGCTGGTGGCCGGTCTGGGCATGATGCAGGTGATGAGCTATGCAGTAGGTCTGTACGCCGGGGCACTGGATACGTCCGACCCGCAGATTGGTGAGTTTCTCCGGCTGATCAGCTTGCTGGTTGCCACTCCGGTAGTTGTTTATGCGGGCGCACCGTTCTTTAAGAACGCCTGGAACAACATCAAAGCCCGCAGCTTCGGTATGGATGTGCCGGTTGCTCTGGCTATCGGTGCGGCCTATACCGTCAGTGTCTGGAACACGCTGACCGGTGGTGGGGAAGTCTATTTCGATTCGGCGACCATGTTCGTGTTCTTCTTATCCGCCACCCGCTTTCTGGAAATGGCGGGGCGTCACAAAGCCGTCAGCCTGACCGGCGCCATGGCGCGTCATTTGCCGAAAACCGCCATGCGTGTAACCCGCGACGAAGCCGGTGATCACACCGAAGTTGTCGGCGTGATGGAACTGGAAGCCGGCGACATCGTTCTGGTGCAACCGGGGCAAGCCTTCCCCGCCGATGGTTTTCTTGACGACGAAGTAGCCCGCGTGGACGAAGCCCTGCTGACCGGCGAGTCCGAACCTGTCACAAAACGCACCGGTCATCAGGTTCTGGCTGGCAGCGTGAATCTTGAATCGGCCGTGCATATCCGCGTGGATAAAGTTGGTGCAGAAACCGTACTGGCCGGCATAGGCCGCATGGTGACTGAAGCCCGTGAACACAAGCCGAAACTGGTACAACTTGCCGACCGTATCGGCGGCTGGTTCGTGTTGGGCGTTTTGCTAATCAGTGCAGTGACAGCTACAAGCTGGTACTTCATCGACCCGTCGCGGGCCTTTGAAGTGACTTTGGCGGTGCTGGTCGTAACCTGCCCCTGCGCACTCGCTCTGGCAACACCGGCGGCTTTCAGCGTGGCGCTCGCACGACTCGCACGCAACGGCTTTCTGTTGCGTCGGCCGGGCGCGCTGCAGAGCATGACCCAGATCAGCGATATCGTGTTCGACAAAACCGGTACGTTAACCAGCGGGCAGCTGGAGATTCGTCACACTGAGGTGTTCAGCAGCTTCAGTCCCGAAGAAGCACTGCAGATTGCAGCCACACTGGAAAAGCACTCGGAACACCCCATCGCCAGAGCATTTCCGCTGAGCGATGAATACTCAAGGATCAGCGATGTACAAACTGTGCCGTCTGAGGGTATGGAAGGTCGCGGGAACGGTAGCAACAATGTCTGGCGCATTGGCAGCCCGCAGTTTGTTGCAGAGCTGTGCACAGAGGCTGCCCATGAACTACCCGCACCCGACGACGATTGCCGCACAGTTTATCTGGCCAATCAGGACGGCTTGGTGGCGCGCTTTGATCTGGCCGAACACGTTCGTGAAGAAGCACCGTTTGTGGTCAAGACTTTGCATGAACGCGGTCTGCGCATGACGGTGGCCAGCGGTGACCAGCCGGGGCCTGTTAAGCGACTCGCACTGCTGCTCGGCATGGACACCTGGTTCCCGTCCATGAAGGCGGAAGACAAACTCAAGCTGGTTCGCAAGTTGCAGCGCTCGGGCAGCAAGGTCGCAGTGGTCGGCGATGGTGTTAACGACTCACCTGTGCTCGCCGGCGCGGATGTATCTGTCGCAATGGGCGGCGGCACATCTCTGGCTCAACATTCAGCTGACTGTGTATTGATGAGCAACTCGCTGATCACTCTTGTCGATGGCTTTAATGTTGCCAATAAAACGATGCGGGTGGTCAGACAAAACCTGATCTGGGCGCTTTGCTACAACGTCGTTTCCATTCCGCTGGCGGCGAGCGGCGTTCTCGCTCCGTGGATGGCAGCCCTGGGCATGTCACTGAGCTCGCTGCTGGTCACCTTAAATGCGCTGCGCCTGAGCGGCGTTGAAACGCCCGCAAATACAGGGCCCCGGGCAGACAAAGACCATATTGAGGCCAATAAAAGCGGTAGCGGTTGCTGCGCCGGAAAGAATGCCGGAGCCGTATCGTGAACATTATCTATACGCTAATTCCGCTGGGGCTCGTACTGTTAGCCGGTGCCATTTACTTTTTCTTCTGGGCCGTAAAGTCCGGCCAGTACGACGATCTGGAAAGTCCTGCCTGGAAGATCATTCTGGACGATGACAGCAAGCCACCTACTGCGGCCTCTTCATCAACGCAGGCAGACACAACAACCGAAACAGCTTCTGAAAATGAAGCGGGTAACAAAGACTGATGACTGGAACAGGGTTAGAAAAACCCATCTCCGGATGACAGAACGTCATCGGATAATAAAAGACCGGCTCGCCTCCGCTAACCAACCCCTATTTTTTAAGCCTGCAAGCTGCGTAATTTCTTGCGTCGCAAAACCGTGCGCAACACAGGCTAACTGCATGTTCTGGCCCGCAACGCGGACCAAACCTTTATGACAACGCTGACGTAACCGTCAGAACAAATACTGCTGCCAATAAGGTGCTGGTCAGTATCAGCAACACGGCAGATTTTCGTTTCAACTGGATCATGACAACCCCTCAACTCGAAAATACTTATCTCGTGTGCCTCCCTAGCCCTATCCTGAACTTTTAGGAGCAAGAACATCCTAGCAACCTTTGCTGCGCTTTAACATAACCAAAACGGGTGATATCGCATTGATACACAAGGATGTTTTGCCCACTTTCTGTTAATAGGTGGCTGCAAAGCGCAAAAACACTGCTGCGCTGCTAAGATGCGCGGCTCTGCGATACCCGACGTAATACGGAACTCTTATGGCACACCGCCTGCTGCAAAACATCAAAATCGTTACCCACACGGTCGCCGACCTCAGTCATTCCAAGCCGGCCTGGCTCGACGTGACGGACTTCGTGGCTGTCGACGAAGGCACTGTCGATGAGCACACGGCGGCGGCATGGGATGCGCCTGCGGTAGCAGGAAAACCGTTTGTGTTGCTGAGACCGGAAAGCGACACCGGCTGGTACATGCGCCTGATCGAGACCGGTGAGAACCTGCCGTTCAGCAGCCCCATGCAGGAAGGCTGGACCGCCAACGAACTGCTTGCAGAAGACGTAGACCAGCTGGCCACCGAACTAAGGGACTCGGCTTTCACCATCTTAGGCGGGCCTGCTGACCTGTTTCCTCGTGCGAAAGCTCCAAGGGCAGTGCAGACCACCGGGCCGGATGGGGAACTGGTCTACTTCACCAGAATTACCGCGGGCGGCACAGTGAACGCATTGAAGCCGGCCGAGTGCTATGTCGACCGCAGCTTCAATCTGATTGTCGCAGGCAAAGACTTTGATGCAATGCGCAGCTTCTATGAAGAAACGCTCGGGCAACGCATGAACGCACCTGTGACCTTCAACATTCCTTACCTGTCGGAAGCCTGCGGCGTGCCGCCCGATACCCCCGTCACCATTCAGGTGGCGAAGATAGCGACGCGCCGCTCGATCATCGAACTGGATCAGTTGCACGGCAACGCCAGACCCCGTGCACGGAGCGACGGGCAAATCCCTCCGGGCATTTCTATGGTGGGCTTTACGGTCGAAGATCTGGATGCTGTTCCGGTACCTTTCCGTGCAACTCCCAAACAACTTGATGCAGCGCCCTATGACGGCGCCAGAGTCGCCGTCATCGAAGGGGCCGCCGGTGAGTGGCTGGAACTGATCGAGCAACCAAAAACGTAATACCCCCCGGAAGATGATCCCCTTAAGAGACAACAACCCGAAAATACTGACGCCGTATGCCACGGTGACAATTATTGTGTTGTGCTCGCTCGCCTGGGTGTTTCTGCAAGGGGCGGGGAACGAAACTCAGGTTGCGGCTTCTGTCTGCACACTCGGCATCGTGCCCGGCGAACTGCTGCAAACGTTGCCAGCCGGAACCGCACTACCCATTGCACCCGGCATGTTCTGTGTACTCGATGATGCCCCGAACTGGCACACCGTAATCACTTACATGTTCATGCACGGCAGTTGGTGGCATCTGCTTGGCAACCTCTGGTTCCTCTGGGTGTTCGGTCGCAGCGTTGAAGACTCAATGGGTCCGCTACGCTTTGTCACTTTCTATCTTTTGGCAGGCCTTGCAGCAGCCGCGCTGCAAATCAGTTTTGCGCCGGCTTCTTCCGTGCCGATGGTAGGTGCGTCGGGTGCGATAGGAGGTGTGATGGGGGCCTATCTGATGCTCTATCCCAGGGTTAAGGTCACGATGCTAATCATTCTGGTGATCTTCATTACCACCGTACCCATTCCGGCAATGTTCATGTTGCTGTACTGGTTGCTGGTGCAGTTCCTCGGTGGCATCGGCAGCATCGGCAACGACACGGGCGGAGTTGCCTTTTGGGCTCACGTCGGCGGCTTCGTGGCAGGTGCAGCAATGGTGTGGTTGTTTGTAAATCCGGAACTGCTGCGGCGACACCCGCATTACGGCTGGAACAAATAAAAAAACCCGCCATTGGCGGGTTTTTTCAATCTTAATGCTTTTGCCTTAGAGAGCTTTGCGGCGACGCACGAAGCCCAGCAGACCAAGACCGGATGCAAACAGCCAGACCGCGGCCGGCACAGGAATCGGGTTAACCAGTACACCTACAGCACCGATTTTCTTCTCAACAAAAGCCAGCTCGCCAACAGTAGTAGTTGAAGCCATCAGATCATTCTGCAACGTCACGGTTACAGCAGTATCGCTGCCCCAGCCGGCGGTATCGGCCAGATCAATCTGTGCGTCGATGTTCCATTCAGTCACTGCATCCTGTGCAGTCAGCGGACCGGCATCGAGAGCCTCGCTATCGCTGTTTGCTGAGGTGTCACTTTCAACCATGAAATTACCGGTAGCAGAAGCAGAAGCACCGGCACCCTGTAGCAGATAGTCACCTTGCTCACTCAGTGCAAAAGTTTCCAGCTGATACCCCGGCGTGATCACTTCAATGGTGATCTCGAGGGTTTCCGAAACACTGGTAATACCACCGTTGGTTGATGTGGCTTCAAAAGTGCTTGGGATAAAAAAGATGTTGTTGCCGATCACATTGGCTGTGCCGTACAACGTTGAATCATCGTAAGTGAATTTAAGGTCGTCGCCGTAAACGGTGACTGTGGCGGCACTTACCTGTGCACTCGCCAGCAATACCATCGCGCCGGCGAACATTTTGAGCTTAAGTTTATTCAACTTCCCCTGCTCCTTAGTTTTTCTAATTATGGGATCCATGATGCCGATGGCATGAAGCCACTCAAACAGGCAACCGGAAACTTCCTTTTAGTCGTGGTCTAAAGAATAGAGAGCTATGCTGCAACAGGCAAGGCTTTTTCCTTTTTTTACCGCAACTTATGTTTAATAAGGCCCGACAATCAGGCCCTTAGTTCAAAACGAGATATATTGACCGGAGACATCGTAAGCATTTGTTTGCGCAAGAATAAAAGCAAAATTCAAGGGCGCGGCAATTAAACTCCGGTGTTATCCTGACCGTCCGCTTCGCATGACCAGTCTCGTCGGAGCAATTGCACCGGAACCAGCATGTCCGAACAACAACCAAACCGGAGAATCGGGTGAACGACAAAACCGACCAGAAAGAATCCTTCCTCGATGAAAGCAACATCATCGACAACGGCCGCCGCAAGTTCCTGACGCGCAGTGCTGCAGGCATTGCAGCCGCCACAGCAATTACTGCCACCGGTTGTGCACCGACGGGCGATAGCGACAACAGCGCGGCTACCGGCGGTGAAATGAAAAAAGCCGACAAGATGGCTGCAGTCTGGAAGCGTGCACCTTTCGATTCTTTGCGTGACTACATGCAAGCCATCCAGGATGCCGGCCTGGTCTTCCACGTGAAGCGTCTCGATCAGGACAACTACGAAATGACGGCGCTCACCTACCGCCTTATTGATGAGTACGGTTGGTATGAAGCACCGGCAATCATGGCCGACGAAGTAAAAATTGACGGCAAGTGGGTAAAAGGCCCGGTAATCACGAACCATCACGGTCCGCTTGAAACGGAAGCGATTATCTTCGGGCTGGAAAACACTCCGGGTGACTCACGCGGAACGTACCGCCGGGTACTCGACAAGCTCAGCGGCATGATCGATAAGGGCAATTACCCGCGCATCGACCCCGTTGAAGTTCCGGCGGAAACAGCACCGTGTAAAGAAGTGATCAATACCGGCGACGATATCGACCTTACCCGGTATGCGTATATCCAAAGCAACCCGGCCGACTCGCGCCGCTATGTGAATACCGGTTCTATCTACAC
>Ga0070729_10002323_pt1 | contig 25014 bp, 27 predicted proteins | sample tdDd472_FD_66725 | JGI IMG/M metagenome (GOLD analysis project Ga0070729, IMG submission 66725) | Marine sediment microbial communities from the Atlantic coast under amendment with organic carbon and nitrate - tdDd47.2 | ecosystem: Environmental > Aquatic > Marine > Coastal > Sediment | place... | reverse complement strand
CGATCTTGCAGCAACCAGGGCACTCGTCGCCGCCATGCGCACATCGGTCGGTATGGTCCAGAAGCATGACTTGGAGACCGGCAGCCACCTCGAACGAATGGCTCGGTATGTCCGCCTGATAGCCAGTGTCCTGGTTAAAAGAGGGCTTGAGAAGCTAGACGATGAACAGATTGAGCAGATTGCGCTTTTCTCACCACTGCACGATGTCGGCAAGATCGGTATACCTGACAGCATCCTGCAGAAACCTGACCGGCTTAGCCGGGATGAACGCCAGGTGATGAATTCGCACACAGTGTTGGGACGACATATTGTTGATGAGCTGATCTGCAATTTTGGTTTCGAACGTGTCCCGTATATCGATTATCTGCGTCATATTGCCGAAATGCATCACGAGTCGATGGATGGCAGTGGCTACCCGCACGGACTGCGTGGCAAGGAGATTACCCTCGAGGCGCGCATCGTTGCGGTCAGTGATATCTTTGACGCCTTGACAACCCACAGGCCTTACAAGGAACCCTGGTCAAACGAACATGCTTTTGTCATGCTGAAGCTGCTGTCTATCGACAAGCTTGACAAGGACTGTGTCAACGCCCTGGTTGACAACCCGGGGAAGGTTGCAAGGATCCAACAGCAATTTGCCGAAGTCGCCTGAAACTGAGAAAATATAAAAAAAGGCCAACTTCTGAAGGAAGTTGGCCTTTTTGTTGGTTTCTTTGTGCGACTATAGATCTTCTTCATTCACGTTCAGGTCAGCAGATGCCGTCAGCTGTGCAGGTTCTGAACGCAGGGCAAAATCGTAGGTGTCTTTGAGCTTCTTGGTGAAAATGGTCCCCAGCCAGAGTGGGCTCCAGACCGCACCGGCTGCCAACCAGCGGTCGCGTGCTTCAGTATCGACTTCGTCAGTTACCACGACAAAATTGACCGGTTCAAAACCGTCCTTGGCAATTGTCACATCATGATGGGAATTATTGCTGAGCTTGTAATCGTAAGCACATGGAGTGACACCGATTTCCTCACCGTCAATAAAGACCTGCGCGCCCGGTGGAGTAGAGACAAAGGCTGCCTGTTGAGCGCATGCGCTTGTGAGAATAGCCAAAAGGATAATGATGAACAGTTTTTGGTGCATATTCCAGTCTTTCTCCCCCAAACGGTTAAAGAACGAATATAGTCATCAATAGAGCAAGCGATATGCCAAGTCCCGGGCATTTGTCATATTAGGTCTTTTATCGTTTAGGTTACGACCGTGAGGAGTCATTATAGTCAGTTATTACGGAAGTTTGTGTGACTGAAAAATATCAATAGAATTGTCTAACGTTCCAATTTAAAAAAACACTTACAATAATCCGAAGGCTGTATGTGTTGTCATTTGACTGTGTGTGTTGTTATTTCGCCATAACCATTGCAGAAAAAATAACACAGTTGATATATAAGTTGTCCCCCGGAAGAAAGCATGGTGATGAAGGCATTCTGGACTATATCGTTTTGTCAGATTTCTCCGCTATCTATCTGGCAGAGAAGGCGATGTCATGATACCATGCCACTCCTTGAGCCTTAACCGTCTGTATCGCAAGGGACCAGCCGATGATGGATTTGAGAGCGAAGCAGGTTCAGGCATACCTGTCCCGGCAGGGGCTGGTGCCGCAGAATTTTACAGTAAAGACTCCGACCAGCGCCGCAGCCGCAGCTGTGGTAGGGTGCAGTGTGGGAGAAATTGCCAAAAGCATTCTCCTGTTGGTCGGTAAACAGCCGGTGATTGTCTTAACCAGTGGAGATACCAAGATTAAAAGCGGTCGACTGAAACAGGCTGCCGGCCTGTCCGGGAAAGTGACGCTTCCCGATGCCGACAAGGTGGAACGGTACACAGGTTACGCCCCAGGCGGAGTTAGCCCATTTCTCCTACCAGAGGAACTGCCGGTTTTTCTTGATCAGTCACTGCAAAGGTTTGAGCTGATTTATCCGGCTGCTGCCACTGACCGTTCCGCGGTTGCCTTGTCCTTCTCCCTGCTTGAAGAACTGTCCGGTGGCAAAATTGTCGATGTTTGTGATATCCAGGAACTGACTAATATACAGGAGGAGTGATCCATGTCGTGGTTCGGTAAAATTATGGGTGGTAGCGTCGGTTTCATGTTCGGCGGGCCGATTGGCGCCCTGGTCGGTGCATCTCTGGGGCATGCCCTGATAGATGACAAGACCCGTTCCGGTCTCGCAGAATCTGGCAAGTTGACCGGACAGGAACAGCGCCAGGCAGTCTTCTTTACCGCGACTTTTGCCATGCTTGGCAAGATGGCCAAGGCGGATGGCCAGGTTTGTGATAACGAGATTGGTGTTGTGCGAAGTTTTATGCACGACAAGCTACGTCTTGATGGTCCGTCCCAGCAATTCGCAATCAGTGTCTTTAACGAAGCCAAGGATAACAGCACATCCTTTGAGGAGTATGCGCGCCAGTTCGGCCAGGTGTTCCAACAGGAGCCGCAATTGCGCATGATGTTTTTTGAAATGCTTTTCACCATGGCGCTGGCGGACGGTGTCCTGCATCCTGCCGAGGAAAAAATCCTGCGTGCAGCACCGGGGCTGCTCGGTCTGCATGGTGATGTGTTTAACACTGTTAGACGACAGTTTGTCAGCGATTTGTCGCATCACTACGCCATGCTTGGTCTTGAGAATGATGCCGAAATGGGTGAAGTGAAAAAGGCTTATCGTAAACTGGTCAGCGAATATCACCCTGACAAGGTTATCTCCAAAGGCCTACCTGAGGATTTCACCAAATTTGCCGAAGAGAAATTCCGTGAGATCAATGAGGCGTATGAGGCAATAAAGAAAGCGAAAAAGTAAATACCGGTGAGAGGGAAGGGGAAAGAGGCAAGAGGTAAGATCAACACCTTTATTTCCCGATCGAGTGATCTCCATGAGCTATGGAATTAACAGAGAAGAAGCGTTGGAGCTGGTAAAGCAGCATGTCAAATCACCAAATATGCTCAACCATTGCCTGGCTGCCGAGGCCGTGATGCGGGTGTTGGCCGAGAAGGTTGGTGAGGATCCCGAGAAGTGGGGGATTGCCGGCCTGCTGCATGATCTGGATGCCGAGTCTCATACCGATCTGGGCGTGCATACCCGCGAAACAGCGCGCATCCTCCAGGAAATCGGGGTCGATGCAGAAATAATCGAAGCGATACGCTTGCACAACGAACAGGCTCACCCGGGAGAAAAGCGCAGTACGCAGCTCCAGCATCTGCTGGCGGCTGGGGAAACGATCACCGGATTGATTGTCGCCACGGCACTGGTTTATCCCGATAAAAAACTGGCCAGCGTCAAGCCGAAGTCGGTTCGTAAAAGAATCAAGGAAAAAGCTTTTGCTGCCGGTGCCAACCGCGATATCATTCGCGAATGTGAGGTCGGAGGCATTCCACTTGAAGAGTTTTGCAATCTTTCACTCGTGGCGATGCAGAGCATTGCCGACGAGCTGGGCTTGTAAGAGAGTCGTTGTCGGGTTAGAATAATCGTCAACCGCAAAAAAAAGAGATCATGAAGCGTTACCAGAAGCGAAAGTCGTTGGCAACGAAAACGGACAGCCATGTTGTTAGAAGAGCCGGGGCTTCCCGGCTTTTTTAATTGTCACGGGTCCTCGTTGCAAAGAGCTGAACGCGCAACGAACATTGACCTTAAACCGGTACAAATAATTAAACAAAGGATATTCGTGGATGCGTACCTCAAACCCGATGATGAAGGAAAGTGTTTTTACCCAGGCGATAGCCGGCACCGAAACCATGACCCTGCAAGGGGCGGTGAACAAGACTGTCGCCCTGCTGGCTCTGGTCGTGATCGGCGCCAGCTACTCATGGAACCTGTTTTACAACCAGGGGCCCGAAGCTGTTCAGCCGTGGATGATCGGCGGCTTGATTGGTGGCTTTGTCTTCGCAATGATCACCATTTTCAAGGCGACCTGGGCACCGAAAACGGCGCCGATATATGCAGTCCTCGAGGGTCTTGCCCTAGGTGGTATCTCGGCATTCTTTGAAACACGTTTCCCGGGGATTGTCATACAGGCCGTTGGCCTGACCTTCGGCACCTTGTTTGCTCTTCTGTTCGCCTACAAGGCCCGTCTGATCCGTGCCACGGAGAATTTCAAGTTGGGTGTATTCGCTGCGACCGGCGGCATTGCTGTGGTCTATTTGATCAGTTTTGTCGGCCGCATGTTTGGCTGGCAGATGCCGGTGATTCACGAATCCGGTCCGATGGGAATTCTGTTCAGCCTGTTCGTGGTCGTTATCGCCGCGCTGAACCTGGTGCTCGATTTTGACTTTATCGAGCGTGGCGATGGTGTCGCGCCCCGCTACATGGAGTGGTATGCGGCTTTCGGCCTGATTTTGACGCTGGTCTGGTTGTATCTGGAGCTATTGAGGTTGCTGTCCAAATTGAGGGACAGGTAACCCCCGCGTCGTTGACTTCTATAGATAAGGGGCCGGAATCCATCCCGGCCCCTTCAGTTTGTGTAAAAAAAGCTTTTCGGTCGTGTCTTTATCTTCAGTGAATCGTTGAGGCCATTGCTTCAACTTCATTTTCCAGCATACGCCGTGCATGCTCGGTGAAAGACGAACCCATCAAGGTGACAAATTCACAGGAGTCGACAATTGCAAAGCGCTGTGCGATGGGGATTTTCCCCCAGAGGTCAGTGTTGTCCAAGAGGGCCACGATCTGCTGACGTTCGAAAATCAGCGACTGCAGATCCGTAATATCGATGAATATCTTTTCCATGACAACCCCCTTGCTTGTCCGGTTTGCCGGAAAGTCCGGCCAGAGAAAAGATTCTTTACCCTTATGGTAATAAAAGCAAAAGTTGTTCCGAAGTAAGGCCCTCCCTGGAAAATTTTCAATGCGTTGTGAAAAGATATGTTTTATCAACTAGTTATAGGGGGCTATTGCGCTAACATCATATTAAGTGGTTAGCTCCAAGTTAGAATGACAATGTCTTTTGCCACAAAATGTGCAAAAAATGCATGACCTGGTGTCATGGAGGGTCTTTCCTGGTTCACTAACGGACTGTGATTAAGGTTTACATGGATGATGTCTGGAATGTCTGATAGGATGTGCCTCTATTCTGGGAGTCATTCCCGCTAATCAAGGCACGATATGGATTGAAGGCACAGATTCAATCTGGACGACTATGTTATGGCCAAAAACAACGATAACATCGAATACCTGGAGCAAACGCAACTCTTTTCAGACCTCACCTCTGAGGAACGGGCCTCTGTAACAGGGCATATAGCAATTCGTGAGTTCCAGAAGGGGCAGGTCATCCTCTTTGAAGAAGACGCCAACAAGTACATGTATTCAGTCCTGAGTGGCGAGGTCAAAGTATTTCACACGACCGAAGAGGGTAAAGAGTCGATCGTCGCATTCCACGGTGCAGGCGAATCTTTCGGCGAGGTCTCGCTAATCGATCAACAGGCAATTCCTGCAACGGTGGTTGCTCTGGAAAGATCCCTGATTCTCATCATCGGCAGGGACGATTTTTTCGAGATACTCCGGACTCAGCCCAAAGTGATGGATAAACTCCTGCTTTTGTTAACCGGACGTCTTCGACTTGCCTGGAACCAGGTCCGGATGCTGCATTTCAAGGACGCGTCATACCGGATCATGACTTCGATTAAGAATTTGTGCATGGAACGAGGCGAACCTGTCCCGGAGGGTGTTCTGCTGAAGCTGCGCCTGACCCATCAGAACATTGCCGACATGACCGGGTTGACCAGGGAAACCGTTACGCGGGTTATTGATAAATGGAAAAAGACCGGCCTGTTATCCATAGATGAAAACCGCCACATGCTGGTCAGCCAAAAAGTTTTTGAAGAAAATTTCACTTTGTGATTCAAATTACATTTTTCTTTGCACCTCCCCTTTAAAATACCTCTACAGCTTGGATCACGCTTTTTGATCTATACTCTACCAAAGCAAACCCCGGAAAACCGGGGAACGCAGAGCTACGGAGCTAAAGGAAGTTTTTCCGATGCCAGCCGAGCTGCCAGAATTATCAAGACTTCGGTGGTTTTATATGGAAAAGGGAGGTTAATCATGAAAACAACAGGAGTGAGTCAGGCAAGCATGAAAAACCCGGATTCCTGTCGGGGCTTCTGGACGATGAGCTTGTTGTTGCTTCTAGTATTGCCCTTGTTTCTGCTGGCAACCGAAGCTGGAGCTGCGAAGATTACCTTTGAGCCGAACGAATTAACAGCGGCCGTAGCGCCCGGAGAAGTCGTGACGGTCCCCGTTGCCGTGTCATTGACCGATACTACTGTGGCGGGTAGTTACGCCAGTTTCAGTGTTACCTCTGTCGATGGAACTCTCGACCCTGCATGGATAAACAGCCAGCTTTACGTATCTCTCGACTCTTTGAACACGAACAGACAGGTGCTTTTTCAGGTCAACGTGCCAGCTGATGCAAAAGGTGGCAAGTATAAAAGGGTTTTCAGAACTTTATGGGTCAGGTCCAACGAACAGGTTGCTCCAGTTGATCTGGTGATCAACGTGGAGGTCAGTGAGACCTTTGCCTGCAATCAGGTACCCTTGTTTTCCGATATATCTTCTGCCGAAGAGACAATCAACGCCAGGAAGCACAAAGAAGTCGCAGTCGATCTGTCAGGAGTTGTTTCCGTGCCAGACGGGTGCGATATTTTCAATGCCTGGTATCAGCTTACCGATGAGTACGGTGAACTTGACCAGACAGAAGCTCTCGTAATCAATGATGACGGGACTTTCTCTGTTGACGTACCGATGGTTGCTTCGCGCAAGGGAAAAGACAAGGATGGCAGGCTCTACACTGTGAAATTCATGGCTGAAAATGAGGCCGGTATTGGTGAAAGTCCCGAGACCACTATTGTTGTCTTACACGACAACCACAAAAAGGGGAAGCATGGCAGTAAGAGAGGGAAACATGGCAGTAAGAGAGAGAAGCATGACAGCAAAAATAAACGAGAGTCATGACAGTAAAAAAATAATTGCTGAGAGAGTCCTCGCATTGCTGTGAGTGCACTTGATAACCTGTTTACATAAAAAAGCCACCTGGATCAGATCCAGGTGGCTTTTAATCTACAAGCTTTTGATAACGTTGCTTTTCAGTCCAGAGATCTCTCAATCCCTTCCAGCCCTTCGATAGCTCCACAGGGCAGTGAGATATGTCCACCTGAAATATGCGCTTCCCGCGGATTGATACGTACAACCGTAGCGCCAAACCGTTGGCCGATTCTTTCACTCATGTAACGAATTGTTGGGATCGCCGTACCGGCGCCCATCTCCACGACCACGATCGGCTGATGCTGGTGCTGGGCTAGGAAACTGTCGAAACGCATTTCCTGGCCGCGGGTCCGGTCGGACAGCCAGGAATAATCACCGAACATCAGGATGTTCGGTCTGGCTGGCCGGCTGCAGTTGCGACATCCCGGGACGTGCTGGGCGCGCATTGTTTCGAAATCTACCGGGATCGTTTCATCATTGTCCCAGATATTGTTGCCGCATGGAGAGAGACATTGCAGGTGGTGAATCGAGCCATGGACCTCGAGAATCTGGTCTTCCATATAGCCCGACTTCTGAAATTGACCATCGACATTGGAGGTGACAACGAAACTGTCCTGGCCGAACTCGGCCGCCCAATCCTGCAGCATCTGGAAGCCGCGATGTGGCTCCGTTTCCCGGTACAGGTTGGTACGATGTCCGTAAAATCCCCAGCCAAAGGCCGGGTCCCCTTCGAAATTGGCCGGGTTGGCCGCGCCGACGAAATTAATGCCGAGACGTTCATACATCGGGTAGGCGTTCCAGAAGCCCTGGTCACCCCTGAAATCCGGTAATCCCGAATCAACCCCCATGCCAGCGCCGGCTGTGACGACCATGGCTTTGGCGGCTTTGATGGCTTCGGCAGCTTTTTCGTAATGCTCAGACAGGCTCATGATCTCCTCCGTCGATCAAATGCGAAGTGCAAGGTGCTCAAGGCTTGCATCAATTTACCTTAATCCCGACCTCCACCAGTGTTGGTATCAATATGTCTATCATATCCTGTGGCGACAACCCGACCAGGAATCCGCGTTTGCCGCCGTTGATGTAGATTATCTGAAGGTCCTGAATGGTTCTCTCCATATAAACGGGCAGAGCTTTGCGGGTGGCAAAAGGGGAGGTCCCGCCAACCTTGTAGCCGGTATGCTTCTGGGCGGTAACCGCGTTACAGGGAGAGACGGTCTTTACGCTGATGGTTCTGGCCAGTGCTTTGGTGGAGACTTCCTGATTTCCGTGCATCAGGACAATCAGCGGGTTGTACTTCTCATCCTCCATCACCAGAGTTTTTATGACAAAATGCTCTTCGACCTGCAGTTCGCGAGCGGAAACAGATGTCCCGCCACGTTCTTCGTAGTTGTATAGATGTGGCGTATAATCAATTTTTGCCTGTTTTAGCATCCTCGTAGCAGGTGTAACCGGTGTTTTGTCCTTACTCATCGTATGGTCCTCTTAATCTTTTACCTGAAAACCCAACTTCCCATCATCATCAAAAGACTAAAAATCGTCAACAGGGCACAGATTATACCAAGACCATTGAAAAATGGGCGCATAACTTGCCGCCCACGTACCCCGGTCGGCAGGACAAGTCCGAGCAGGATTCCACCAATCGCACCACCGAGATGCCCGGCGTTATCTGCACCGACCAGTAGGCCAAAGACAAAGGCAATCGCAGCCCAACGCAACATGAAGTTCCTGTAGTTGTGTGCCATGGAGCCACCGACACGGTGAAAGTAGGAAATCGCAAACCCGATCAGTCCGAACAGTGAGCCCGAGGCTCCGACTACTGTAATCCATTGCTTGATATAGAGGATCTGCCAGGCCAGCCCGGCAACAGTGGCAGTTAATGCCGTCAGCACATACAGGATGATAAACCGGACAGTGCCGATTTCCTCTTCGATCATCGGCCCGACCTGGTACAGGACCATCATGTTGAATCCCAGATGAATCAGGCCGCCGTGGGCGAAGGCATAGGTGACACAGCGCCACCATTCACCTTCGACAAGGACCAGTGGCCAGTACTGGGCTCCGGAGTGAATCAGCAGGTAACTGTTTGGATTCAACAACACCGAAAAGCCCAGGCCGCCGACAATACCCTGAACGAGCATGATGCCGAAGAGCAACAGATTGGTGGCGATGAGAATCCTGGTCGCCGACAAATTGCCACCTGAGACGCTGCCATGTCGAAGATTCTGCAGGTTGCGCTCCCACTTCATGATACGCCACTGCCAGTGTGTACCATTCATACCTAGGCGATCAAAAAAGTTCTTCCAATCCATATGTGTCCTTATTCAACTTCCATAGTCGGCTCGATGGTTGCCCTGGTCATATTACTCTCGACAGTCACCAGCTTCAACGCCAGTCCGATAAAGGACGCCGACTCCATTTTTCTGTCCGCCATTCATGCTGATTTTCTCAGGAGAGGCATGAAACGCTTGCCAGGCCAAGTAAACGAGATAGCCGCCGCCGATAAATTTCAACATGGTGAAAGCAAAGGCGGACGCCTGAAAGATGATCGCGGCCCCGAAAGCAACGGCTCCGGTATATGCCAGGGGCCCGATGCACAGGCCGAACACAACCATGAGCCCTGACAATTTGCCATGCAGCGCGGACTGGGTCAGGACAAAAATGTTGTCCGGCCCCGGAGCAATGGTCAGCAACGCCGATGCAAAAAAAGCGGAGGTGGTTCCGGCCGAGAGCATGGTTGTTTCCCTGTTATCAACTATTGGAACTCAGGACCTTGATGCCAAGAGTCACCATTGCCACACCGAATGCCCGGTCTATCCAGTGGCCGGCGTTCAACAATCGAGCACGGACTCTCTCGTTGGTCAGGAGAAATGCCAGGGTCGTGAACCAGGTCATCTGTAACAGCATGATCCAGCAGCCGTAGATCGCCAGGGTCGGCAATGGCATGTCGGGCGAAAGTACCACAGTAAAGAGCGAGAGGAAATAGATGGGCGCTTTAGGGTTGAGTGCGTTACAGAAGAACCCGGTTGATACATGGCGCAGTGGCGATCCGTAACTCGTGATATGTAGCGCACCCTCGAAATCCTCATGTCCCTGTTTTGCGCGCAGGCCCTTGATTCCGAGGAAGATCAGGTAGCTCCCCCCGGCAACTTTTATGAGAGTCATCCAGTCGGATGAATGGGCAACGACGGCTGCCAGACCTGCCGTTGAGTAGAGGATGTGGATTGACAAGCCGAGGGAGATGCCAAGACTTGCCCATATCCCGGCTTTGCGACCATACAGGAGTGATTGCCTTGTCACCAACGCAAAGTCCGGTCCCGGAGACGCTGCTGCAAGCAAGTGAACGATTGTAACGATAATAAACCCTTGCCAGAAATCCATGGAGTTTTACGAATCCTGTTAAACGGGGTTTCGTGGCCCGGTATTAATGGAAGCAGGCATCGGACAGTGCAAAGAATAGTACGGGCCCCTGTGCTCTTATCACTTAACGTTGCGAGAACTGACTGGTTCACACACTGCCAATCATCATAACGCTGTGTAACTGAGCATGCAAGCTTCCAGAATTACAGGAGATTGTTCTTGAAAATATTTTTGGCATAGTTTTCGGCAACACTGGTATAAACTTCGGACAGAGTTCGAAGTTGCATGAAAAGAGGGTGGCAGAGATTAATTCTTGCGTATGAATTTGCTTAATCCAGGCGGGTTGACTAACATTATACCACTATGGCCCTGGAGGCGATATGTACAGGCTTTTACTCACATCAGCAGTCGTTTTCATGTTCCTGGGAGGTTCGCCCAGTGCCGGGCAAGTTTCCGGTGTGGTCGCCCTGCTCAACCAGGAGACCAGCGAGCAAATAGAGAGACTACTGAGCAACCGTGAATCCGGGGCCTCTCCGATAATCGGGGTTTCCCGACTGCTATCACATGATCAGCTCTTCGAGCTCTATCAAGGGCGGGGTTTTGCACCGTTATGGCTTGATGGTTGGCAGTTGAATCAGGGTTCCTTGGTTTTGCTGGAAAACCTGCGGGATGCCGGAGCCCACGGACTCTGCGGTGATGATTACCTGCTTGTCCAGCTGGAGGGACTGATTGGCCTGCAGGAGGATTTCGCCCACAACAACCTGCCTCTGGCGCCGCAGAATCGTGCCGTCCTTGACCTTTTCCTCTCCCAGGCTTTCCTGACTTTTGCCTCTCACATGGTTGAAGGTCAGGTCGATCCTAAACTGGCACATGTCGACTGGCGTGCCAGACAGCGCAAGGTTGACCTGGTCAAGCTCCTTGACTATGCGCTCGATAAAGACAGAATGCCACAGGTCCTGGATGGGCTGTATCCACCGCATGAAGAATACCGAAACCTCGTCGAAGCTTTAGCTCGATACCAGGAGCTTTCAGCGCTTGGCGGCTGGCCGGTCATTCCCTCGGGACATGCAATCCGACCGGATGACCGGGACCGCAGGGTAAGCCAGTTGAAAGTTTTGTTGCAGACGACCGGTGATCTTGTCATGACTGTCGATACAGGTCCCCTGTATGATCAGGAAACCATCGATGCGGTCATGAAATTTCAGGCCCGGCACGGTCTGGTTGATGATGGCGTGATAGGTTCTAAAACCCTGGCGGCCTTGAACATCCCGATAGAAGATCGCATCCGCCAGATCGAATTGAACCTTGAACGATGGCGCTGGATGCCGAAGAGTTTCGGTAAACGTCACATTCGTGTCAATGTGGCAGATTTCGAGCTGACCGTGATTGATGCTGGTGAAACTGTTTTGCAGATGCCGGTAATCGTCGGGACACAATATCGCAAGACCCCGGTTTTTTCCGCCCGGATGACCTATCTTGAATTTGCTCCTTACTGGACCGTTCCGCCAACCATCCTCAGGGAGGACAAACTACCGATCATCAAACGTAATCCGCATTATCTTGAGGAAAAACATTTCCGGATTGTCTCCATGGGCAATGAAGAAACATTCATTGACCCTGATGAGGTCGACTGGCAGAACACTGAAGCAGAAAACTTTCCCGGGTTGTTGAGAATGGAACCTGGACCGTGGAACCCGCTGGGAAGGGTCAAATTCATGTTCCCCAATAGCTTCAATGTTTATCTGCACGACACCAACGAGTTTTACCTGTTTGATAACAACGTCAGGTCGTTCAGCTCCGGGTGTATCCGGGTTGAACGACCCAATGACCTGGCCTATTACCTTTTGGAGGAAGAACTTGGTGCAGAAAGACTTGAGGAACTGTTGTCTGCATCCGAACCCGAGCAGGTCCCAATCGAACCTGTCCCGGTCCATATCCAGTACTGGACGGCCTGGGTAGACCAGGAGGGGCTTGTCAATTTCCGTCCGGATGTCTATTTCCGGGACCTTGACCTGGAAGTGGCCCTGACGAACCCGGCTTACAGGGTGATGGAGCAGCTGCAGGCAAGAGTGGGCAGGAAACCGGTTGAGTGAGAAAGGATCGGTCCTCGGTTTAAAAAAGGTCTTTGAGCCAACCGAAGGCGACAAAGGTGCCAATCGCAGAACCGAGGGATGAAAAGAAGAAAACCAGCAGAACCCTGGTCAGGCGATTGCGCCACCAACCGCCAAAGCCGGCGATGTCTTCCGAAACGTTTTCCAGGTCTTTGACCTTCGGAGGGGCCATGAAGGCCTGAACTATGCCGGTAACGAAACCCGCCCCGATGGTCGGGTTAAGCGAAGTAATGGGTGCCGCGATAAAGGCTGCCAGAATTGTCAGGGGATGACCGAGCGCGATCAGGGCTCCCAGTGCCGAAAGGACGCCGTTGGCTAGTACCCATGCTACAGCAGCGCTAGCCAGCTGTTCGGTGTTGCCGACCATGAATCCATAGACAAAAAGACCGACCACGACAGCTGGTATCAGCCATGGAAGCAGCTTGGAAAGAGTTGTTTTTTGAGGAATAACCGACAGCTCGTCGATTTCCTCCGCAGTAATCTCCTGGCCAAGTTTTTTTAGAATCCCCGGCATGTGTGCTGCACCGAAGATGGCCACCACCTTGTTTCCTGGAGACTGGCGAATGTGGTGGGCCATGAAAGTGTCACGTTCATCAACCAAGATTGTCTTGACGGTCGGCAGGACCTCTGACATCTCATCAAGCATGGCTGTCAGAGTGTCAGTCTGACGCAGTTTGGTCAGTTCCTCCTCATTGAGCTCCTGGGTGTCGAAGAGACTTGCCAGCAAGGTCGAGAAGAGGCTCATTTTCTTCCAGAAACCGGCCTTGCGCCAGGCACGCAGAAGAGTTGTACGGATCTCCCGGTCGACCAGCTGAATGTCGAGGCCCAGTTCATCGGCGGTTTCTGCGGCGACGGCCAGTTCAGCACCGGGCTTGACCCCGGTCTGCAGACCCATTCGTTTCTGGAATGATGCGAGGGTCAGGTTGGCCAGAAGGAAAGGGGCCTGCCCCTGCCTGAGGACCTGGACCAGATTGAGCGACTCCCAGTGACGGGGATTACGCAAGGCCCGGTGACGTTGTTCATCAAGTTCAATGCATACCGTCTCCGGGTTCTCATCCTGGATGACGACTTTGACAGTGTCGACTGAATCCTGGGAAATATGTGCCGTGCCGACCAGGACGAATTCGCGGTCGTCAAGCGTGATGCGATGTATGTCAGTGTTCTCTTGAGTACTCATGGGCCTCTGCCTGAAAATCCGGCCAAAGATAGCACAGGGCTGGATGAAGAAGAAGTATTGTCCGTCAGACGCTTTTATGACAGATGCGGAAGAGCTTGTCGACGAGTGTGTAGTAACAAAAAGACGCCGGATAATCCGACGTCTTTGACTCTCCACACCTACCGTGGGTCCGTGGCCTCACGACGACGGCCAACAAAGTGGGTAGGACTACGAACGCTTCAGGCGTCCTGCTCCGCGACAGGCTTGCACACCACGATCATAAGTAACCTTCCCGATCAAAAAGTATTCCGCGTGGGCATAGCGACCTCACCTGCAGGGCAGAGAGTTGAAACGGTGACTCAATGCTGTTTCAGTATAGGGAAAATGCCTCTGCAACTCAAGGATAAAGCCGGTCTGGGCCGAAGATATTCTGCCTAAAAAGCTGGCAGCCCATGCACAGAATAGAGCAACCACTTGTGACTAAAAATCCAAGGGACCATAACCCCTTGTTATTCCATGGAGTTCGGCTTCGATAAGACTGGCACGGCTTGTGCGTTAACAGTCGATACGATGATCGCCACAAGTTTGCCAAATATATCGGAACAGAAATCCGAACGTTTACTGGATGCATTGATCGAGATCGGCCAGGAGCTTGCTTCGACAACCGATCTCCAGGAGTTGCTTGATTCCCTGCTCAGGGTGGCGCGTGATGTGTTCCATTTTGAGAATGCAATTATCCGCCTGCTGGACGAAGATAGTCTGCACCTGCTCGCGGTGGCTGCTTACGGTTATACCGAAGATGCCATGGGTCCGATCCAGATCGGTCAAGGTGTTATGGGAAGGACCGCGGAAATACAGAGACCGATCCTCGTTGAGGATGTTGGCCAGTTGCCTGACTATGTTCCTGGTATCCCCGGCGCACAGTGTGAGTTGGCTGTGCCGTTGATCAGCAAAAACAAGCTGGTTGGTGTCCTCAATGTTGAGAGCCCTCAACCCGGTGCATTCTCTTGCGAAGATATTGAACCATTGATGATTTTGGGCCGCCAGGCTGCAATCGCCATCGACAATGCGAGACTCTACGGGCGTCTGACCAAGATGTCGGACAGCTATCGCCAGCTTTACCAGTTCAGCGACCGCATCCTGAAGAGCGTCAATCTTGGCGTCTACACTGTCGACACCGAAAAAGTGATCACATCGTGGAACAGCAAGATGGCAGAAATGAGTGGTATCCCTGTTGAACAAGCGGTCGGTGCGCGATTGGATGAGCTGTTTCCCAATCTGGCTGAAGAGGGTGTCATCGAAAGGCTTGAACGGGTCCTGAAGAGCGGCAAAAAGGAAAAACTTCGCCTCCTGCATCGACAATTGGATGGCACTGGCCGTTTTCAGAAACGTCGCCTTGCGCCATTGCGGGATGGTGATGATGTGACCGGTGTGGTCATCATCGTTGAGGATATTACAGAATTCAAACGATTGCTCGACCAGACCATACAAAGTGAAAAACTGGCCGAAGTCGGCAGGCTGTCAGCTGGGATTGCCCACGAGATAAACAACCCACTGTCCATGGTCGCTTACGCGACGGAGCTGCTCAAGCGCGAGAAGCCTCTCACCGGTTTCCAGGAAGAAATGCTCGACAAGATCGAGACGGAAGTCGAGCGACTGAAGACCCTGACCGGTGGCCTGCTGTCGTTTTCAAGTAATCGCAACACGCTGAATCGTGTTGTCAATCTGAATGACCTGGTTTCCGAAGTGTTGAAACTCCTGCGCTTCGAATTGCAGCGCAAGTCGATTCGGCTCGAAACGGAGTTCAGTGAGGTCCCGGTCATCTCCGCCGACCCGAACAAGCTCAAGCAGGTGGTTATCAACCTGGTGATGAACGCTGTCCAGGCCATGCAGGGTGAGGGCAGAGTTGTTCTGGAGACCCGCATCAACCTGGATGGCAACCTCGAGCTACTTGTCAAAGATGATGGCCCGGGAATCCCTGAAGGGTTACAGGAACAGGTTTTTGTCCCATTCTTCACGACCAAGCCGGAGGGTGAGGGGACCGGCCTGGGGCTGTATATCTGCCAGAATATTATCCGTGAACATGGCGGCTTAATAACCCTGGAAAGTCAACCTGGCGCGGGGACAACATTTCGCATTTGTCTGCCTGTCGAATGAGCTTTTAATCTGTGCATCTGTGTTGATTATTTAAGCAGATTGAATTTGTTAAGGTCCTCTTCCGTTTTTAAGTTGTTGAAATTACAAGATTAGTAATTTTGGCACGGCAGATGCTATAGTACAGGTCAAGCTCAGAGCGAAAATGAACGACGCAGCCTCTGGGTAAAATATCAGCACAAACAGGGACAAAGACGTCTCTACTTATTTGATGCTAGGCAACGGCGCCTTAACTTCCTACTCACGGAAGCTAAGGCGCTTTTTTATTTTTTACTCTGGATAAGGAGATAAAGGTAATGATGAAGAAAATTGAGTGTATCGTCAAACCGTTCAAGCTGGATGATGTCAAAACTGCAATCACGGATTTAGGCATCAGCGGTATGACAGTGAGTGAAGTCCGTGGCTTCGGCCGCCAAAAGGGGCACACGGAGCTCTACCGTGGTGCGGAATACCAGGTTGATTTCCTCCCCAAGATCAAGATTGACCTGGTCGTCAACGAAGAGCAGGTCCCTTCCATTGTCGAAGCCGTACAAAAGGAAGCCTGCACTGGACGTATCGGCGACGGCAAGATCTTTGTGACTGACGTTGAGCAGTCGATAAGAATCCGTACTGGTGAAAACGGCCCTGAGTCCCTTTAATACTGTCGAAAATTGAAAAAGATAAAAGGAGAAAAAGTCATGAAGAAGTTTCGTATTGCATTAATCGCCGGTTCCATGATTGCGCTGCCGGCCCTGGCCCTGGCAGAAGACGCACCGGTTTCGGAGATGTCTTTCATCCTCAACACCTTCTCGTTCCTGATCATGGGCGTGCTGGTCATGTGGATGGCTGCCGGTTTCGGCATGCTCGAGTCCGGCCTGGTTCGTTCCAAGAACGTCGCGACCATCTGTCTGAAGAACATTTCCCTGTTCGGCATCGCCGGCATCCTCTTCTATCTGTCCGGTTATAACCTGATGTATGCTGGAGTAGACGGTGGTTACATGGGTTCTTTCGGCCTCTGGGCTGCTGATGACGCCGCTGCCCTTGGCGGTGATTACTCCGCCGGCTACTCTGCCGCTTCCGATTGGTTCTTCCAGATGGTCTTCTGTGGCGCTGCCTGCTCGATTGTTTCCGGTTGCGTTGCAGAACGAATCAAGCTCTGGTCGTTCCTGCTCTTCTGCGCCATCCTCTGCGGTCTTATCTACCCGATCCAGGGCTCCTGGGGCTGGGGCGGCGGCTGGCTCTCAGAAATGGGTTTTTCTGATTACGCCGGTTCGACGATTGTTCACTCGGTCGGCGGCTGGGCAGCATTGACCGGTGCCATCATTCTCGGCGCCCGTAAAGGCAAGTACGGCAAAGACGGTCGCATCAACCCGATGCCGGGTTCTAACATCCCGCTGGCAACTCTCGGTACTTTCATCCTCTGGATGGGCTGGTACGGCTTCAACGGTGGTTCGGTGCTTGCTCTGGGCGATGCCGCAAGTGCTATTGAAATGTCCAACGTCATGGTCAACACCAACCTCGCCGCCTGTGGCGGTATGATCGCTGCCATGATCATGGTCCAGGTCCTCTACAAGAAGGTTGATGTCACCATGGGCCTCAACGGCGCCCTGGCCGGCCTGGTCTCGATTACTGCCGGACCTGCAACGCCCTCTCTCGGTGCCGCTGTCTTGATCGGTGCTGTCGGTGGTGTGCTGGTTGTCCTGGCTGTTCCCTTTTTCGACAAGCTCAAGATTGACGATGTCGTCGGTGCCCTCTCGGTCCACCTCGTTGCCGGTATATGGGGAACTATGGCTGTACCGTTCACTGACGGTGAAGCAAGCTTCCTCACTCAGTTCATTGGTGTCGCCGCTACCGGTGCTTTTGTCATGATTACGTCGGCCATTGTTTGGCTGGTTCTGAAATACACCATTGGCATCCGCGTCAGCGAAGAAGATGAGTATCGTGGCCTCGATGTCACGGAAATCGGTATGGAAGCATACCCTGACTTCCAGACGGTTCACCTCGGTGGCATGGGTTCCCCGGCTCCCGGTCTCGGCGACGCTCCCGCAGCTGCACGCGTAGCCAAGCCGGTCACTCAAAGTTGATTCACTCAAAGTTGATTAATGAATCTGCCCCACGGGACATTTTGTCCCGTGGGTTTTTTTGTTATGGCCGGATCAGCAGTGCTTGAATTTCAACGCAACCGAGTTGATGCAGTAACGCAGTCCGGTTGGTTTCGGGCCGTCATCGAAGACATGACCCAGATGTCCTTCGCAACGACTGCAATGCACCTCGGTGCGCACCATCAGCCAGCTCCTGTCCTTGGTCAGACCAATGCTCTCTTTGGATGTCGGCTGGTAAAAACTCGGCCAACCACTTCCGGAATCGTATTTGTGATCAGATAGGAACAGCTCCTGGTTACAACAGATACATTGGTAGACGCCGGGCTCGTAATGTTTGTCATACTCTCCGGAAAAAGCCGCCTCAGTGGCGTGTTCACGAGTCACACGGTATTGTTCCGGGGTGAGTTGGGCCTGCCACTCCTGTTTGGTTTTGTTGATCGTACTGGTCATGACGTAAGTCTCCCTGACGGCGTTGTAACCAATTGAATCTGTTTGTCTCATAGTAACATAATCCACATGTATCGTTCGTTGACTATCCAGTCCTAATATTTGACTTGAGCTGTAACAATATGGAAGTGTATTTTGAGCCGATGCATAATTCCATTATGCTGATATTATTACTGCACAGGTAAATTGACTCAGTCCATGTATAAGGGGAGATGAAAATGAAAAAATTACTGTTGCTGGTTGTGTCGGTATTGATCCTTGTGACCTTGAGTGCATGTCTCTCACCGAAGGGCGATACTCCTGAACAGAAACGCTCTGCTATCATCAACATGCATGACGACACACTCTCTCGGCTTTACCAACAACGGCCAACAGCCAGGGATGTGATCGACAAATCCGCAGGCTACGCAGTTTTCAGTAATGTGAATGCCTTGTATTTGATTATCGGCGGCGGAGGTGGCTACGGCGTTGCTGTTGACCGGTCATCAGGACACAAGACTTATATGAAGATGGCGCAAGTCGATCTCGGGCTGGGGCTGGGTGTCCAGGATATCCGGGTCGTGTTTGTTTTCCATAGTGCGCGGGCCTATATGGATTTCGTCAACAGTGGCTGGGAGTTTGGCGGCCAGGCTGATGCGTCTGCGAAGGCACGTGACAAGGGTGCTGCAGCGACCGGGGAGATTTCGATCGACGCAGAAACGACGATGTACACAATGTCGGAAGCAGGCCTGATGGCCAAGGTCAACCTGGCCGGTACCAAGTACTGGAAAGATGACAACCTTAATTATTGATCGGAATATCATCAGCCGGGGAGGGTGACATGCCGGAAGTCGAATCAATCGATATCATCAGAGCGCAAGATCGCCATTTTACGGATTTCGGCTGGCTGCAGACCTATTGGCTCTTTTCCTTTGCAAGTTATTACGACCCGCATAATATCCAGTTTGGCGCTTTGCGGGTTTTCAATGACGATGTGGTTGCACCGGGCACCGGTTTTCCGACCCATTCCCATGAAGAGATGGAAATCATAACCATTGTCCTGGCTGGCGAGATGACCCACCAGGACAGCATGGGCAACAAAACCGTCATCAGGGCTGGCGATGTACAGAGAATGTCCGCCGGAACCGGTTTGACTCACTCCGAATTCAACCTCGCAGAACAGCCGGTGCACTTCTACCAGATCTGGGTCTTGCCCGATACCCCCGGGCTTCAGCCCAGTTATGACCAGCGCAGTTTCACTCCGGGTCTATGGCAAAACAGGCTATTGCCGGTAGCTTCCGGACAGGCGATCGAGAACGTGGTGAGTTTCCACACCGATGCGACCATTTATCGTGGTCAACTGGATGCCGGTAATCGTCTGAATTTCGACAATACGGCAGGGCGCAGGGCTTTCGTCTATCTTACCGAGGGGGAATTGGCGATTGATGGTCTGGTTCTGAACAAGGCAGACCAGGCCCGTGTCGATGCGGAAAAGCCCATTTGTCTGTTTGCCGGCGCTGACGCCGAGTTCATCCTGATCGATGTTCCGTCATGTAAAGGCTGGGGATACAGCGACAGGATCTTGAGCGGCGACAAGAAATAAGTCGATCCGCAACTGTGGACACATGCAATGTTGCAGGAGCCTTTATGCCTTTGTTCCTCTGGAAGAAAAGTTACGAGGTAAACATCCCGGAAATCGATGCACAGCATCGACGTCTGGTGGAGATAATCAATCAACTTTCTGACGCGATGATGTTGAGGCAGGGATATAAGGTCATGCCGCATATCCTTGAAGAGCTGTCAGCATACGTGCGGTTGCACTTTGCAACCGAAGAAAAAATAATGCGCAAGATGAACTATCCGGAGCTGGAAGAGCATTGTCAAATGCATATTGAATTAACCCAGCGAGTCCTTGAATTCAGGACCGTTTATGCAAACGACCATAATCTGGACACGAAGGCGTTGCTTGATTTTCTATGCCAGTGGCTGAAGGATCACATTGTCGTCAACGATAAGGCCATTGGGAGATTCCTTCGCAGGTTGGAGATGGGGCTGGAGTGAAGTCTGCTCTGTGGCGGCAAGGCTGAATTAGAAAAGGCCGGCAATTTTGCCGGCCCAGATTGTTGTCATACTGAAAAATGTTTAATAACCACTGATCCAGGCGATGTCCAGTTTGAATGGCCCTACCTGGCGATCGGCAATGAACAGGCCGAAACTTTTCGCCATGGCAGTATCCAGGGGCGGGACCGTTGTCAGTCTGACGCCGTGGTGAGTAGGGGCAAATGAATCAAATGGTAAGATTATCTCCTGCCATGTCTTCGCTTCGGTCGCGAAAGATGCCTGATAGCTGACGCCGTCGTAGTAGAGGTCGGTACGCAGGCTGAGCTTGTAGGTATGGCCATCCCCAAGCGCGCGGATTTTCAAGCCAGAATACCTGCTGAGGTCGAAACTGCCTTGATTTGAACGTATTGAGGCGAAACCGCCGTTATTGTCCATGCAAACAGTTCCAGTGAATCGCAGGCCGACACCTTGCAGATATTCCGGAAGGCTCTGCGAGCAACCACCCATGATGCGGTCATCAATCGCTTTCCATCCGATATCTTGAACATCGCCAGTAAAGTTCATGATCAGATTGTCCGGTGAATTGCTCATATGCTCTCTCCACATTAATGGCATTGATTTGCTGGCATGGCTTCTACCGCGATTCGGGATCGGTTGTCAACCACGCAAAAGGCCGCTTTGACCTGTAGACCAAGACGGCAAGAAAAAAGAAGGCACAGCTTCCTCTGGTAGACACGGTATTTGTTGTGATACATTGCCCTTTGGTGAAAAACCACGGAGTCCCAGAATTCATTTATGCACCTCTTCAGATCACTTCTGCTGCTTCTTGTCCCAGGCGTACTCTTCCTTGCCGCGCTCTACCTGAACCTTCGGGTGTCAGTCCCAGCGGCATGGCAGGAGTTGTTGTCCCTGTTGCCATACCTGGCGGTTGCTACCGGTCTGTTCCTCGGTTGGCGATTCAACCGCACCCGCGTTCTCTGGGTGATCGCACTGCTGGTCCTTGTCGAGCGAGGCCTGGCTCTGGTAACTCCATTCGGTCGCGAATATTTCATGTCGATTGCTCCGCTGGTCATTCCATTAAACCTGGTGTTATTCAGCTGGTGGAGTGAGCGAGGCCTGATCACCCTGCATGGCCTGCTTCGCCTGGCTATTCTGTTGCTCCAGTTTGGTGCTTTTGTCTGGCTCTACATCTTTTGTGCCGGAGATGTGATGGTGCTACTGGCCCGGCCATTATTAACCAACCCGTGGCTGGAACAACTGCCCTTCTCACAAATAGTCCTGCTGGTCATGATCCTGAGTCAAGTGGCCCTTTTGGCCCGCTTTTGTCAAAGACCGGAAGCTCTAGAGGGCGGCTTCTGTTGGGTTTTGCCTGCTGTTGTTGCAGGTTTCTGGTGGCCGGAGACATTTGTCTTCTGGGGGGGCGTTGCAGCGTTCCTTTTGACGATTGCCATCGTCGAAAGCAGCTTCAAGATGGCATTTAATGATGAACTGACCGGGTTGCCTGCGCGTCGTGCCATGAATGAATTCCTGCTCAAGGTTGGCCGACGCTATACGTTTGCCATGATCGATGTTGACCACTTCAAAAAGGTCAACGATACCCACGGGCACGATGTTGGCGACCAGGTGCTGCGGATGGTCGCGACCTGCCTGAGACGAGTGACCGGCGGTGGCCGCGCCTATCGATACGGGGGCGAAGAGTTCGCCGTTATCTTCCCCAGCAAAGAGCTTGAACGTTCTCTGCCGCACCTAGAAATGTTGCGTGAAACCATTGCCAGATCAGGGTTTGTTGTGCGGGGCAAGAAACGGCCGAAGAAGAAGCCGGAGAAACCGGTCGGGAAAGCAGGCGGTAAGACGCAACTCAACGTCACTGTCAGTATCGGAGTTGCCAGCCGTGACGACAAGAACGCCACTCCGGAGCAATTGATCAAGGCTGCCGACCAGGCCCTCTACAAGGCGAAGAAGGGCGGGCGTAATCAGGTTTGTAGCGCGTGACGGGAATTTCAGTTGTCGAAATAAATACGGCCGCCGAGAATCTCAGCGGCCGTTTTCGTTTTAAGTCTATTTGTGAAATGGCTTAACGGACAGAATCTTCAGGATAAGACCCGATCTTGTGAATCGCCAGGTCAGAGCCGCGGAATTCCTCTTCATCTTCAAGCCGGAAACCGAATACCTTGACAATCACAGAGTAGACGATAAAACCTGTTACCAGCGCGTATGCGATGGCAAGTAGACTTCCGGCCAGCTGTGACATGAAGCTGACGCCGCCCAGGCCTCCAAGACCAGAGTAGCCGAAGATTCCTGCAGAGATCCCACCCCAGGTGCCGATGATGCCATGTAGTGGCCAGACGCCGAGGACATCATCAATTTTAAGTTTTTCCTGCTCCCACTGGAATCCGTAGACAAAGATCAGGGCTCCCAGTCCGCCAATCAGGAATGCTGCGAAAGGGTGAACAATGTCGGAGCCGGCACAGATGGCAATCAGGCCGGCGAGGGCGCCGTTGTGGGCAAAGCCGGGGTCGCATTTCGTAACAACAACAGCGAAGAGTACGCCACCTACCATCGCCAGCAACGAGTTTGCCGCTACCAGGCCGGAGATGCCATTAAGGTTCTGGGCACTCATGACGTTAAAGCCAAACCAGCCAATCGCCAGAATCCAGCTGCCGAGAGCCAAAAACGGGATGTTGCTGATCGGAATTGCATGGCTCTTGCCGCGTACCCAGCGCCCCATCCGGGGACCAAGCAGGAGAACCGCGGGCAGTGCGAGCCAGCCCCCCATGGAGTGCACGACGACACTGCCGGCGAAATCATGGAACGGGGCACCAAAGGTGTTGGCGAACCAATCCTGCAGACCTGAACTGTTTTGCCCCCAGATCAGTGACTCGAAGAAGGGATAGGTAAGGCCGGCGAAGATGGCTCCCGCGAGAACCTGGGGCCAGAAACGGGCCCGTTCAGCAATGCCTCCGGAAATGATGGCCGGAATACAGGCTGCGAAGCAAAGGAGGAAGAAGAAACGTACCAGCTCATAGCCTTGATTTGCGCCAATCAGCCCTTCAGCTGACATGTAAAAATGCACGCCGTAGGCGATCGGGTAGCCGACAAGGAAATAGACGACGGTCGAGACAGACCAGTCAGTCAGGATTTTCACAAGGGCATTGGTTTGGTTCTTTTTGCGGACGGTTCCGACTTCAAGGAAGGCAAAGCCAGCGTGCATGGCGAAAACCATGACCGCACCGAGCATCAGGAACAGGACATCACCGGAATTGGTAAGAGACTGAACTGCAGAATCCATGAATGAAGACCTCCTCGTCTTACTTTGTCGGCTACAGAACACCATTGTCCAAGCCATCACAACCCTAAGTTCAATACTTGTGCCGGAAATATTTTGTGTGATTACAATAGGTTATTGGTTGAGGCCCGAGGCGTTTAGGTGGGATATGCTTATTTGGCGGGCAAGGGCAGCCTTAAATTTAGGCAGCCGAGAATTGCCGGGTAACTTTTCAGCCATTCAGGTAAGTTTCCGAATCTCAAGTGATTGGCGGACAAGGGGTAGATATGATAGCTTGAAGATATCAATCTCAACGAGGTGACGTCATGACCGTAAAGGTCCGTAGAAATTTCGTGGTCAACTTTTCTCGGGGCTTTTTTGCCCCGTTTCGAAGTGTCCGCATATTACGTAACAACCCACGTTTATTGCCATATATCATCATTCCCTTCCTGATTAATCTCACGGTATTCAGCGGCGCTGTCTACCTGGGCCTCGACTTCTTCGGCACGACAGTCGTGGAACAGCTCCCACAGGGTGATGCCTGGTATTGGGCCGCTCTTTACTGGCTGGTCTGGACGCTGGCGGTACTTGTGACGACCGTGCTGGTTTTCTTCACCTTCACCGTGGTTGGCAACCTGATTGCGTCTCCTTTCAACGACCTGCTTTCTGAACGGACCGAACAGGCACTGAGTGATGTGACCAATGACGAGGTTTTTTCCATCGGTCAATTCCTGAGTGATGCCTGGCGAACTGTGCTGATGGAAGCAAAGAAGATGCTGGTCTTTGTTGTAGCCATGGTACTCATTTTGCCACTGAACCTGCTTCCTGGGGTCGGTAACGGCATCTACACGGTTCTTGCCGTCGGCTTGACGCTCTTTTTCCTCAGTTTTGAATACCTCGGCTTTGTCATGGTCCGCAAGCACAAGTTTTTCAGCGAACAGAAGAGCTATATTTTTGCCCGTAAATTCCTCATGCTTGGTTTCTCGTGTGGTGTGATGGTGCTCCTGGCGATCCCGCTCTTCCAGATGTTTTGTATTCCTTTGGCCGTCATCGGCGTGACCCGACTGTGGTGTGAAGAGACCGAGTTGATAAAGCTGGACAGTGCTGCAACCAGGGCGCCGACGATGGAAGAGCCGGGGTAAGGGGCTGACCTGCGATGAAAGACCTGATCATTAAAGCTGCTCGCGAAGCCGGCGCCCTTCTGATGGAGAACTTCGAGCGCGGTATCCGCGTCGAGTTCAAGGGTAAATATGATCTGGTGACTGAAGCTGACCGCCAGTCGGAGGCATTGATTGTTCGATTGATCCGTGAGCAGTTCCCCGATCACGATATACTGGCTGAGGAGAATGATTACGGCAAGTCGGACTCAGACAATCGCTGGATTATAGACCCGCTTGA
>Ga0070729_10002319_pt1 | contig 25039 bp, 25 predicted proteins | sample tdDd472_FD_66725 | JGI IMG/M metagenome (GOLD analysis project Ga0070729, IMG submission 66725) | Marine sediment microbial communities from the Atlantic coast under amendment with organic carbon and nitrate - tdDd47.2 | ecosystem: Environmental > Aquatic > Marine > Coastal > Sediment | place... | reverse complement strand
CGGCGTTGTCAGTGTCAAAACCGTTCAGATCAGACTTGTTGAGCACCAACAACGTTTTTTGCGGGTTGAGGTTGTCTGCCGTGGACAAAGTCTCATCGGTCAGCGGCGCTGTACCGTCGGCCAGCAGCAGAACGAGATCGGCCTGCTCCATGAGTTCACGGCCTTTCTCCAAACCAGCGGCTTCAATGGCATCGTCTGTTTTACGGATGCCTGCGGTGTCGGCCAGTCGAATGTTTAATCCATCAAGATTAATGGATTCCTCAAGATAGTCACGAGTGGTGCCTGGTTGGTCCGTGACGATGGCTCTATTGCGACCGAGCAGAGCGTTCATCAGGCTTGATTTACCTGCGTTGACGCGGCCTGCCAGCACAACTAGTGCGCCCTCGCGCCATGCTTTTGTACGGTCTACGGCGGACATGAGTTCATCGATTTCAGTGCGTACAGACGAAGATGTTTCAATCAGTTCTTCAGGAGAAAGACATTCAATTTCGTCTTCAGGAAAGTCCACGGCTATGCAGAGTTGAGCACGAAGATGTTCCAGTCGTGCCCGGAGGTCGGCAATTTTTTGACCAAGCAGGCCGGAGAGTTTGACTTGCGCCAGGTGCATGGCCGCTTTGGTGGGAGCGTGGATCATCTCCGCCACGGCTTCTGCCTGAGAGAGGTCCATGCGTCCATTCATGAAGGCGCGGTAAGTGAACTCACCGCGTTCGGCAAGGCGTACGCCTCGATGCAGTATTTCTTCCAGCACGGCGGACAGAACAGCCCGCCCTCCATGACAGTTGATTTCCACCACATCTTCGCCCGTATATGAATTGGGGCCGGGCATGAACGCACACAGGACGTCATCCAGCTCATTCTCGTTCTCATCAAGCACATGGCCGTAATGGAGGCGGTAGGGGATGAAATCGGTGAAGCTCTTGCTGGTCGCACGGAAGAGTGCTCCGGCAACGGTTCGGCATTGTTTGCCGCTGATTCGGATGATGCCCACACCACCGTCTCCCGGTGGGGTGGCGATAGCGGCAATGGTGTCGTTGGCGAGTCGTGGATCAAGCATGAGGGTGGTTATAGGCCTTTTTCGTGAAAGGCAAAAGAGAAAAGGGCCGCTTTTAAAAGCGGCCCTTTAGAGTTCGTTGAGTCTTTTGAATCCGAGATCATTAATCGCGGGCGCGGCTACCGTTTTTGCGGCTTTTCGGTACGATCAGGACGCGTTTCATGGGACCATCACCCTTGGAGCGGGTGAAGACGGTCTCGTTTTCCTGAAGGGCCAGATGCACCACGCGGCGATGATAGGAGGACAGCGGCTTAGTGGACTGGGTGCGACCTAGGTTGCCAGCCTTCTCGGCCAGATGCCATGCGATCTGGCGAAGTTTGTCGTCTTGACGCTCGCGGTAGTCGCCTGTGTCCACCTGAATGCGGACAGAAGCTTCCATTTTGCGAGAGACGAGGCGATTGACCAAGTACTGGATGGACGAGAGTGTCTGTCCCTCACGGCCAATGATCAGACCGGAATTTTCGTCGTCATCAATGAAGACTTTGACCCGGTCGGATTCAATAGTGATTTTAATAGTCGTTTCGCCCACGATAGGATCGAGCAGTTTGACCATGACTTCCATGACAGCGGCTTCAAGCACTGCGGGATCGAAGTCGGCCATGTTGGCGCGCGGACGTTCCTCGCGGGGCTCGCGCGGCTTGCGTTCACGCGGTTTGCGCTCACGTTGTGGTCTGTCCTCGCGGGGTTTGGACTGTCTTGGCTTGCGTTCGCGGGGCTTGTGCGCAGGCTGAGGGGCTTCCTCGGGAGGAGCCACGTTGCCGTTGATGTCGTTGTAAACTTCTTCTTTGATGAGGTTACCGTTGGGTTCCTCGGAAGCCGCTTCTTCAACAGGCGCAGGCGCAGGCGTAGGCGTAGGCTTGGGCTTTGCTTTGGGCTTTGCCTTGGGTTTGGGTGCAGCTTTAGGCTTGGTTTCGCGCTTGGGCGTTGCTGGTTTCTCTTCGTCTTTGAGAATGCCTGTAGCATTGACTTGGGCGCGGGGGCGGGCGTGGACTTTGGCTTTCTTGACACCCATGATGCCGAAGATGCCGCTGGAGCCGCCAGCCAGGATTTCAATTTCCAGCCGGTCCCGTTTGAGATTGAAGTAATCGCAAGCGGATTCTATGGCTTCGTCCAGGTCTTTTCCCTGGAATTCTTTGAAGTCACTCATGTCATTTATTCCTTTCAGCCGGGAGAAAACCCCCGGAGGCGGTGTTAAGCGTCCTGTGTCGCCTTTTTGGTGGACCTGGCGATCATGAGCTGCTGTCCGATGGACAGGAGGTTGTTGAACAACCAGTAGATAACCAGACCGGACGGGAACTGCAGGAACATGAAGGTGAAGATGAGCGGCATGAACAGCATGATTTTCTGCTGAGTCGGGTCACCGGCACTGGGAGTCATCTTCTGCTGTAGGAACATGGACGCACCCATGATGATGGGTGTGATGTAATACGGGTCCTTGGCGGACAGGTCGGCCAACCAGGGAAGGTCGGTAAAGGGCACATGCGCGATAAACGGTGCGTGCCTGAGTTCAACTGCGCCGAGCAGAGCCTTGTACAGACCGAAGAAAACCGGAATCTGTACGACCATGGGTAGACAGCCACCCATTGGATTGACCTTGTACGTTTTATACAGGGCCATGGTCTCCTGATTGAGGCGCTGCTTGTCGTCGCCGTATTTTTCGCGGAGCTTTTGGACCATGGGCTGCAGCTTTTTCATCTGCTCCATGGAGCCGTAGCTCTTCTGGGACAAAGGCCAGAAGATCAGCTTGATGATGATGGTCAGAATGATGATGGCAATACCGTAGTTGCCGATGTAGCCGTAGAAGAAGTTCAGGCCGATGAGAAGTGGTTTTGCCAGAACGTCGAACCAACCGAAGTTGACGGCGTCAGCAAGTTCATTGGGCATCTTGGCGAGCATTTCGCGGTCGGTGGAGCCAATAAAGTAGGATGCTTTCAGGGTCTTGGCCACGTTGGGCATGAAGGTGGCGTCATCGGTGACGGCCATACGGAAGATGTCATCCTGGACGCCTGCGGACAGGGATGTGTTCTCCGAGCCGGGCAGGACAGCGAACAGGAAGTAGTTAGATTCGATGGCACCCCATTTGAGGTCGCCGGGAGCGGACAGGCCTTCCTCCTTGAGGTCATCGCGATCATCCATTTCCTCTCGGCCGTCCTTGGTCAGGTAGGCAACTTTGGTCGGATTGTAACGATCGTCCTCGGCGGACATGGATTTGGCCGCAGCGGTGTAGGAGAGAGAACCTTCGACACCGGTACCGGTCAGGTTTGTGACCGTGGTGGATTCCTCAATGAGATAGGAGTCGGCGTGGAAAGTGAGTATGCGTTCAATGCGGAAACCGCCGGACTGACCTGTGAAGGTCAAGGTCTTGGCTTCGTCTGTGGCGCCGATAGTCAGGTCGTTACCGGAGAAGGACCACTCACCACGTTTCCAGGTGTGATATTCCTTGTCGTTCTTGGTCAGGATCAGACCGAGAGGGCCTTTGGCAAATGCTTTGCGCCCGATGAGATCGACATTGGGAGAATCAGGTTCGATGGTGTCTTTGTAATTCTTGAGGATGAACTGTTCGACGATGCCGCCCTGAGAATTGAAAACGGCGGTGTAAAGCGGAGTATCCACCGTAACCTTGGTTCCGGCGGTGGGGATGAAATCTGTGGCAGGTGCAGCCTCGGTGGCGGCAGTCTCAGCCTGCTGGGTCAGCGTGGCTGTTTTTTGTTCGGCTTCAGCGGCCTTTTGGGCCATGGTGGCCTGTTCTTCTGCTGAGGGTCCGGTGAGGTATTGCCAGCCGAAGATGACAATAAAACTCAGGACCAGGGCAATCACTAAACGGATTTGCTCCTTCTTCTCCATGGGATGATTCTCGCTTTGGTTTTGAAATCGGGCCAAACGGCCGGGACGGGGTCAAAGCCCCCGCTGCATAAAGGTTGGCAACGAAGGAGACGCCAAAGCGCGAGAAGACCCCCTTTGAATGCGCCATGCACGATAACAGCTTCTTTGGCGTACTGAGAGCACGACGGATAGAACCTGCATACATGTGGCAGCAAGGGGGAGATGAGCTTTTGGTATACCCAAATGAGCGCTAGAAATAGTGAGCGCATCATTTCCTCTCTATGAGGCCGCCGTTTTCGCCCGTAAACGGTCGAAAACGGGGGTGAACTCTTCTATGGTGAGAGCGAGTGTCAGCTGCTTGGCCTCAAGGTTCCGCTTGGGAACTATGACAATATCCAGAGGCAATTCAAAATCAAATTGATGCAGTCTGAAATACTCGCGCACCACCCTCTTAATACGGTTTCGCGCTACTGCATGCCCCATCTTTTTACTGACGGTGAGCCCAAGGCGGATTCCACCATGAGACTCACCGCGCTTGAGGATGAACAGAATGAAGCTTTTGGTAAATTGCTTCCTGCCCTGTTCATAACAAGCTTTGAATTCAGGGCTTTTGAGCAGTCGACGCTCCTTGTTCCAAGCTAGACGGCTAATCTCTTACGCCCTTTGGCGCGGCGGCGACGAAGAACGGCGCGACCGTTTTTGGTGCGGGAGCGCACCAGGAAACCGTGGGTTCTTTTACGACGGCATTTGCTGGGCTGATAAGTACGTTTCATATCTATATTCTCCTAAAGAGTGAAAAATTGCTGAAAGTCGTGTTGAACGGAAGCATATAACCGCTGCTCGGGTGGCAGTCAAGATCAAAATTTGATCCGTTAGCCAACCACCGCTTTCGACTGACCGGGAATTCTGCTACAGGTTTTCTCAACGGAAGGCGAGTAAAAAATAGTACTTTTTCATGGTCGCCACATATTATCATTACTATAACGCAGGGGGACTCCATGGACAAGCCTATAGAAAATTATTGGGATCTCAATCTCAGGGAACTCAAGCAGCAGCTGACCAAGAATGGTTTCGACGTTTATCTGGCCGATTCGGCTGAAGCGGCAAAAGGTGTGGTCATGGACGAAATTCTGCCCGATTTGAAGCCTAAAACCGTGTCATGGGGCGGCTCGTTAACTTTGGCCGCCACAGGGCTGTACGAGTTTTTGCGTGACAGCGACGAGTACGAATCGTTGGATACTTGGGACAAGTCCCTGTCCAACGAGGAGAAAATGGAACGACGTCGGCAGGCCTTGCTGGTCGATTGTTTTTTCTGCGGGACTAATGCTGTCACTGAAGAAGGACATCTCGTTAATCTGGATATGATCGGCAACAGGACCGGTGCCATCACCTTCGGTCCGAAGAATGTAGTTATTCTGCTCAGCCGAAACAAACTCGTTCCCGATCTTCAGCGGGCCATGGATCGCATCAAGGAATATGTGGCTCCGGTCAACACCATGCGACTTGATATGAAAACCCCGTGCGTTAAGACCGGGTACTGTATGGATTGTGATTCTCCCCAGCGTATCTGTAATGTCTGGACTATTACCGAGAAGTCCTTTCCCAAGGGGCGGATCAAGTTGGTCCTGATTAATGATGACCTCGGTTTCTAAGGGAGTGTGGATAACGTGTTCGTAACCCTGTTCCTACACTGTTCCAAATTAGGAACATTCGCCGGGAGTCGTTGGTAATGGCGGGTCGTCATCTTTCCACAGATCGGACGTACCGCGATCTCGTCCAGCCTCATTCAGGTGAAATTCGCTTTCAGGTAGCCATGGAGCAGACAGATTTGCTCATAGTGGCGGAGATGGATTTACAGTCTGAAATAGCGGCTTTTGTCGCCAAAACTCGCGGCGATGTGAAAAACTGGATCATGTTTCATCCAGAGTTCGCGGAAAGCCTCGTACCTTTGTCGGTCCCGGATGATGCGCCTGACATAATCAAAGCCATGGCTCGGGCCGGTGCTGCGTGTGGTGTCGGTCCCATGGCTGCTGTGGCTGGTGCGGTCGCCCAGGCCGTGGGTGATGCTTTTGTTGATCGCAGTTCGAATATCCTTGTGGAAAATGGAGGGGATACCTACATGCATTCCACGCGTGAGCGGGTCGTGGCCTTGTTGTCAGAGCCTGAGTCCGGGGCATCCATCGGATTACGACTTGAAGCCGGTGGATTTCCGACAGCGATCTGTGCCTCCAGTGGAACCATAGGGCACTCCCTGAGTCTGGGCACGGGCGATTTGGTGGCTGTCCGCGCCCGCGATGCGCGGTTGGCTGATGCCGCAGCCACGGCGTTGTGCAATGAACTGCGGTCAGAGGACGACATGGACCGTGTGCTGAAACGCGCCAAGCAGTTTGCAAAACACGGCCTTGAGGGTGTGTTTGCCCAATATGATCAGAAGGTTGCTGCCTGGGGTGATCTTGAGTTGGTGGCGTTGGATTAACGGAGTAACTTACCGTAAATCCAGAGATCAGTGGTTTTGTCCCATTTCTTGACCACGCCTTTTCGGACGCCTTCCTTGATGAACCCGTTCTTTGTCAGCACTCGTTCCGAGGCCGGGTTCCAGCAGTATCCCGTGGCCGACAGTTGTTCAATGTCGGTCTCGTCTCTCATGTATGTCACGAGAGCTTCAAGGACCTCTGTGGCGATTCCCTGTCCCCAGTATTCCACGCCGAGCCAGTAGCCGATGACGGCGGTGTGGCTTTGAACGTCCGTGCCGCGAGTCGCGCCACATCCTCCGATGAGTGTGCTTCCGAGCATGATGGCAAATTGCCACGTTCCCACTCCTGTGTCGGTGGTGTTGAACGCGATGAACCGTTGTGCTGCTTGCAGATCGAATGGGTAGGGGAATTTGTATGAGGTGTTCCAGGAAATATCCCGGGAGTTGGCGATGGTTGAGAGCTGTGAAGCGTCGTCCATGCGCCATGGGCGCAGAGTGCACCGTTGTGTGTGCACAGTGGGGTCGGAAAAATTGGGCATGATGTGGCCGTTTGGTTATTCTTTTTTTTGCATGACTGCGTGGAGCATTTCTCGTTCGCGAATACGGATGATGCGATTGTCGTTAGCGTCGCGACCAAGAATAAGCACCCCTTGCTCTGCCAGTCCATGAATATAGTGTTCGATTTTCTCCGGAGTGGTGACGAATGTGTCTGCGAAAGTCCTGATAGTGGGGTTGTATTTCAATTCCATTTTGCCGCACGTTGAAAACAGATCAAAGATGCGGACGATACCGAGGCCAATGGAGGGAGCCTTCATGGCCTTGCGGGTTGTCGTTTTAAGGCGGTTGACCAGGACTGTGATGATCGAGGCAATGACCTTCGGCGATTCCTGCATGAATTCTTCCAGATCATCCTTGGTAACCACGATGACCTTGGAGTCTTCAAGAGCGATGGCTGTGGCGGTGCGTACGCCGTCATCAAGAAACAGGGCCATCTCTCCGAAAATTGAAATGGGGTTGAGGATGGCAAAGACCTTTTTGTGGTCCTCTATAATACCGGAAATTTCAATTTTCCCTTCAGTCAGGATGTAAGCCGCATCACCTTTGCTTCCTTCGGTAAAGACCAGGTTGTGCTTGAGCACGTTGCGCATCAGGTAGCTTCCGTGGGAGACTTGCTTCATCTGGACAGTCTGCTGTGTGATGATGGACACTCGGTCGCTCCTTTTGATTGTGTTGTGCTCTTAATCTCTGAATTCTGGTCGGTTGCATGCGTTGAATGTGGCGGTTACTTTTTGACGATAGAGTTGCGCCCAGACTCCTTGGCTTTGTAGAGACCTGCGTCTGCTCGCTTGAGAATCCTGGCTACCGTATCTTCTTTTTGCAGCGAAGCCACGCCCACGCTGACGGTGACGATTAATTGTTCTTCTTCCGTGGGAATGGGGTTGTTGGCCGCAATGACGCGTATGCGTTCCGCTACTTCCATGGCTCGATCTTCGTCAGTTTCAACGAGGATTGCGGCGAATTCTTCGCCCCCCAGTCGTGCAAAGATGTCGCTTTGTCTGAGGTCGGCGCGGCAGCGTAAGGCAAATGTCCGTAATACTTCATCGCCGACGGCATGCCCGTATGTGTCGTTGACCCGCTTGAAGTGATCAAGGTCAAACATGAGTACGGCCATGGACCTGTCGAATCGCAGTGTTCTGACGATTTCATCCCGAGCCATCTGGAAAAAGGCATGGCGGTTGTAAGCGCCGGTGAGCTGGTCTCGTGTGGCCATGCGTTCGAGCTTGGCCTCCAGGCGCCGTTTTTCGGTTACGTCATGGATGATGGAGTAGTGGAGTTGCCGGTCGGCAAGTGAAATAGGCCCGGTGAACACTTCAACATGACGTTTGGTGCCATCTTTCAGGGTGTGGCAGTGCCTGAAGTAGTTTCGGCGTTCCGAGGTCGCTTTTTTGAGCTCGTCGAACATTTCCTCATCCGACATGCAGTCCAGGTCTCGGATGGTCATGGAGGTCAGTTCTTCGTTGGAATATCCATAGTATTGGCAAGCCGCTGGATTAACGAATTGGATGCTTGAATCCAGAGGGTCGTGGAGTAGCATGACAGCCTTGTTTTCTTCGAAAAAAGCACGGTGCAGTTCATCGCGTTCTTTGAATGCTTTCCGGGCTTCCACTTGTGCTGTCACGTCTTGGAGCACACCGTTGAATGAGTCGTCGGGGTTGATTCTGCCACTCATTTCGACCCAGATGATAGTGCCATCCTTGCGGAGTAGTCTGGTTTGGAAGTTGGAGACCACACCTTTGGTGTTGAGTTGGGTCCAGAGTCTTTCTCGGTCTGCGAGGTCTACATAGTGCAGGTTGACGTTTTCTCCACTCATTTCTTCGACGGACGCGTATCCCATGATTTCAGCGACAGTCTTGTTGGCCTCTTTGATGGTCCCGTCAGATCGAATCTGATAGATGCCGACTAGAGCATTGTCGAAAAGTTGGCGGTATCGTTGCTTACTGTCAGCCAAGGCAGCTTCTTTTTGAGAGATATGTCGTATTAATGAATTATGTGCTGAAATCACTTCACCAATTTCATCGTCGCTTTGCCAGGAAGCCTGAGTCCACTCGCCGGTCCCTTCTGTGGCTCGGATGGCGTGCAGCAGTTTTTTCAGTGGAGTGCCGATGGTGGTGTGGTAAGCGTAGATGCCTGCAATGCTGAAGATGAGGATGCTCAGGAAAAAACGTACGGCCTGTCCTGTGATGTACTGGCGGAATTGTTTTTCAGCATCGGCGTATGAGTAATAGACCTCCAGTCTGCCGATGTCTATCCGACTCCCGTCCGGCTGTCGCTTGTATATGTCTTTCTCCACGGTCAGGATTTCCGGGTCTTCTTCGGGTAATATCCCATACGTAAGAAAACTTTTACCATTTGGGTCAAACAACTGTGCTCCCAGCATGGCCGGATTGCTGGTGATGGTCCCAAGGGCACTGACCAGTTCTTCCGTCTGAAAGTTCCACATGAGATCGTCAAGGACCCGGCTGATGGAGGTGGCGAAGACTTCCACGTCGGTGTCGATTTCGTTGCGAATGTCGTGTTGTGACGAGTACCCGAAGAAGAGCATGAGCAAGAGTGCAGCCGCAAGAAGTGGGGGGAGCGTGCGCGCTAGGAATTTGATGAAGAGTGAGTTGGAATGCGAGGGCATGGCGGCCTTACCGTTGCTTCTCTCGGACGCTTTGTACTTTGCTGGCGAGGCCGTTGGTACGACCTCTTTTGCAGTCTGCCTTAAAATTCAAGAAGATACGATCAGAATCGTCTCGAAGCTCTTGATAGCATGCATCGACAATCTGCATGACTTCTTCCCATTCTCCTTCAATGGATGTGCCCATGGGGCCGAGTTCATATGGCAGTCCTGATTGTTTGATGACGTCAAGAGCGCGGGCCACGTATGGACTTAGGCTTTGGTCGCCCTTGTCCATGGGGAAAATGGAAAAGTCGATGATAACGCTCATGGAAATCCTTTAAGTTAACGGTAAAATTTCGAAATTATCACTATTCCTATAGTCTAGGTTGGAGGGTGTATCCAAGTCAATTATATATGGAGCAGTTGTGTTACTTTAGACAGAGTACGACAGCCGGGGTGAGACGGTGTGAATGGTTGTGAATTGTTGCACTTATGCCCTATTGAATCTGGCAGAAAGTGGCTCAATGACGGGGGTTCCGAGCTACTTTTCAACGCCCTGAAATACCCTCCGAGGAACATGTAGCGTGCCGATTCGCTTGAAAGTTTTTTGCAGTTCCCTATTGATTTTGTTTGTAAAGCGCGCTACGAGATTGTTAATTAATTTTTCCGGGGGGTTATAGCACGAACTCGGAAAAAGAGTGTTAAAAGTGTTACGTTTATTGAAAGCGTGGCATTAAAGATGGTTTAGGTCCGAGTTCGGGCGTGTGCCCGACGGTTATGCAAAGAGGATAACGGTGTTCTCAGTCATAACAGACTCATTTTATTACGGAGGTGTTCTATGAAATTTTCCGTAGGTCATGGCAAGGAAGGAGCCGTGGAACGGCTGGAAAAACGCGGCGTCAGTCGCCGTGATTTCATGAAGTTCTGCGGAACCGTGGCCGCAGTGATGGGCATGGGTCCGGCTTTCGCTCCGAAAGTCGCCGAAGCTCTCACAAGTGACAACAGGCCCGACGTCGTTTGGCTGCACAACGCTGAATGTACTGGTTGTTCCGAATCCCTTTTGAGGACTGTCGAGCCTTATATCGATGCCCTCATTCTGGACTACATCTCGCTGAACTACCATGAGACCATCATGGCAGCAGCGGGCCACGCAGCTGAAAAGGCTCTGTGGGATACCGTCGCTGGCGGCAACTTTGTTGCAGTCATCGAAGGTGGCGTTCCCACCGCTCCGGCTGGAACTGCCATGGAGCCCGGTGCACACGGCAAGGTTGGCGGGCATACAATGCTCGAAAATACTACCAAAGTCGTTGAGGCCGCAGCCGCTACTATCACGTACGGCACCTGCGCCTCCTACGGTGGCGTGCAGAAAGCCGCCCCGAACCCGACTGCCGCTAAGGGCATCGGTGAACTGTTCCCCGGCAAGGCCATCATTAACGTGCCTGGCTGCCCGCCGAACCCGTTCTCCCTGGTCGGCACAATCGTGCACTTCCTGACCAAGGGCATTCCGGAACTCGACGATGTCGGTCGTCCGGTACCCTTCTATGGTGAAACCGTGCATGACAACTGCCCCAGGCAGGAGTTCTTTGATAATGACCAGTTTGCTCCTTCCTTCGGTTCCGAGGAAGCTCGCAAGGGCTGGTGTCTGCGTAAGCTCGGTTGTCGCGGTCCTGAGACCTACAACAACTGCGCAACTGTCAAGTTTAACCAGTACAACTGGCCTGTCCAGGCCGGCCACCCCTGCATCGGTTGTTCGCAGCCTGATTTCTGGGATGGCGCTGACTGGGATGGCGAAACTCACATGTACGCTGACCTCACCGACTTCTAGTCGAAGGTTCACTACAGTTTCGCTTAACTAAAGCAGACAAGTTAGAATTCTTAAGGAGGATACAATATGTCTGGTTGCTCCCCTAAAGCCGCCCCAATGGCGCATGGGAAACACGATGTCGTAGTTGACCCGGTCACTCGGATCGAAGGTCACCTTCGCGTTGAAGCCGTGGTCGAAGACGGCAAAATCGTAGACGTCCGCAGCAGCTCCCAGCTGTTCCGCGGTCTGGAGATCATCCTGAAAGGCCGTGATCCCCGCGATGCTCAGCACTTCACCCAGCGTTCCTGCGGTGTCTGCACCTACGTGCACGCACTCGCTTCCATCCGCTGCGTTGACAACGCCGTTGGCGTTGATAAAGAACTGCCTCACAACGCCACCATCATCCGTAACTTGGTGATGGCCGCGCAGTTCATGCATGATCATATCGTGCACTTCTATCATCTGCATGCTCTTGACTTCGTCGATGTCGCAGGTTGCCTGTCCGCCGACGTAGACAAGACCGCAGAGATTGCAGTTGCCGTTTCCAAGACCGTCCGTCAGGATCCGAAGATCGTCTCCAGCAAGGAAGACCTTCAGAAGACCAAAGATACCGTTAAGGGTATCGTCGACTCCGGTCGTCTCGGCATCTTCACCAACGCTTACTTCCTCGGCGGCCATCCGGCTTACGTCCTGCCGCCCGAAGTCAACCTGTTGGCTACCAATCACTACCTGAATGCTCTGCACCTGCAGGTCAAGGCCGCTCGTGCCATGGCTGTTTTCGGTGCAAAGAACCCGCACACCCAGTTCACCGTCATGGGCGGCGTGACCTGTTACGAAGGTCTCACCGACAAGTACATCAACGACTTCCTGGCACTGTACGCAGACATCATGGACTTCATCCTTGATTGCTACATCCCGGACCTCATTGCTGTCGCCAGCTACTATAAAGACTGGGCTTCCATTGGTGGTACCACCAACTTCATGAGTTTCGGCGAATACCCTGCACAGGGTGGCGAAGCCGATCTGAACTCCCGCTATGTCAAGCCGGGCGTTATCATGAATCGTGACCTCGGTAACGTGCAGGACTTTGATCCTTCCATGATCGAAGAGCACGTCAAGCACTCCTGGTATAAGGAAGATTCTCCGAAGCATCCTTATGCAGGCGTCACCGATCCCATGTATACCAGCTTGGACGACAAGACCAAGTACTCCTGGATGAAGGCTCCTCGTTACAACGGCAAAGCCGTTGAGGTTGGCCCCCTGGCTACTTGTCTCGTCAACTATGGTAAAGGTCAGCCCGAATTCGTCAAGTACACTAACTTCGTACTTGAGAAACTCGGCGTGGGCGCAGAAGCCCTGTTCTCCACTCTCGGTCGTACCGGCGCTCGCGGCATTGAATGCCTCGTGACCGCCCTCAAGACCGGCGATTGGGTCAACGACCTGAAAGAAAACGTTGCCAAGGGCAATGTCGACATCTGCAAGGATTGGGATATGCCCGCCGAAGCACAGGGTGTCGGTTACGTCAACGCTCCCCGTGGTGCTCTGAGCCACTGGATGAGCATCAAAGACAGCAAGATCGACAACTTCCAGCTCGTGGTTCCGTCCACCTGGAACCTTGGTCCCCGCTGTGACAATGACATTCCTGGTCCGACTGAAGAAGCTCTGCTGGACAACACACCGATCGCCGATCCGGAACGCCCGGTCGAGATCCTGCGTACCGTCCACTCCTATGACCCCTGCATCGCCTGTGGTGTGCACGTCATTGACAACAAGACCGGTAACGTCAAGAAGTTCCGCATCCTGTAGTCACTACAGAATCGAACGCACTTATAAGAGAGCTCGGTTTGCGCCGGGCTCTCTTTTTTTGCGCAAATTTTATCAGTGAAGCCGGTTTTTACGATGTAAAAGGGGAAGAGTACCTTTTATATGGTTGGAATTGACCGGCAGGATAAGCTGGGATACGAATTTTGAAAGAGGTGAATTGGAATATGAACCGCAGAATGAAGAATGCTTTGCGCTACGTGAAAGCTGCACCTTGGCCATATATGACCGGGGTGGCGTCATTACTGTTGGCGATAGGACTCAAGTGGGCCGGGGTTGTCCATTGGACGACTGGTAACTTCCCCCAGGCTGCGACTTTCGGGTGGTGGGGCGTGTGCTGGTTGGTGGTGGCCGTGTTCGCTTTGGCGGACGGTGTGTCGCGACATCGAGAGTATAAGCGCATTAAGGGAATGTTAATCAAGTATGGTTTCAGCGAACGCATTCTGGAACCATTGGCCCGTTCACGATGTCAACGGGATGCTGCTCTGCATGCCGCCCGTGAGTCTGGACACTATGATCGTGCACGAGCGTATTTTCGTCAGCTTGGTTATCGTTGGTATCACATCCTACCTGATACCGTTGTTCGCAATCCGTTTGCCTTTATCAGCCCGACTTTTCTTCGTACTTCCTTTATGCCCGGCAAAAAAGCCCGAGTATAACCACTCCTCTTATTCATTGGGATTCATCATGGGATATTTTTATTTGGGTATTGCTATTGTCACCGAAGTTGTCGCGACAGCCTTCCTTCCCGCATGCAAGGGGTTTACCCGGATGTGGCCGAGTCTTGCTTGTGTCACCAGTTACGGATTGTCTTTTTATTTCCTCAGTCTGGTACTTAACTCGGTCCCTGTGGGAATTACTTATGCCATATGGTCGGGAGTCGGTGTGGTTCTTGTTGGTATTTTGGGAGCGTATTTTTATAAACAGGTACCAGACATTCCGGCGATGGTTGGCATGGGGTTGATTATTGCAGGTGTGGCAGTAATCAACTTGTTCTCACAGACCAAAAGTCACTAGATTCAGTAATAATACAATGAAAAAGCCCGGACCAATTGTGGTCCGGGCTTTTGTCTGTAGTATGATGGGCTGTTTTATAGCATGTCGTGCTGGTATTCTTCGCCGCCCATAAGCTCTACCATGTCACGCAGGATTTTCAATGTTTCCTGAGCTTCTTTGGGGTCAAGCTTGCGCAGGGCAAATCCTGCGTGAATGATGATGTAATCACCGATGGTCACTTTTTCGTCCATCAACATGATGGATGCCTGAACTGTGGTATTGCCTTCACCAACTTTACAGGTGGCAACGCCGTCAGATATCTCAAGAATTTCGGCTGGTATCGCGAGGCACATAGACTTTCTCCGTTGCAGGGTTCGCCATGGAGCGGGACGTATATGTCCCACCGGCTTTTTCTACTTCTTTCAGAACCGCATCAATCACTTCGGGCAGCTTGACTTCAAGTTCCGGGGACAGGCCGGCAGACATGTCCTTGTAATTGAACGGTTCAATGCCAAAGAGAATGACGTCGTCTGGCACTTCGCCCATAAGGCTGCAATTCGCCAATGTGTCGAGCAAGTCAGTTTGATGCATGGAGTTCTTGAAAGCGCATGCCTTGTTGAGGTCTTCGCCGAGCAGGCGGAACACTTCACCGGGTTTGCTATCGTTCAGAACAATGTCAACGATGATCAGATAGTCAGAATCCATGATCGGACCCATGAGTCGTAATCCCAAGGTGCCACCGTCTACAACGGTAACGTTTTGGGAAAACTCATACTTCTGTTCAAGTTCCTCAGCAACTCGAACGCCGAAACCTTCATCCGTGTACAGGATATTTCCGACGCCCAGAACGAGAATTTGTTTGTCATTTTCAGGCATGGTTTTCATTTAGTCGACCATGCCGATTTTGGCAACACCTAATATTCTTTGATAGGGAAAGTCTGGTGGATTTCCTCAAAAAAAAGCAGGCTCCGATATTATGCGGAAGCCTGCTGAATGTGAATATGGTGCGCTGTGTTACTGGCGTGTGGCGTAGTAGACTGTTTTGACAACAGAACCGGGGGAGACCTGTGAATTTTCCACATCCACTATGCGGCCGCCAGCAAGTTCGACGACCCGTGTGACTGCCTCCACAGGGATGGCATGGCTTTCGCTGCGAGGCCGTTTGGTGGAGGAAATCTTGGTTGTCGTTGTAGCTTCATTTTTTGGTTGCGGTGTTACTTCCACGGAAACCGTGACCAAGTCATTGATCGAATCAGTGAGTGGGGCGTTGAAATAATTTGTCGGCGTCAGGACCAGTTCATAGGGACCGGGAATCGGCGGCGATGCGGCCTTGTATTCCAATTCGACAGATTGACCTGGTTCAATGATGGTGGCTGGGACATTGGTGTAGCCGTGCATCTGCATCATTTCACCTGTGGCCTGGTTAGCCCAATGATGCCAGATTCTTGCCGGGGCGTTTGTGGTCTTATTGGTACCGATGGGGTGATTGCCAGTGTTGGTGACACGAACCGGGATTGATGCAAGGCTCATGTGTTCCATGGCGACTTTGTTGGCAGTGCTGTCGAGCGAACAGGCGATGCCTTCTGCAGGGTAGGCGTGTGTGGCCGCAGCACTGGGGCAATGAAAGCAGGCGAGCCCGCCGGGGCGGAGGATGCGGATGAATTCTGCAATGTACCGGAGTGCGACCTGCGGGTGTATGTGTTGCAACACATGCTGTGTGTAAATGAGGTCGTAGCTTCTGGTTGGAAAGACTCGCAAGTCGTCTGTCTCATTAAGTCGGTAAACGCATTTTTTGCCGTGCTGATTGAGTCGTTTGGCTTGTTTGATCATGGATGGGGCAATATCGACCCCCACGCAGCAGTCGAAGTGTGCACAGAGAGCCTGCGTCAATCTTCCAACGCCACAGCCAAAGTCCAGGGCGCTCTTGCGGTGCTCGGGAAGTCCGTTGATTTCCATCCAGGTTTCAAGTTGGGAGACACATTGTACGCCAGTTTTGAAAAAGTCTTTTTCACTCCACTGGTTATGCTTTTTTTCTGGTGTGGAACATACAGCCCACATGGCATCTTCTTCACCAAAGGTGTTCCAGTTTTCCTGCAGTTCTTTGAGGTACACGCCGGTGTCTCCTTATGGTTCCTGTTGTGAAATTTTTATTGCAGCAGAAAAATGCACGTACCATGCCAACGTTTTGTGAATGTAAATAAAAAACCGTCCGATCTGTTGACCGGACGGTTTTGATTTTGCGGGAGGAGTTCTACTAAAGATTGTTCAGCAGAATTTCACCGAATTCCTGACAGCCGACCTGGGTGGCACCGCTGATTTGAGCGGCAAGGTCCACAGTGACTTTTTTGTTGGTCAGGGCTTTTTCTACGGCTTTGTGAATAAGAGCGGCGGCCTCGTGCCAGCCGACATGTTCGAGCATCATGGCACCGGACAGGATCAGGGAGCCGGGATTGGCCATGTCCTTGCCTGCTATTGTCGGGGCCGTGCCGTGGGTGGGCTCAAAGAAGGCCAGATTATCGCCCATATTGACGCCGGGTGCGAGACCGAGACCACCGACCTGTGCGGCCAATGCATCAGAGATATAGTCGCCGTTGAGGTTGGTAGTGGCGAGAACCGAGTACTGCTCGGGGTACATGAGTGCGTTCTGGAACATGGCGTCGGCGATACGGTCCTTGATGATAACACCGGAGCCTTCTTCTCCTTCGCGTACGACTTTGCCCTTGTATTCTTCATCAGCCAATTCGTAACCCCAGGCGCGGAAGCCACCCTCGGTGTACTTCATGATGTTGCCCTTGTGTACAAGGGTAACGGACGGCTTGTTTTCTGCAACGGCGTAATCAAGGGCCTTTTTGACGAGGCGTTTGGAACCGGCAGGTGTGATGGGCTTGATGCCGATACCAGCTGTGGGGTCGATTTTGGCACCGAATTCTTCCACCAGAAACTCGATTAATTTCTTGGCTTCCGGGGTAGCGGACTGGTATTCAATACCGGCGTAGACATCTTCGGTGTTTTCGCGAAAGACGACCATGTCGACCAGATCGGGGCGCTTGACTGGGGATTCGATTCCCTTGAAATATTTGATGGGTCGGATGCATGCATAGAGGTCGAAGACCTGGCGCATGGTGACGTTCAGGCTGCGGAAGCCTTCGCCCACGGGAGTGTTGAGCGGGCCTTTCATGGCGAGGTCGGCCTTGGCGAGCGTGTCCATGGTGGCCTTGGGCAGGTGTTCACCTGTCTCGGCGTAGGCCTTTTCACCAGCCAGCAGAAGCTGCCAGTCAAGAGCGTTGTCTGCGCCGTAAGCTTTTTTTACAGCAGCGTCGATAACCGGGCGACCGGCTTTCCATACTTCGGGACCGATGCCGTCCCCTTCGATGTAATATACGGTTTTTGTTGCCAAAGGGAGCCTCCTTGTTCGGGGAAATGTCGAGGTAAGCGCAAAATGCGGAAACGGACTATGACGTTTATTCGGTGAGATTGCAAGTTTCGCTCTCGTCTATACGGCGGCAACTGCAAGTCGTTTTTTGTTAAAAGTCATTTATTACAAATAGGTATGTGGTATGGTCCAAGCGAATATGGAAATGGTAAAAGCTTTGCTCGATGGGAGCAGGAATGTGGTCGCGTTGACCGGGGCGGGCATTTCGGCTGAGAGTGGAGTGCCAACATTTCGCGGACGGGACGGATTGTGGAAGAACCACAGGCCGGAAGATCTGGCAAGGGCTGACGCCTTTTCCCAGCACCCGGAACTGGTGTGGGAGTTCTACAACTGGCGGCGCGAACTGGTGAGTGAGTGCATTCCCAATCCAGCACATCTGGCCCTTGTCGAGATGGAACGACAGGTGCCGAATTTTCTTCTGATTACCCAGAATGTCGATGGTCTGCATGCCAAAGCCGGGAGTCGGAAGCTTATGGAGATGCATGGCAGTCTGTGGCAGGTGAAGTGCACTGTCTGCACTCATGTTCGTGAGGATCGATCGGAGTTGCCGGAAATGCCCGAATGTCCGGTGTGCGGCCATTTACTCAGGCCGGGAGTCGTCTGGTTCGGCGAACCGTTGGTGCCGGGTGTTCTGAAAGTCGCCATTGATCAAATTAGCAAGGCTGATGTTTTTCTTTCCATTGGCACATCAAGTTTAGTGCAGCCTGCGGCCTCTTTTTATCAGTTGGCCAAGGACCATGGTGCCGTAACTGTGGAGATCAATCTGGAGCCGACCCCGAATACCGGGCTGATGGATTTTGCCTTGCATGGAGAAGTAGGCAAGATATTGCCGGAACTGGTGATGGGAATGTCGGACAGGGATGACTTATCTAATCATAGAAGATAACTCGGTTCCGGCCTTCGTGTTTGGCATCGTACAGACTTTTGTCCGCTCTTCGGAGCAATTCTTCCATATTGATTTCGTGTGAATCGGTTCCGGCAACGCCAATGCTGACGGTGTAGAAGATATCGCCTTTGCTGGTTGTTACTTTGGATGCGGCGACGCGTCTTCGCAATCGTTCGGCTACGATGATGGCCCCGCCAAGGTCGGAATTGGGCAGCAATATGGCAAACTCTTCGCCTCCAAGGCGCGTGAATAAGTCTTCGTCCCGAAGAATCATGCGACAGTCTCGAGCAAAGGTGCGTAGCACGGCATCCCCTGCATCATGACCGTATGTGTCGTTTATTTTCTTGAAATGATCAAGGTCGATCATGAGTAGGGAGTTTCCTGCCGTCTTTCTGTTTTCGTTTTCCATAATGTTGTTGGCCAACCGGAAGAATTCGCCTCTGGACAGCGCACCGGTCAGGTCGTCTGTTGTAGCCAACTGAACCAGGCGCGCCTCTTCAGCTTTTTGGGTTGAGATATCATCTATTACCCAGAGCACGCCTTTATTGAGGTCGATAGGATTTCCAGTGTCTACAGCCTGCCCAGAAAGGGAGCACCATATGGCAGTGTTATCTTTTTTACGGAGTTGATATTCGATATGGATCTGTGCTCCTTCAGCCAGAGAATCGAAAAATGTGGCACCGAATTCGACGTAATTTTTTTCAGACAAATGCAGTTCTCGAACATCCAGTCCTCGCATTTCGTCGGGTGATTCGTAACCGAACATCTCAGCCATGGTCTGATTGACTCTGCGTACATATCGGCCCCCCTTGAGGAACATGAGGCCGACCTTGGTGTTCGCAAAGATAATTTCCATCTCATGCAAGGCGATTTGGAGATCTGCGTGGGTGGTTCTTCGGAAGGTTATGTCGTGAAGACTCGCCACGCGGTATCGTTTACCTTTGACAAAAACGGTCCTGCCTCGACCTTCGGCCGGGAATGTCGAGCCATCCTTTCGCTTGCCATACACGAAATATGGTTCAGTGACGTCATTTTGTACGTTTGCAGCCGCAATCGCATGGTATTCTTCGTCCAGACAGTCTAGGAGGTGGATGCCGGGAACTTCGGCTTCGGAATAGCCAAGCACAGAGGCGACTTCCTTGTTTGCGGCAATGCAATGTAAAGAGTCGTCAAAAATACCGATAGCTTCAAATGCATTGTCTGCAAGCAGTCGTTGCAGTTCAAGTTGCTCTTCCAGAAAATCTATGCGTTCCAATGCTTCCCGTAAATCCATTGCTCTCCTTGTGTTGGAAGGCTCACGTAGGAAATCAGTCAATTATGCACATCTTATAAATGGCAAGCTACGGCGTCAACCCAGCTAGAATGTCTATGTCGGTTTGTCGTAGAATTCATAAAGGTTTTCATGAAGGGCGGCTATGGTGAGTTCTTGCCATGCTTCATGGCCTCTGAAAGCGGTCAATTTCCTGTGACGAAAAAGCGGCTTCCTTGACTTTGTTTCGTCAATCGTCGTACCTCTACCCCCATGAATACACCCATCTCATTTACCTACTTTTGTGGACGCGGGTGGCGTAACGTCAAGCGGCCCGACTCTTAGGCGCGTGCTGAAGCCTTTCCGTTATCCCGCAGGGGTGACGGCTTGCTTGTGCACGCAGTTTGAGAATCGGATGAAGCCGCTGGATATGACGCCAGTGGTTTTTTTTATGAATCGATTGTCGTCGAAATGATGCCGGAAAGCCCGCGCATCCTCGATACAGCTCTCAAAACTGTTCGGAGGAACTTTCAATGTTGAAAAAAATCTTTTTGCCTCAAGACCAGATGCCGACTCAGTGGTATAACCCCATGCCGGACCTGCCCACCCCCATGGCTCCGCCGCTCAACCCGGAAACCATGGAACCCCTCACCCCGGACATGCTGGCTCCTATTTTCCCGGATTCGCTTATCGCTCAGGAAATGAGCCAGGACCGGTTCATCGACATTCCCGAAGAAGTTCTGGACGTGTACAAGCTGTGGCGTCCTTCGCCGCTGGTTCGGGCTGACAGGCTCGAAAAGGCCATCGGTGCCAAGTGCAAGATTTACTACAAGGACGAGTCCGGTTCACCGGCAGGCTCTCACAAACCAAATACCGCTGTTCCCCAAGCGTATTACAACAAACTCGAAGGCGTTGAACGCCTTGCCACCGAGACCGGTGCAGGCCAGTGGGGGACGGCCCTGTCCTTTGCCTGCTCGCAGTTCGACATGGAATGCGTAGTTTACATGGTCAAGGTGAGCTACGAAATGAAGCCGTATCGAAAGATGCTCATCAATACGTATGGCGGTACCATTTTTGCCTCACCCTCGGAAGAAACTCGCACCGGTCGCGAGATGTTGGCAAAAGATCCGGACTGTAAGGGCAGCCTCGGTCTGGCTATCTCAGAAGCGGTTGAAGATGCGGCAACCCATGATAATACCAAATACGCGCTTGGTTCAGTGCTCAACCACGTGCTTATCCATCAGACCATCACCGGCCTGGAGGTCAAGAAACAGCTTGAAATGATTGACGAAAATGTCACACACCTCGTTGGTTGCGTGGGCGGCGGGTCCAATTTTGGTGGACTGGTGTTGCCGTTCCTGCCAGAGAAACTGGCTGGTGATCCGGTCAAGTTCATTCCGGTGGAGCCCAAGGCGTGCCCGACCCTGACGCGGGGCGAATACCGTTATGACTTTGGCGACATGGCGCGACTGACACCGCTGGTCAAGATGCACACGCTCGGCCATGATTTCATGCCCGCCCCCATCCACGCTGGCGGCCTGCGCTACCATGGTGACGCACCCATTGTCTGTAATATCGTTGAAGAAGGGCTGACTGAACCTGTGGCCTACTTCCAGACCGAGTGCTTTGAAGCTGCCAAGCTCTTTCTTGAGACCGAAGGCTTTCTGCCCGCACCCGAGACATCCCATGCAATCAAAGGGGCCATTGAAGTCGCCAAGACTGCTGGTCCCGACGATGTGGTCGTGTTCCTGTATTCCGGTCACGGCATGCTTGATCTGGCATCCTATGATGCCTTTAATCAGGGGCTGCTTACCAATTTCGAGCTGCCTCAGCGTGATATCGAGGAAGCTCTCAAGGCTTGCCCGAAAATTGATTAGCTATCACAGTGACAGTAACGGCCCCGGCACAGTTGTGTGCCGGGGCTTTTCTTATTGTATCTTGCCACGAAAGCGGCCACCTGATAGTTCTTTTTGAGCATTGAAGATCAAGGAGAAAATCATGGTCATGAACTGGAAAAAGTATTGTTGTTTTGTTTCTCTGCTGCTCATGTTGCTGGTCGCATTTGGGTGCAGTTCACACGAAGACGCCCCGACCATGGATCAGAAAACACTGGAAAGTGATCTGGTCGGCAAAGTCTGGAATTTGGAAAATTTGTTTGCCAGAGAAGTTCAGACAGATAAACCTCTGACCCTGAAATTCAATGCCGATGGCACGGTGGAAGGATTTGGTGGCTGTAACACGTTCAACGGGAAATATACCCTGACCGGCGACAGCCTGTCCTTTGGCCCTATGGCGACGACTCGTAAGGCGTGCGGCGCGGCTTTGGGCGAGCAGGAATATACGTATCTGACTTTTTTGGCCATGATCAATAAGGTCAAGGTCGAAGATGACGAATTGAAGTTGTTCAGTGCCGATCAATCCGAGCCAATGGTCTTTACCACGGGCGGCGGTGGTCTGTTCTGGTAAACTGACAAGGAGTATGTCGTGTACGGAATGAAAGCGAAATTTGTTCTGGCTTTGATTGTTGTCGGCGTATTGTCCATGGGGTGTGCCAAGCAGGAAGGCGGCGAAGATGTGCTGACCCAATTGACCGGCAAGGTTTGGGTGGCAGAGTACATTCTGGGCAAGCCGGTCATTGACATGACACATTCTTCCATTGAATTCGGTGAGGATGGTGCCGTGGGCGGTCTGGGCGGTTGCAATTCCTACCACGGTTCATACACCCTTGAAGGTAATGTGGTTTCCTTCGGCCCCATGGCGGCCACCATGCGAGCCTGCGTGGAAGCTATCAGTGATCAGGAGATGCGTTTCTTTCAATCCTTGGCGCAACCTCAGACCGTGAAATTCAAGGATGGCTTGCTATTGTTGATCGCGGAAGACGGGAAAATTTCGAAATTCGCTGTGCAGGATTGATAATCCAACGCCTTATTCTCGTTCTTATCCTGTGCATGGTGATGGCTATGCCGGGGATGCCGCACTCTGCTGCGGCCTTCAAGATGGTTCACGACACCTCGGACCCCCACGAAGGGCCGAGGCTTCTTGTTATTCCGTTCGGATTCAAAACCGAAGCTTCTGGAGCGGGGTTGGGCATTGGCGCAACCTATAGCGGCTGGCCGCAGAAACAGGCCATTGTCGGCGGTGCTGTCTGGAAGAGCTTTGACAAGACCGACGCCATCTATCTTAACCTGACGGATTTTCAGCTTCCCTTTGCAGAGCGATTGTTCATCACGGTCCACGGCCTGGATTCTTCCTATGACAACATGGTGTCCTATGCGTCAGGCTCGGGCGGGGCTGGCAACAGTTCTGGCGAAAAGGGGTTTTACAAGGGACACGGTTGGGATCAATGGGTCGAGGGCGAACTGACCTATGTGTTGCCGTGGGGGCCGTTCGGCGACGATCTTATTCACACCTACACGACCAACCGAGGTCTTTTGACTGAAGGAAGCCTGTACAAGGGGGCATACGATCCCTCTGCCAGCGGTCGTAGCTACTTCAAGATCAAGCCATATTACCGGCATCGCTGGTATCGGGATGCGACTCCGGCCAACGGGAGTGTCGAGACCGGTGGGTTCAGGTTTACCTTTGAATACGACAACAGCGATTTTACCTATGACCCGTCCGAGGGAAGCAAAACCATGCTTCGGCTGTATCAGGGCGTGGACACGGGCAAGAGTGACGCGTGGACCGGTGTCGAATTTGATTTCAGCAAGTATTGGGAATTGGGTGAATCATCCTGGTTCACCAAGCAGGTGGTGGCGTTCAATTTCTGGACTATGGACACACCCAGCTGGAATGAGCGCGACAATGGTTCCATTACAGGGGCTTCGCCGTATTTTATGGGAGCGGCCCTGGGTGGCTATACCCGTCAACGCGGCTATCCGTTCTATCGCTTTCACGACAAGGCTGCCATCAACTACGCCGTAGAATACCGTGTTATGCCCAAGTGGAACCCGCTTGGGACTTTCAATTGGTTCAAATGGTGGGAAGTGGTTCCCTTTGCTGAAGTCGGCAGAGTCGCCCCCTACTGGAATCCCCTCGAACTGCACGGTGACATGAAAGTCTCTGCCGGGGTCGGCTTGCGCGTCATGATTCTCAATTCCGTCCTGCGTCTGGACATGGCCGGAAGCAAGGAAGGCGCCAACGTCTGGGCCATGATCAATCAGACGTTCTAGTTCAGTGCCTTTTTCAAACGCATTATCCGCTTATAGGACTGTTCAATTCGTTTTTGCGAAATCGTTTTGTTGCTGACCATCTGTTTGATGGCGGCATGGGCTGTTTTCACGATGTTTGGATTGTAGCGCAGGTTATTGCCGAAGAGCAGAATGTCGGCTCCGGCTTCGATGGCCAATCGAATGGCCTCTTCTTGGCCAAACTGTTCGGTAATGGCCTTCATGTTCATGTCGTCAGTGATGACCACACCGTCATAGCCGAGGTCCGTGCGCAGGATGCCGGTGATGATCTTGTGTGACAGAGTGGCCGGGTACTTCGGGTCAAGATTCGCGTTGAAAATATGCGCGGTCATGATCATCGTTGGCGTGCCTTTGGCGATCAGTTCACGATAAGGGATCAGTTCGGTTTCGGTCCATGTGTTGGTGACATCCGTCACGCCCATGTGACTGTCCGTACCTGCCGAGCCATGGCCGGGAAAATGTTTGAGGCAGGAAAGGACGCCGCTTCGTTTCAGTTCTCCGGCAAAGAGTTCGGCACATCGTGTCACTTTTTGTGGATCGGCGGAAAAACTTCGTTCCAGCTTGCCGATGGCCGGTGAATCCGGGTTAACGTTCACGTCCACCACCGGCGCGAAGTCGAGATTGAATCCATTGGCGGACAGGGTTGTGCCGACCATGTACCCTGAGGTGCGCACTTTGAAATCACCGGACGCGCATATGTTTTGCGCGGAAGGGGTCGTATGGAATCCGTATTCCCGTTTGAGTCGTTGGACCTTGCCGCCTTCCTGATCCACCGCAACAAAGAGCGGAATGGTGGCGAAAGACTGGAGTTGCCGATTGAGCTTTGTGACCTGATCCGGGTTTTTGACATTTCGCTCGGGTTTGTCGAGTTCCACGTCATAGTCGAAGAGTACGATCCCGCCCACATGGCGGTCGCGGATGTCCTGAACAATGGGGCTGTTCGCATCCACGGAGTACCCACGGAAGCCAGCCATGAGCATCTGGCCGATCATGGTGTTGAGGTCCGCGCTACAGGCGACAGTGGGAAGCAGTGTGAGAATCAGAGACAGAAAAGCAAGGGACAGGCGTCGTAACATGGGAACTCCGGTGTGTTTTGGCGACCATAGATTGCGCACGCCGTCCGCGCAAGAGGGAAACCGGTTTGCGCGGG
>Ga0070729_10002318_pt1 | contig 25071 bp, 13 predicted proteins | sample tdDd472_FD_66725 | JGI IMG/M metagenome (GOLD analysis project Ga0070729, IMG submission 66725) | Marine sediment microbial communities from the Atlantic coast under amendment with organic carbon and nitrate - tdDd47.2 | ecosystem: Environmental > Aquatic > Marine > Coastal > Sediment | place... | reverse complement strand
CTCCGCCAAGCATTAATGGCTTCTAAGCAACCTTGCCGATGCCCCTCAGCGACTTCGTCTAAGCCATCCAATAACAGTAGTAAGGCATCATTCTGTAACCAGCGTTTGGCAACGGCTTGTGGAACTTGATATTTCTCATTAAGCTCGTGTTGTATCCAATCAAAAAATGATATTTTCCCTTGCCACGATGATAAATTAAATACCACAGGTATCGGGAATTCTTGGTCTTCACTGGCTTGCTGTAATAAGTCTCTCGCCAAAGTCAATAATAAGGTCGACTTACCAACCCCTGCTTCACCTAAAATAAGCAATTTGCCGTTATAGGCTTCAAAGAGTTGCAAGATACTTTCCGCATTATCGGCAATTGACTGTGTCTCATCCTGTCCAATTTGACTCATGCTACCTGATGGGCTATCGATATAGGTCTGCTCGAGGCGTAGATCAATATCAAGCAAGGCATATCCGGATAACAGATTTTCGAGTACGCCTTCTATCCAGTAAGCATAAACGGTCTCAATCATCGAAAAGCGATTGCGTAGCTCTAGTGTATTGCCCTGCTGGCGCGATAATTGCTGTAAGCCGTGTCCTTTAGCCACCATGGAAACTGTTGCTTTTGGTGGTTGCGTTGTTGCACTATTTTCCAGATCAGCAAGGATCATTTTTGCATTAGAGTAGCGATCTTGAGGGTCTTTAATTGTCAAACGACTAATTAAAATTTCAACAATCTCTGGTAAATCAGGAGATATGTCTAATATTGAAGGCATCGGTTTTTTGAGGTGACCGAATATAATTTGAGCCATGTCCCCCGTATAGGGATGTCGTCCTGCTAGCATCTCATATAATATGATGCCAAGCGCATATAAATCTGCCTGTGGGCTGGGGACATTCCCTTGAAACAATTCAGGCGCAAGATACGCTATTGTTCCAACGATTTTCTGCTCTTCTGACGTATGGTCTCCGATCATCGCAATGCCAAAATCTGTCAGATACGCATTACCACGATCATCCAGCAAAATATTGGCAGGTTTAATATCTCGATGAATCACCCCATGATCGTGAGCCACTTCGAGTGCTTCCAAGATTTGTATCAAGATACGTCGCGACTGGTTCCAAGACAAAGCTTCATTTTTGATAAGAAGCTCACGCAATGTACCTTCAGGGACATAACGCATGACCAGATATGCCCCTGTGTCATCTTGCCAATAGTCGTATAAGGGGATGATATGGGGATGCTCTAGACTCGCAACAAGGCGTGCTTCTACTTCAAATCGTTGTTGGAATTCAGGATCATTGGCATATATTGGTAGAATAACTTTGATCGCAACAGAGCGTTCAATCCCCGTTTGCCATGCTAAATAAACCATACCAAACGCGCCCATACCGATTTGTTTCTGAAAGGTATAGCCGCGGACAGTCTGATTAATTATTGGCATTCTTATTTCGCCTGTTTTACATTTGAAACGTAAATTATATTCATCACACCAGCCAATGATTTTGATGGGGAATTAGATTAGCTCCCCATCAACGCAGTATACAGGGCACGCGGTTGGAAATTATTATTCTCATCAAAAATCACAAGGCTGTACCCTGCCATTTCATCACGATTATTTACGGTGAAGTGATTGGCAAAGTTATAATTCCACAAGAACATTGGTCCCACATAATCCAGCGCACTCCCAATCTCAAAAGCGCGGAATGTATACGCTGTTTGTTCATCTGTCGTGAGATAACTCATCCAGATTTCGGGTGGGTCTAGCGGTAAGTCGTTCCATGTCGCCCATCCAAATTCCGTTAACCACAGTTGGGCATTGTGCTGATAATTGGTAACAATGTCATGATAAGTTGCTATAGTATTGAGGAAGAAAAATTGCGGTTGATCGTCCCAACTACGTCCAGAAGAAGCATCACAACATATCACATTTGGCGAGTTCCCCCAGCCATACGGATGCGTACCAATAGCAACATTCTGATATTGATTCAGACCTGCATTATACATCTGGCGTAAATATTGGCGATCTTGTACAGAACCAGCCGAATTACCTGTCGGTGCAAGTCCTGCTGTCACAATGGTAATGTCAGTTGAGTAAGCTCGAATCGTATCATATGCCCGGTCAAACAACCGCATATATCCTGATCCCGCAAAAGCATAGCTACTGGTATTCCATTCACGAAGCAAATTCGGTTCATTCCAAACCTCAATAGCATCGATCTGGGAACCCGATAGTTCTAGCAATGTATTAATGAAGGTCGCAAGATCATCAAGATTATCGGGTGGACCATCTTCAACGGTTGTATTACGCGCCCATGGAGGAGCTTTCGCTATCGTCACTAGCACATTATATCCATTGCTTTTCAACAAATTGATATGAGACTGAAATGTCAATAATTGCGTTGACACTTCTGGTCCATTGGGTTGAAGTGCTTTCCAACTGGCTTGCAATTTGACCCATCCCATATTCAATGGGCTAATACCATTCACCGCACTTGACATTAAATTGCTATCGACATTCGCTAACATCTGAATGCCTATTTCGTCACGCGAAAAAGCAACTGACCCCGGTTGCGGCAAACTCGCTAAAGTATTAGCAACCGCAACGGTTGATTCGCTAGGGTCGGCATTGAGGTCAGCTGTTGTAGGAACATTACTAACACTCGCAACGCCACCGCCCGCATCCACAGACGTATTACTTGTACCAGCATCTGAGGTTGTGGTATCGCTACCTTCGGTTTCAGGTGGTGCAATATAATATTCTTCACCTTCACCTTCTGCCGTCCAGCCTTGGATACCGTTATAATCCACCTGCCAGAAGCGTACTTGTGTATCAGGGTCACATGTTGGTCCGCCGATCACTTGGAATGTTGCATTCGGTTCCATGAAAGCGATTATTTCACCGTTACCGATACTGGCTTCACTACGGACACGATTGGCAACACCACCCGGTTCAACAATTGCCGTCATCCCTACACTTATTCGGGATGGTATTGGAGAGTTCGCGCAGATGTCTCCCCCTTCTAGTGTCGGGAACGGTGTAACAGTTGGTGTAGATGCCTGATTCGGGAATAAGTCTTGTGGATCTGGAATTCCATCCCCATCGGTATCTTCTGATGTTGGGCTTGTGCCATAGATATTGACTTCATCACCGTCGCTGAGGGTATCGTTATCAGTATCGCGGTTCAACGGGTCGGTATTCCAGATACGGATTTCTTCGCCGTCATCCAAGCCATCCTCGTCAGTATCCTTCAATTCAGGGAAGGTCATCAAGGTTGATTCTAACATCAGGGAAAGACCGTCGCCGTCTTCATCAGATAGTGCAATCGCCGTCTGAGTCGCAAATCCTGCGGTCGCTTCGACAACAGCAGTTGCTGTAAATTCACCAATAATCCGTTGTCCATCCGAGAATGCAAATATCCCAATGGTGATCGCTAAACAAATGAAAAATAGAATAAGTGGGATAAAATACCATAATCGCAATCGCGGAAAGAGTCCCAATTCACCCCGCTGGATTTGTGCCCCGCCTGCCCGTTCAACCGGTACAGGGGATGTTGTGATTTCATAGGTCAGATTCTGCTCACGTCCAAACCACGGACGTTTGAGTGGGCTAACATCAACAATAATGCTCTCTGTATAACCCGGTGGCAGGGAATATTGTTTGCCTTCCAAATTAAATAACAAAGCTTGCTCGCGGTCACGCGCATCGACACTAAAGGTACTAAATGTATTACTGGTGTTATGAATCGTGAGTTCAACTTTGCCCTTATTCCGCACTCGATCAGGATATAGCTGTGTTCGATAGCTATAGAATGGCAAGATCGTCAGCGAACATTGGGTACGAACTGCGCTAATCCCTTTTGCTTCTGCGGTAACCCGTATTTCAAAGGCATGGCTACCCGCGCTACTGGTACTCGCCAATGGTGGGCTAAATGTAATTGACGTTGTTTCTCGATTATTTGGCAATAAGTCCAAAGTTTGAACAGGTTGTACAATCCAATCGGGCGGTAATCCAACTGCGCGAACCTCAAAATGATCAACAAAATCGCTGAGATTAACCACTTCTACTGACAGCGTCACTGTTGATCCAGCTTGTACGGTCAATGCTGTCGTATTGGTCGTGACTTGAATCTTATCGTGATTGGGAGAGGGATGTTTAATAACTGGTGGACCAATTATTTCCTCTTCAACATATTCATCAGGCATATCTTCTGGTATAGGGGGTAAGAATGTCCCATTAAGATCATCTTTATTTTCGATGCGTAGCCAATAATCGGCAATTCGCACGGTTTCTTCCATATCCCAGATTTCTTGCACATTCTCAATGAGTTTATAACTACCCATCCATGAGCCATTAGCAGAGCCTACATCAACTACCCGATAGATATTATCGGGACTGCGCTCAATCCGTGCATGACGACGCGAGACATTACCACTTTCCAGTAAAATATCTTGATCATCACCACGTCCAATCGTAAAAATCGGCTTATCCAGATCAAATATCTTGGTTGGATATTGTTCACTATAAAGTACCAGTCGATCATGCTCCACATTTCCATCAGGTCGCGGCGGATGTGTGAGTAATGGCATATACCGTGCCAATGGTTCAGCCATAATTTGCGTTACATTGATGTCCTGTTCTTGGCTCAAACTTGCCAATTCGGGATCATCAGCACCTAGTACAGGTAAAATACGTTGTAACGCTCGTGCTAGATCAATCCCCGTTTGATAACGATCATTTGGGCTTTTTTGGAGTGTTTTATTAACAACCGCTTCTAGATCAAGCGGGATATTCGGACGACGCTCTGATACACGAGGAATCGGAGCGCGGGTATGCATCCGTATCGCTTCGGCAATCGATACAGGATCATATGGTGTTCGTCCAGCTAGCACCTCAAATAATACGATACCGAGTTCATAAATATCGCTACGGATGTCAGTACGTTCACCATTTGCTGCTTCTGGCGAGATATACGAAAATGAGGTATTGCCGTCATCATCATATAAATCTTCAGTACGAGCATATCGTGCAATCGCAAAATCAGTCAGAATCGGGGTGTATTTAACTAATGGTCCAATTACCCCAGATGTTTTCAGAACAATATTATCAGGCGTAATATCACGGTGCATCAACCCTTGCTGATGGGCAAAATGCAAGCCATTGGCTAACTGAATAATCAGATCAACCGCATCCCGTAAATCCATCTGTACATCATTTGCAATTTCATTTTTAAGAACCGTCCGAAGATTGCCCCCTGTAACCAGTTCCGTCACCATAAAGACTTCGTTATCGGCACGGTTATAGGACATCACTTTAACAATATTGGGATGGTCAAGACGGCTTAAAATACGCGCTTCTTCCAGAAACCGTTGACGCTGACCACTATCTTGTGCAAGTGTAGGGTCAAGCACTTTTAAAGATACATCACGATTCAATTGTAAATCCGTCGCCTTATAAACAGATGCAACATGGCTCTTTCCAATAAAGCGATCAATACGATAATTTCCAACTGTCTTACCGATTAAACCACGATCATCTTGCAATGTACCGGGGTCGATAAGTTTTACACCGGGTTCAAACTTCATCCAATAATTGCCAAGGCGAACGACTTCATTCCGTCCCCATATGACCTCGGTATCGGGCACAATTTTAATATCATCAATCCATGAGCCATTGGTTGTACCCATGTCATCCGTACCAACATCTCGTAAATAGAGATTTCCGCTACGCTTTATTTCTAGTACCAGATGTTGACGCGAAACACGGCGACCTTCTAATTGGATGTCCTGAGTTGATCCACGCCCGATGGTCATTGATTCTTTTGTGATCGGCTCGATTTTTAGGGGATGATCTTCACTAAAGAAAACAAGACGATCAGCTTCTCGTAACTCATTGCTGAGTGGTGGTTGTGAATAGTATGGCATTTGGGGTTCAAGCGGACGTACCATAACAGCTGTATCAATGCTGTCGTCAACCTGATTATCCCGACTAATGGTATCCTCAATTTCATCCTGAGTACGTACATCGGTAGTGATGTCGCGTCGTCCTTCAAACGTCATCCAGAAATCACCAATGCGGATCACTTTACTGGCACTGAGGCGTGTAGGTTCATTTACCGTTAATCGTTCATTTTCAAACCAAACACCATTAACAGAACCCAGATCCGTAATGTAATATACCCCTGCTTGTAATTCCAATCGTGCATGGAACGCCGACACATAACGACTATTCAATACAGTATCGTTTATTGGATCACGCCCGATAGCATACGATACTTCCTCCAAGAGGATAAGATACGGTGCGGCATTTTTATGGTAAACAACTAGCCGATCGAACCCAAACTGATAGGGGGATACGGCAGGCGGTTCATCACGCGGCATTTCGTATAATGGCACAATACCGAGCAACTGAGTTTCGATACCATCTGTACTATCTACGGGTGCTCGTTGTTCTGTCTGTTGTTGTAGTTGCTGATCTTGCCTAACTTGAGCTTGAATTTCTCTTAGTTTTCGTTCTTGCTCAACTTGAGCACGTACCTCCATCGCATTAATTTCTTCGATTGTACGCGCCTCATATTGATCTTCAGTAGCGGGCACAGGTTCAGGTAGTGCTCCCGGTGGGGCTAGCGGAGGACTGCCTTCTGGTGTCAGTGTGGCATTTGTTTCTTCAAGCGCTCCATCACCTGCATCGGTTGAATATTCGGGATCATCCAAAAATGCTAAATCGGCATCGGCATCATGACTGGGCTGGATAGTTGCGACAGGATCGGGTTGTATCGGGATTGCTGGAGGTGCAGTATCATCTATAGATTCTACCCGTGGCAAGAACTGCATCCAAAAATCACCAATACGGAAGACACTATCAGGCTGTAAAATAACGGGTGTATCTTTACGAAGTTTATAAGTCTGAGACCAAATCCCGTTTGATTCACTTATGTCTAATAAATAATATTTACCATTGGGTTTACGTTCGAGTACGGCATGTTCACGCGAGACAAGTTCACTTTCTAATACAACATCTTGCCGCGCGGCACGTCCAATGGTTGTACGTTCTCGCACCAGACGATGAATAAATCCATTATCACCATTGGTGACATACAAGCAATCATACTCTTTGTCGCGTTCTTTACGCTCTGGAACAGGGCTTGGCGGTTCCGGAGAAATCGGTTCAGCCAAAACTTCGGTCTGAACATCCGTATCATACTGATCCATATAATTAAACAAAGCACTACGGCTTAATTCAACCGTATTAGCTTTCTTTTCTTGGGTCATAGTTGTCAAATCTTTTGCCATTTGAGCCGCAGATTGATAGCGGTCTTCACGGCTTTTCTCTAAGGATTTGACAATGATTTCTTCCAGACGAACTGGGAAGCCTCGTCGTAATTCTGTCGGAAGTGGCAACGGTTCACGTCCGTGCATTCGTGCGGCTTCGGCAATTGTTTTGGGGTTATACGGTAAACGTCCAACACTTAATTCATAGAGCATAATTCCCAAGGCATAGATGTCTGTCCGACCATCAACCGCTTCAGCATTGATTTGTTCAGGGGACATATAAGGATATGTGCCAATTGGTTGCTCGGCAGTTGCATCTTCTTCACCCGCTGCTGTTAACTTAGCAAGACCGAAGTCTGTAATAACAGCGCGGTAATTCAAGCCACCCTCTTCATGTTGCAAGGGCTTGAGCATGATATTATCGGGTTTAATATCCCGATGCACCATCCGCCGTCCGTGTGCATAGTGTAACGCACCTGCTAATTGGCGCACTATTTCAATTGCTTCGGGGTAATCAATAAACTTGCCCTGTTGATGCAATTGCTTCACGTATTGCCGAAGATTCCCACCCACTATCATTTCCATGACAATGTACAGGTTATCGGTATCCTTATTAAATGTATTCACACGGACAATATTCGGATGGTCAAGGCTAGCTGCTGATTGCGCCTCATTTAAGAACCGTTCTCGAAAGGACTCTTGCGAGGCAAGGTGAGCGTGCATAATTTTAAATGCCACTTGCCGTTGTAAGCGGAGATCAGTGGCTTCATATACTGCCGCCATCCCCCCTTGTCCGAGAAACCGTTCAATCCGAAAATTGTCAATTGTCTTGCCGATGAGGGTATTATCTGGCATGACAACCGCTACCTTTCTTTAATTTCGACATCACATTGAGAATCATTATTCTATTATAGCCATAACCTAGATTTACGCCCACAATTGTACTATATTGGCAAAAAATTGACACATTTCATTTAATTGTCAGATGAAAGCATAGCAGTTATCGTCACATTGGATTGTCAAAAAATCCAATAGATAAGGATACAAAATTATAACTTTTCAACTCTTACTGTTATGTATCTTCATTTCAAGGTACGCTATAATAGCAGTTTTTCTGATAATATAGATGAAGGCTTTCTGAGACAGCGTCTCCTATTAACATGCTACAACAAACATTATCACAATTCATTCCGTCACGTTTCACCATCTCGAACATATCCCAGAACAATTTCATTCGATTTTTGCATTATGTCAAACCGTATAAGTATATGGTTATGGCAGGTGCTATCGGGGGTATTGTTAAGTTCAGTGTACCGCTATTGATGCCACAAGTGACACGCCATCTTGTTGATAATATCTTTCTTGATGAAGTGCTTACTGCTGAAGCAAAAACTCAAAACTTGCTCTTATTGATTGGGGGGATGTTTGCATTATTTGTATTTGTATGGGCACCATTAGTGTATATGCGCCACTATTATGCAGGTAAAGCAGGTCATACCTCGGTATTTGACCTTCGTAGTAGTATGTATAATCATATGATGCGGATGTCATCGTCGTTCTTTGATAAGAATATGTCGGGCAGTTTATTATCTCGACTTATTAGTGATATTGAATCCGCACAGAATCTTGTGGGTAGCGCGTTAACTAATGTATGGATGGACTTTGCCTCACTCTTTTTGATTCTGTTCTTCTTGGTGAGGATTGATGTATCGATAACACTTGTTGCATTGACAACGTTTCCTATCTATATCTATCTCTTCCGAACTTTAAAAGACAAGATTCGCGAGACCAGCCACGAGGTACAACAAGAAATCTCGGAGATGGCAGGTGATGCCCACGAAAAACTAGCAGGTAATCGCATTGTTCATGCCTTTGTGCAAGAAAAATCTGAAGAAAAGAACTTTCAAAATGCGTCAACACATCTCTTAGAAACCACGATGCATCGTGTCAAGCTACAAAGTATCAACATGGTGCTTACAGGAGTTATCGTGCAATCTACCCCGTTGTTGGTATTGGGTTATGGCGGATTTCGCGTGATTAGCGGGACACTATCGGTTGGTGATTTAATTGCCGTGACGCTTTATTTAACCCCACTGTATACACCACTTCAACGATTTTCCGAATTGAATCTCATATTTGCCAATTCCATGGCGGCGATTGATCGCGTCTTTGAAGTTATGGACGAAAAGCCTGATGTACAGAACCGCCCCGACGCAATCAAATTAGAATCGGTTGAGGGCAAAATCGAGTTCAAAGATGTTCATTTTGCCTATCCACAAGATGATAATCCTGAAACCGTTTTACGTGACATTAGCTTCACAGCTAACCCCGGTGAGAAAATCGCACTGGTTGGCCCCAGTGGTTCAGGAAAGAGTACCCTAACGAGCCTAATCCCACGCTTTTATGATCCAAGAGCAGGCTCTATCGAAGTTGATGGGCATGACTTGCGTGACGTTAGAGTGAAGTCGCTACGAAGACAAATTGGGATTGTGTTGCAGACACCTATTTTGTTCAGTGGTACAGTTATGGAAAATATCCGTTATGGTAAACCTGACGCGACACTCAGCGAAATTGTCGAAGCAAGCAAAGCGGCTAATGCATATGACTTTATCCGACGAATGCCTAAAGGTTTTGATAGTGAAGTTGGTGAAGGCGGGAGCTTTTTATCAGGTGGACAACGTCAGCGCATCACCATCGCCCGCGCTTTCTTGAAAAATCCAGCTATCCTGATCCTCGATGAAGCAACATCGTCCTTAGATTCAGAATCGGAGAAGCTGATTCAATCAGCACTCGATCGACTGATGGAAGGACGTACCACCGTTGTTATCGCACATCGTTTTTCAACCATCGAAAATGCAGATCGAATTCTGGTAATGGAAGATGGACGAATTGTTGAATCGGGAGTCCACCAAGAATTACTGGAATTGGACGGTGTATATCAACGCTTGTACGGTATTCAAATACAGCACTAGTCTCTATAACTCATGTGCCCTTCGGTTAAGATCAATGATAATTTGGTCTAATCTGAGGGCACTCCTCCAACAACCTCAGTAATTTGAAATCCAACTCTAACCAAAATCAAAACTTATAGTCGCCTTTTATCGGAACAAGTGTGCTACTCTCAGACTTATCTAAGCGTATGATGCGCTTGGCAACAAACACTTGCGCCAAAAAAGTTATGGGATGTCACTTGTACATCCCTCGACTGTTTTTATGATGTGGGGTTGGTTTACACGTGATCCAAATATCGAAGGTGTTCTGGCAATGGATCAAGCTCAACACTTTCCGTATCCCGATTCACATAACGGTCATAAATGGCTTGATAACCTCTCCATCGTCCAATTGGCGCAAGGATGCCAAAAAGGACGTTTTGCATAAACGGAGGTGGGTTCATAAACTGAACGATGTCTGCAAATTCTTGGGCAATCACTGCCATTTGTAAGGGGTTTGGCACACCTTTTTTATTAGTCTTACCATCATTTGCCAAACCAAATAAGGTCGAAATCATCAACTCAAACCGATCAGCTGGCATGACTTCAACAATAACCCGCGCCTCATCATCCCCTGCATTCCACCAATCATGAACTTGACCGCGCATAATTTCTAGAACATCACCACCCGTTGCAACACCTTCTTTCCCGTCGAGACGATAACCGATTTTCCCAGAAACCACCGTAAATCGTTCATCTATTGATGGATGGACATGTTCACCAATCACTGCCCCACCGGGATGTACCCGTAAATCAGTGACCACACGTTTATCAGGTGTGTCTTCTGTTCCTAGTCGCACCGCACCATATTCACCTGTAATTGGATTATTAAACGCATCACCCCGTTTTGACATGTGTCCCTCTCCAAAATAATTTACAAGCTGAGACTATATGACTCAACATGGCAAACCCCCACGCTCTAAACAATACAACGCCTCTAGCAAAAAGAAATTGCCCCACAGTAATTCGTGCCGATTGGCGAAGTCTTTGACATTATTAAAGCACCCATCTAACAACATGCCAATAGGTCGATTATCATCTTCTGTTAATGGGGTCATATGTGCTGATAATCCGTCGAGCATGGGATCAAGGTAATCAACAAAGTATTGAACCTCATCAGGAATATCATCCAGAACAGCCAAGCGCGCCAACTGTGCAACAACAATGGCTAACGCAGATGTATCCAATGGAACGGACTCACCTCGTTCTAACTTGGGGTCAAAGAAATCCCATGGTGGCACAAAATCATCACCTACATTATTAACCCAGAAATCAAATAATTGGCGAGCAACCTGTAAATAGGTTGTGTCCCCCAGTTCTTCCCATGCACGTAAGTAACCACCGATTGCCCACGCTTGTCCCCGACTCCAACAAGATTCGTCGTGTGCACCTAATAATGTAAAATGTCGAATTTGCTGACCTGTATCATAATCGTATTCAATAAACTCAACCGTAGAGCCATCATCACGCAGATAATCCTTGATCGTTAAATCCAAGTGGCGACGCGCGCCAGCATGAAATTTAGCATCTTTCGTGACCTTACCAGCGTACCAATCCAGCATCAAATTGGGATGTACATTATCAACCGCAACGATACTCTTGGATGCTAAGGTGGTTGTTAAGACTTGTACTTGTGTGCCAATTGCCATGCCACCATTAACAGGAATCGCCATCGCTCGCATTCGTTCTGCGACATCTAAGGCTAACACGCGCATGTTATCCAATTTTTCAGTTTCGGCTAATCGTGCCGCTGAATAATAAAATTTAGCCGCACGGAACATATCATCAAAGTCTGCCATTGGTTTGATTTGAAACGTACGCTGAACCGCTTCGTCAATCAACTCACGTTTACCTGTCAATTCGCCAGTGATCCGCAGACTTTCTATCCAATGCCCACTGCACCAATCGCCATTTGCAGTTGTTACCCACTTACCTGTTTCAGGATCAGCGAAATATGGGAAGTGATCACCTATATCAGAACGGGTGGATTCTACACGCTCTAGTAAAACATTGAGTAAATGCTGTCTATCTGCCATGTTTATATATCCTTAGCTGTTAGCAAAATCTCCACCAAACAAAAAGGAGCGATTACAATCAACCGCCCCTCAAGTTGTTTGACTACAAGTGAAAATTATTCGTCCATTGCATCCAGTTCAGCTTGTTGTTCTGCAATGATTTCGTCGGTGCAAGTTAGATTTTCGAGGAATGCCATATCATCAACCATACGGTCTTCCAATGTCATCTCAGACAATACCGGATCAGCTTCTGTACTTTCTCCGTCTTCAATTACATAGTCTGCGAGTGCCATTAAATCATCCGAAATTTCGATACCTTGTAATGCCGCAGTATCTAAATTAATCGCAATTGTCATACCAGCTTGTTTGCTGATACCCGTGGTTTCAATATCCAATTCACCATTCAAGTAAGCAAGTAACATACGCGCGGTATCAACACCTTCTTGATAGTAGCTCAAACCAGCACCTACCGTTGCACCAAAATTAACTTGGCTAGCATCAGCGTGGTAGATCGGGACACCATTTTCTTCGGCTACTGACAAGAGTGCTGGTAAACCATCACTGACAGTACTATCAGTTGGGATCATAAAGGCTTGGACTCCCTTGCTAATCAAACCTTCTGCTGCTGCTGCAACATCAGCAGTAGCGGTAACAGGAGCTAATTCAACCTTTAGCCCAAGTTCTGCACCAACAGCGGCAATGGCTTCTGCACCGACAACTCCATTTGCCTCAGCTTGATTGTAAATTGTGCCAATGATCTCAACATCTGGATTCTGCACGAGAATCAGAGGTACAATTGATTCAAATGGTGCAAGAGCCTGTGAGCCTGTAATGTGGCTTGGTTTAATACAAGATGTTGATGCAAAACCTGCTGCATATGGGCTTGTTACCGTGTTGAATAAAACGATTGGTGGATTATCCATCTCGATGGTTGCATTTGCGGCGGCTTGTCCAACAGGGGTCGTAATCGCAATGATAACATCAACTTCTTGATCGAGCGCATTTTCGACTAACAAGTTTGCCGTTGGGAAATCAAATTCTGCATCGCCCCAGATAACATTGATATTTTCGCCTTCAAGGTCTTGACGCTCATCTAACATGGCACGTTCTTCTGCATTAACTAAGCCATATGCTTCGAGCATATCAACTGTGCCTTTTTCTGCTAATTCAAATGGACGCAAAGGACCAAAACGAATGATAGCAATTGTTGGGTTTTCATCTTGTGCCATTGCTGATGGGACTACCAACATCGACACCATAACTAAAAGCAGTAACAGTTTTTTTAACATCGAATTCCTCCAAAAAAAATGAATCTAAATATCGTGAAGCCCATGCCCCACGTTGACCAACCATTTTAACTTAATAATGTTCTATCCGCGAGTTCTGTACCTGTTTGTAATGAACGGAAGCGTTCCACAAGATCAGTCGGGCGCAAATCTTCACGCTCTTGTCCTGCAATCTCAAATAAGACACTGCCACGATTCATCATCACCACGCGATTACCTACCAAACAGGCTTGTTGCATACTGTGCGTAATCATGATGACGGTTAAACCGTGTTCTTCTGCTAACTGAATCGTTAATCCAATGACTTTATCAGCTGCATTTGGGTCAAGCGCGGCGGTGTGTTCATCCAATAACAAAACTTTCGGTTTCATCAGAGTTGCCATAATCAGTGTAATGGCTTGACGTTGTCCACCACTGAGCAATCCAACATCAGTATCCAAGCGATTTTCCAAACCCAAATTGACACTTTTCAGTTGCTCGATAAACCATGCTTCTTGCGATTTTTTGAGATCACGCCGTAAACTCGTCATTTTGCCACGCATCGCCGCTAACGATAAATTTTCACGAATCGTTAAACCGGGGCATGTACCCATCGACGGATTTTGAAAGACACGCCCAATATTCTGTGACCGTTTATATTCAGGTTGATCGGTGATATTTTTCCCAGCCAGCGTGATAATGCCATCATCAACACCGACTGTCCCCGCCACCACATTAAATAAGGTACTTTTACCAGCACCATTTGCCCCAATAACGGTAAGGAAATCACCCTCTTCAATATTCAGTGATACATTTTGCAGGGCGCGGACTTCATTTGGTGTTCCTTCATTAAAGGTAACGGACACTTGATTTAAGGCTAACATTAGACGACCTCCCGTTGTTGTTTCTTGCGCCACTCTTTCCATCGATCATGCAACTTTGGCGCACCCAATGCCCCTAACACCACCAGCGCACTGACAAGACGAATATCGGTGGAAGGAAGATCAAGAGCCGCAAATACCCAAGCGCGTGAAATATCAAATACGAGCATACCCGTCGCCGCCGCAATAATCATCTGCCCGACAGTCTTGGGACGTAATAACACCTCGCCGATAATCACTGCCGCCAGACCACGAATAATCAAACCTACGCCAAGACTAACATCCGCAAAGCCCAATTGTTGGACAGCCATTGAGCCAGCCAAACCTGCCAGACCATTCGAGATCATCAAGCCGATGACAATGATGAGGTAGTGATTGATACCCATCGCCTGCACCATCTGCGGATTTTTACCCGTTGCCCGTAATGCCAGACCTGTTTCTGTCCGCAAAAACCAATATAAGAGACCTAAGATCAAGAACACCAGCAATCCAAAGATGACAATTTCCAAGATATTGTTCGATTGCCGGCGCATGTCCTCGCCTAATTGCTCAATCAACCATGATCGAAAATCTCTTGCATAGCGGCTGATGACAGTCACTTCACCGATCAGAGGTAAGTTACTCTTACCGTCCATGATACGTAGTGTAATTGTATACGCCCCTGTAATCACAATGATACTCGCCAGCAAGCCTTCAATTTTGAAGAACACATGAATGATCGCTGTCACCAAGCCCGTTAATGCCCCTGTGATAAATGCCACAATCATCGAGGCTTCGGGACTATAACCTGCCAATATCATCACAGCACAAGTTGCACCACCAATTGGGAATGCACCATCAATCGTCAAATCTGGAAAATCGAGGATACGGAATGTCAGGAATACCGCCACGCCAACTAACGCATAGGAAAATCCTTGCCCAATCGCGCCGATATTCACATTACCCATCGAGATAAATACTGCCGACACGATTGCAACCAGAATCACACGAATCATAAATGCCGAATTTGTTGATTTTCTTATTTCGGGTTCGTTTTTGAGCTTTTGCTCAGAAGAAGTTATATCTACAGCCATAAAAAGTGTCTCACAAAATTTAGTTTCAGTCACAATAAGATTAACCGCAGAAGTTTATCACACCGTCGCTAATGTGCCACTATAAAGATTTCAGGAACATGTCAATTGGATAATGGGTAAGTTAGTGCAATTTCATCATTTGTGTAAATAATAAGGTGTTTATCCTCAATCTCAAAGTCTATTGTTTCTACTGTCATCGCCATACCGTATTTAGGTACGCTATAAATCTGATAGCAAAACAAATCGAAGTAGCATTCATAGACTTCATAATAATGGGTATGGTATTCTGCATAATCAGATGCGGTATATTGTAAACTATACGAGTGAAGCCCGTCATACTCCACTCTTAGAACCCCTGTATAGACGGCAGGAATTGGATAAACGTAAATAGAAAATACAAAATAAAAGACTAATAATATGGATACGAACCCCATCAATTTAGTACGTAGGGGAATGTATCGGGCTACAGATTCTATAGCTGAATGAGATAGTCGCTTCTTGAGTATATACAGGACACAAACAATCAAGATTACAATAATATACGGGATAATACGCTGAGGCAGTGAATACACCCAATAGACTGAACCAAAATTATCTAATGTATGTAGCAAAATTAGGATAAAAATGAGAAACATGGCAATCAACGGCATAGATAAAATTTGTAGCTGTCTAATACCTTGCTTGATAGCTTCCCACATAGCATAAATAGGTCGTGGACTATTTTTTCTTTTCTGTTTTTCGCCCATGCGATACCTTTAAATCACTTACCATCACAACCTATCTACAAGGTAAATAGAAAATTTCCTGACTATGGCAAGCGCACCAAATCACGGGGTATGGATTGGCTTGACGGACAACCCGCCAAAGCCAGCGCAATGTCATATTCACGATGCAAAATCGTCAAGATGTCCTCAACCCCTGCTTGACCATCCACAGCTAATCCCCACAAAATCGGACGACCTAACATCACCGCTTTTGCACCCAACGCCAATGCCTTGATAATATCCGTTCCGCGCCGTATCCCACCATCCACCAAAAGCTCACACCGTCCATCAACTGCTTCTGCAATTTCTGGCAAAACATCGATTGTTGCAGGCACAGTATCTAATTGTCTCCCACCATGATTTGAGACAACAATCCCAGCGATACCGCGATTAACTGCCTCTCGCGCATCATCTGCCCGCAACACGCCTTTGACAAGAACAGGTAATGTCGTCTGAGACACAAACGCCTCAATATCATCCCATGTTAAGGACGCATCAAATTGTGCCGAGACATACGCCATTGTACTTGGATATTTATCTTGATCCCAATGTCCGACGATATTTTCGGGTTGCATCCCAGCAGGTAAGCGCAGTGGACTCCGCATCAGATATTCACGATAGCCCGAAACAGCCGTATCAACGGTCACTACCAATGCTTGATAGCCCGACGCTTCCGCCCGTTGCATCAAATCATGAGTTAAACCACGATCTTTATGCACATACAACTGAAACCAACTATTTACCCCTGTTGCGCTTACCTCTTCTAATTTGGTGGTTGCCATCGTGCTCAGACACATCGGAATTCCGAATTTCTTTGCCCCCTCTGCAATCCCCAATTCCTTATCAGGATGTGCCAATGCCGCCATCGCCATCGGTGCAATCACTACAGGAAATTCAATTTTTTGCCCTAAAACCGTTGTTGATAAATCGCGTTGAGACACATCTCGTAGGACATGCGGCAAAATCTTGATATCATCATAGGCGCGGCGATTATCGTGTATTGTGATTTCATCACTTGCTCCACCCCTATAATAACCATAAGCAGCTGGTGATAATTTTTGTTTTGCGGCATATTCATATTCTGCTAGATTAATCGGTTTCATTTTAAATGACCTGTTATTAATTGTTTGTTTTTGGTATTTATGGTGTGTACTGTTATACACCCCATAAAATCTTCAATCCGAATAACATCGCAAACAGTGTAACACCTGTTATTCCTATCCCTACTTTAAAGAAGTCGCTAAATTTATAACCACCGGGACCCATCATCAAGATATTGACGGGATGGGCAATCGGTGTCAAAAATGCCATCGAACAAGCCATCGCCACGGCTACTGCCATTGCACGGGGATCAACACCCATTTGCAGTGCGGCATTAATCGCTATCGGGCCGACGAGCAACGCGGTGACCTGCCCACCGATGATCTGTACCACTAACATTGTCAGTATCACCATGCCAGCGATCAACACCAATGGACTTGATCCATCCAGCATATTCACCATTATCAAACCGATACGATTAGCAAGCCCTGTATCCGTCATTGCAATGCTCAAAGGTAACATACCAGCTACTAGAAAAATGACACGCCATTGTATTGCACGGAAGAATTGTTCCATGCTAAGACAATTCGTGATCACCATTGCCACCGCCCCTCCCAACATCGCAATTGGCAAGGACAAAATATTAAAAATACCCAATACCAAAACAATCGCGGTAATCAATATCGCATACGGGGCTTTATGGCGTTGGATGGATAATTCCGAATACTCACCAGAAGGTAAAATATAATTGCTGTTATTTGACAAATTCTGAATATCGCTCGATTGTCCAACAACCAATATCGCATCGCCGACTTTTAACTGCATCTTGCGCACATCAGTATGATAACTTTGCCCGTCGCGCCATAAAGCGATTGCCAATAAGCCTGATTTACTATTGAGTTGCATATCCGATAAGGTTTTGTTAATCGCATCAGAGCGTGGTGCAACCATAATTTCAATAGGTTCTATCGGCAATTCCTGATGATCGGAGTGCGCCCCATCATTAATTAATGCGTTATTCCATGCCAACAATTGTTCAATACGTTCTTCGCGACCTACAATTAGTAATTCGTCTTTGGGATAAATCATCTGATTGGGTTTTGGAATGGTGATTGTTTCGCCTTTGCGCCATACTGCCGCAATTGTTAATCCGAGTTCCGCGTTGATTTTGCCATCACCGACTGTTTTATTCGCTAATCTCGAGTTCGGTAAAACCTGCACCTGCCAAAGTCGGTCTCTTAATTGATAAGTATCTTTTAGACTTGACTGGTTAAAAGTTTCTGTCAAGGATGCGCGTTCCGGCAACAATTGTCGTCCAACTAGTAACATATAGAGTAATCCAGCTATCACAATCAGACTTCCCACAGGGACAAAATCCATCATACCTAATCCCTCAATTCCACGAGTGATTAACAATTCGCTCATGAGAATATTGGCTGTCGTTAGATAGGTTGCCATACCGCCGACAAGCGTACCAAATGACATCGGCATCAATAACTTTGAAACAGAAATGTTGGATATACGCGCCACTTTAACGGCCGCAGGTAACAATACTGCACCCGCCGCCACATTATTCATAATCAATGATAAGCCTGCACCCGCCGCCATAAATAACGTTATAAGTTTGATTTCAGAGCCTTGTCCAAATTCATTAAGCTGTCTTGCAATCCATTGGACAACCCCTGTTTCTTCTAGGGCATGAGTAATAATAAATAACCCAATTAACGTGATGACAACCGAGCTACTAAACCCAGACAGCGCCAATTGAGGTGTAACAAGCCCTGTAATTGCTAGGGTCAATAAGATTATGATGGCAATCAGTTCAGTTTTTAGACGTGTCGCAAAAATAAGGACAAACAAAAAGACGATAACAGCGATAACGGCAATCTCAGGTGAAGTCAGCATAGTAAATTCCTATGAGTAATCAAACAATCTGAGTATACCGCTATTGCTAGTTACGCTCTACACTTAATGATGCCGCCGATTCATATTCGTTATATATGACTCAATATTATCCAGATTTGATTCTGCCAGACACGACATGAAAATAAGAAATAATGACCTTTCATTCACATTCTTGATGAATTTCCATTTCCAGTATAGGAATATACGGTAAAATTTTCAGTCTAGTGCTATAGTTGTAAGAGACTGAAATTAACCAGCGAAGCAGTTATGTTATATATTTCTCGTATGATTCAAGCTTTTACGATGCAGTTGCGTGTGTTCTTCGGACCACTCACATCTGTCGTTATGCGCGCCAGAATGTACATGCGCCCAGGTCAATACATCCGCAATCAGTTCTCGGGTGTGTCTGCCGGTTTCCAATCCGTCCGTGCGCGATTCAGTACATTTGGGAATTCCATCATTCCCGAAAGTTGGCGGAAGCGGCTAGGGCTAAACATACCTAAAAAACGCAAAGGCAAAGATGGCGAACTTGTTGATGCAGACTTTGGTGAATTAGATTCAAAGAAAGCACGTCGTCTGAGTGGCGGACGAAAGTTAAGCCCGCTCCAAAAGCAAGCCCACTTCTCACAAATCCATCTGATTGCAGACCAAACAGGTCAACGTCACATTGCCCATATCGGTCAGAAAGTAGATCGATCATGGACAGAGATGTTTGTTGCTGTTGATGACGACAAGACTGTACGGTTAACCTATTCCATCGTTGATAAATCTGTTTATGGATCAAATGTGGTTGCGACTTATGAAAGTGGCGACGTTGACATATTTATCGACGGTGAACAACTAACAAAAAACATCAACCTACCCCTCAAACATGGATCAATTATTACAATAGATGATGTCCGCTTTACGGTTGATATGTTCGCTTATGAATTGCTTCCTGTTCAAACCCGTGTTGATTGTGCTTGGGTAACCAATGTCGGCCCCGTGCGGGATGATAACCAAGACGCAATCGGATTGTATCAACATAAAGATGGCTATATGTTTACGATTGCTGATGGGGTCGGTGGTGGTTATGCTGGCGATATTGTAAGCGAATATGCGGTAAAGTACTTGCTCAAGACATTCCAGAAGAATATTGATTATCGGCTATCATGGATCGACATCCTAATAAAAGCGTTCCGCCATACCAATGCCGAAGTTCGTAAATTTGTCGAGCGGTCTCCGTATCCAGCAGGAACAACATTAACAGCAGTTGTAATCCGTGAATGGACTGCTTATATTGCACATGTTGGCGATTCACGAGTCTATCTCCTTCGCAACACGTCATTTAAACAACTTACCGAAGACCACCGTGAACAACATCGTGTTGAACGCACCCAAAAATATGAACATATCCCTGACGAGTTTTTACCCATACGCGATGTGCTAGTCAGAGCTATCGGTAAACGCGACGATATTGAGCCACAGATCATCACAACAGCAGTTCAACCCGGTGATAAGCTCTTAATGATTACCGATGGTATTACCCATCAAGTCAGTGATGATGAGCTATATAATATCCTCATCACAGAGACAATTGATGACGCACCTGATACGATGGTGGCACTCGCTAACGAGCGAGAAAATACCGATAATGCCAGCGTTATCCTTATTAATGTGATGGAACAAGCCTTCGAGCAAGATATATGGAAAGGTATTTCATCAGATCGCGTATATATTGGGGGTAAAAATTGGCGGCTTGATCTTACCCGTCCGCATGAGATGACTACCGATTATGTCGTTCCCAATCAGGTGGGATGTATATGGACAATTATTTTGCTATTCATATGTGGACTACTTTGGTGGTTTCCACAACAAATCAATACCGGTACACCTTCCCCAACTGATGCTGTTGTAGAGTCTGTGCAGATCGATACCGAAACACAAGTCCCTACTATCATAGTGCCAACATCCGCCGAGATTATCCAACCATCGGCAACAATAAACGATCAGACGACAGCACCGACTGTCACTAGCGAAATCATCATTGATATTACAACCATAGCAACGGATGCGGGTGTGAGCCATACGCCAACACCAATTCCGTCAGCGACATTTACACCGTCGCCGAGTTCAACACCATTCCCAACCCGTACACCGTTCCCAACGTTGCTACCAACAATAGCACCAACGGGAACCCGTATTCCGCCAACGAGTACTCTACGGGCTTAATAGATTGACGACAATAACCAAGCGCGTATTGACAGTAGCTTGTGATGGAGAGAAGTGAAATGAGGAATCTGCGCCAACAATTTATACGGTTTACAGGGATACTAGCACTCCTATTTTCAACCGTTCTAGGGGCTACGACGGCACAAGATGTTATTGATACAAGTGTAAAGGGAGGCTTCCTCACTTATGAATGTACATTTGTAAAAGATAGCAACGAAGCCCGTATTCAAGCTGCGTTGCATGGTCCCGATGGATCACCATTGGCTCGTGAAAGCTACACACTAACGGTCACAAATGCAACAACCTTAGAAGACATTGACCCCTTACAAGTGAACATCAGCCAAGTGCCACAACGCCCTCCCCTACAAATGATCTTGCTCTTAGATGTCACCGACACTGTACCTGTCGATAATATTGTGAGTGCGATCAGTAGCGACCTAATGCCACGCTTAGATGTCGGGGATGAAGTTGCCCTCATTACATTTAGCCAAGAGATCACACCCCGTACCCAATTCTATACAGATAAGGGACGATTAGTTAATGAACATCTCATTGACCTCTTACCATTGGATGGGGATAACCGCGTCTATGACGGGCTCTATGAAAGTATTCAGGAATTTCCTTTAAGTGATGGACGACGACAAATTATTTTACTCGTGACAGATTCGGGTTTACGTGATGTGGAACAAGTGAGTGTCCAAGAGATTATTAGTAGTGCAGACCGTTCCAATTTGCAGATATTTACCATTGGTTATTATACCCGCGATATTCCCGATATTCCGGATCTGATTGATATTAACAATGGCACAAATGGGCATGGTTGGTTTTATACACAATTGCCCAATACTCGCTCCTCAATTGAGCGTGCTGTTGAAGGTTATTTTGCAGACTTCGTCGACACTTTAAATAGTGAAATTATCATTTCTGTGGATATGCAGGGGATTCAACCCGATGCCAATGATTTTGCCACATTCGATTTGACTATTGAAACAAACGATAACGACATCTTTTTCGACCAGATTTCTTGTCCAATAGAACGCTTAGAACATACCATTCGGTTTGTTGATGATGTTCAGAGTGCGACGGTTAATGGAATTTTGGATATTGGTGTAATCGTTGAATCTGATCTTGCCGACAATGAAAATGTGGTTGTCTTCCGCGCCAACAATGATATTGTACAAGACAATGATTCGCCCGTGTATCGCTTTGATGCGGATCAATTACAACCGGGATATTATAATATCGGCGCGCAATTGCTGGATTTAAACGGCAATATCTTAGCAACAACACCAAATACAATTCAACTTTATGCACAACAAAGTATAGCTTTATCGACTGATCCCGCCAATACCATCAATTTACAAGGTGAACTGACCCTTAATTTAGAAACCAGCGCGGAGTTTGCTTTATCGCCAGCCGATTTTTATCTGTCCCCTGCTGGTGAACCCGATCTTGCAAAACCAATAAATGCTCAACCAGTTGCGTTCAATAATGGAGTCGCATCCCTCACAGTACCAGACATTCAGGCGTTGGTCTTACGACTTTTTCCTGACAAACCGATTGGTACTGTATTTGCGATTACAGCTGAAGTTACTGGTGTATCCCCTACCGATCCAATTCAAGCGACTGTTCGTGAACCAATTGCCATTTCAATCGACGAACCGATTGAACCCGTCGTCCAGCCTGTTTCGGTTATTCCAGAAATTGCAGTAGAAACACAACGTCAATTAAGTATCGCAGTGCCATTGGGCTTAATCGTATTTTTGCTTGTCGCTAATTATCTATTGATACGAGCTGTAGGTCGCGCTCGGATTCGCCGATTACTGGCGTTCCCCGATGCTTATGAATTATCAACACAAGTGATGCGTATAACTGTCCGGCGACAAGGTGTTCAGACCGCTTATCCACTCGCCAAAAAGACCATCACATTAGGGCGTGGATCGAGCAATGACATTAATTTAGGAGATGATCCCAATATCTCAAGACAACACGCCATCATCGCATGGCGCAAACAAGACTGGTATTTCAGTAATCGCAAGCATCGCGTCAAATCAACAGTTAATGGTAAGAACAAAACAGGTTATGTATGGGTTAAATTAGAGCCGATAACCGAAATTGTCATTGGTAACGCGCTGATTGTATTCCATTCTAATACCCAAACGGATCTATCGGAGTACATCAAAACCAATATCTAAGGAATCACCAGAGGGCGTTTTGAATTTATCATGCGCTCTCACTACCAATGATGCTAGATATGCACCAATTTATTTTGTACGATAGGTGTTCGTCTAGTCAATTGAGAGAATTCTACATATGAGTTTAAGTATAGGCATCGTTGGCTTACCCAATGTTGGTAAAAGCACTTTATTTAATGCCCTCACCCGTGAGCAACATGCACAAGCAGAAAATTATCCCTTCTGTACAATAGAGCCAAATAAAGCAGTTGTACCTGTCCCTGATGTGCGTCTCGACACGTTATTACCAATTGTCGGTGTCGAAAAAATAATTCATGCCACTGTTGATTTTGTGGATGTGGCAGGATTAGTCAAAGGAGCGAGTCAAGGTGAAGGTTTAGGCAATCAATTTTTAGGGAATATCCGTGATGTTGATGCGATCTTGCATGTAGTGCGTTGTTTTGATGATGATAATGTTGTCCATGTCAACGCAAAACCTGATCCCGCCGACGATATTGAAGTAATTAATACCGAACTCGCCCTCTCTGACTTACAACAGTTAGAACGACGTTTAGAAAAGTTAGGGCGTGAAGTCAAAGGTGATAAAAACTTAGAACCTGTTTATGAGATGGCGTTACGGTTACAAGATTATATTGGTACAGGTCAACCCCTATGGGCATTTGAAGGACGGCATGACAAGGCATTTATAGCCTTAAATCAGGACATGCGCTTTTTAACAGCTAAGCCTGTGGTTTATGCCGCCAATGTTGGTGAAGATGCCTTACATGACGATAATGAGTATGTGATTGCCGCTCGGAAAATCGCTGATGAACAAGGCGCGGAACTCATCAAAATATGCGCCAGCTTAGAACAAGAAATGACGGGACTCAGTGATGAAGATCGCGACGAATATTTGACATTGTATGACATCAAAGATAGTGGTTTGGAGCAACTGATACAAAAGAGCTATAACCTGCTAGGGCTAATCAGTTACTTTACGTATAATGTCAAAGAACTCCGCGCTTGGACAATCCATCAAGGGTGGACTGCTCCCCAAGCCGCAGGGGTCATTCATACCGACTTTGAACGGGGATTTATTCGCGCAGAAGTCATTCCCTATGCAACTTTCGCTGAATATAAAGATCGGAACATCATCAAAGCTTCTGGTCTAATACAAGTTGAAGGACAAGATTATATTGTGAATGATGGCGATATCATTCAATTCCGCTTTAATGTTTAGGTTAGACATTCAACAATACATCCAAAATATCTTAATGGGAGAGCATCATGGCACGACAAAATATTTCATCAGGGACACATTACGAAAAAATTGCGGGGTATTCACGGGCAGTACGAATCGGGAATATCGTTCATGTAGCCGGCACAACCGCAACTGACGGTGAAAGCGCAATCGTCGGCATCGGCGATAGTGGCGCACAAACTGAATTTATCATTCAAAAAATTGAACGCGCCTTAAATCAAGCAGGTGCA
>Ga0070729_10002314_pt1 | contig 25139 bp, 25 predicted proteins | sample tdDd472_FD_66725 | JGI IMG/M metagenome (GOLD analysis project Ga0070729, IMG submission 66725) | Marine sediment microbial communities from the Atlantic coast under amendment with organic carbon and nitrate - tdDd47.2 | ecosystem: Environmental > Aquatic > Marine > Coastal > Sediment | place... | reverse complement strand
GGGAACCGGCATGTAGGCGGATTCGTCGGGATAGAAATTCGCCTCCGACAGCCAGCGCGTCGGCAGCACCGGCTTCTCCCAAAGATGCGAACCGGCGACGCAGCGCAAGGTGGCGGTCTCGACCGGATCGAGCGGCGACCAGAAGCTGACGGTCTGCCGCCCCTCGACGAAATAATACGGCCCGTCCTGGTGCCACGGCGTCGGCTTCGACGTCCCCGGTTCCTTGACCAGCACGTGGTCGTGGAAAACCTGCACGCTGTCCGAGCCCATCAGGTCGGCGGCGACGGCGGCGGCCGGCGAATTGAGGATCGCGTCCTCGAATTCCGGGATCCGCCGCCAGTTGCAGTAATCGTCGAAGAACCGCCCGGTCTCGCCGTCCTTGAGGTTTTCCGCCGCGTAGTCCCCGGGCTCCGTCATGTTGGTCTCGACGCCGCGGCGCAACGGCTCGACATAGTCGGCGAAAAGCCCTTCGATCAGCACGACCCCGTCGCGCTGGTAGCGGTCCACATGGTCCTGGGTCACGAGCGGATGCATGGTCGCGGGTCTCCTGTCGACGGCCGGGTCGAGACCCTGCCCAATGTCGATACCGAGGCGAGTATAGAACTGCTCCGACGCCGCGCAACTGGTGGTTCCGAAACGACGACGGCCGCGCCGGGAACCGGCGCGGCCGTCATTCGGATCGCTTTTTACGGCTTCAATCCGCCAGCGGCACCTTCGGGACCAGGCTGCCCTTGGGTCCTTCGTCCTTCTTCGGCTTGGCGGCCGGCTTCTTCGCCTTGGCCGATGTCCCGGCCGACTTCTTGCGCGGCTTGCGGGTCGCCGGCTTCTTCGGCTTGATCGGCTGGTCCTCGACCGCCTCGAGATAGAGGCCGGTCGTGCCGTCCTCCTTGGTCTCGACGCTGACCTTGACCGTGCCGCCCTTCTTGAGCTTGCCGAACAGCACCTCGTCGGCCAGCGGACGCTTGATGTGCTCCTGGATCACCCGAGCCAGCGGCCGGGCGCCCATGGAATTGTCGTAGCCCTTCTCGGCGAGCCACTTCACGGCGTCCTCGTTGAGCTCGAAGGTCACGCCGCGATCGGCCAGTTGCGCCTCGAGCTGCATGACGAACTTCTCGACCACCTTGTGGACGACCTCGGCCGGCAGGTTCGAGAACGGAATGATCGCGTCGAGCCGGTTGCGGAACTCGGGCGTGAACAGCCGGTTGATCGCCTCCTGGTCGTCGCCTTCCCGTTCCGAGCGGTTGAAGCCGATCGGCGGCTTGGCGAGGTCGGCGGCGCCCGCATTGGTGGTCATGATCAGCACCACGTTGCGGAAATCGACCTTCTTGCCGTTGTGGTCGGTCAGCTTGCCGTGATCCATGATCTGCAACAGGATGTTGAACAGGTCCGGATGCGCCTTCTCGATCTCGTCGAGCAGCAGCACGCTGTGGGGATGCTGGTCGATGCCGTCGGTCAGAAGCCCACCCTGGTCGAAGCCGACATAGCCCGGCGGCGCGCCGATCAGCCGGCTCACCGTGTGCCGTTCCATATATTCCGACATGTCGAAGCGCAGGATCTCGACGCCCATCAGCTCGGCGAGCTGGCGGGCGACCTCGGTCTTGCCGACGCCGGTGGGGCCGGAGAACAGGTAGCTGCCGATCGGCTTCTCCGGTTCGCGCAAGCCGGCGCGGGCGAGCTTGATCGCCGAAGCGAGCGAGTCGATCGCGGCGTCCTGTCCGAACACCACCCGCTTGAGATTGACGTCGAGACCCTTGAGCAGTTCGGCATCGTCCTTGGAGACCGATTTCGGCGGAATCCGCGCCATGGTGGCGATGGTGGTCTCGATCTCCTTGACGCCGATGGTCTTGCGCCGCTTCGACACCGGCACCAGCATCTGGCTCGCGCCGGTCTCGTCGATCACGTCGATCGCCTTGTCCGGCAGCTTGCGGTCGTTGATGTAGCGGGCCGAAAGCTCCACCGCGCTCGAGATCGCGTCATTGGTGAAGCGAACCTTGTGATACTCCTCGAAATAGGGCTTGAGACCCTTGAGGATGTCGATGGCGTCCGGAATCGTCGGCTCGTTGACGTCGATCTTCTGGAAACGGCGCACCAGCGCCCGGTCCTTTTCGAAGAACTGCCGGTATTCCTTGTAGGTGGTCGAACCGATGCAGCGGATCGTGCCCGAGGCGAGTGCCGGCTTCAGAAGGTTTGACGCGTCCATCGCGCCGCCGGAAGTGGCGCCGGCGCCGATTACCGTGTGGATCTCGTCGATGAACATGATGGCGCCGGGATATTCCTCGATCTCCTTGACCACCTGCTTCAGCCGTTCCTCGAAATCGCCGCGATAGCGGGTGCCGGCAAGCAGCGCGCCCATGTCGAGGGCGAAGATGGTGGAATCGGCGAGCACCTCGGGCACTTCGCCCTTGATGATGCGGCGCGCCAAACCTTCCGCGATCGCCGTCTTGCCGACGCCGGGATCGCCGACGAACAGCGGATTGTTCTTCTGCCGCCGGCAGAGGATCTGGATGGTGCGGCTGATTTCCTTGTCGCGGCCGATCAGCGGATCGATCTTGCCCGCGCGCGCCTTGTCGTTGAGGTTGACGCAATAGGCCTCGAGCGCGTCGGACTTCTTGGAATTGTCCTCGGCGTCCTCCACCGTCGGCGCGTCGTCCTCGACCCCGCGCACCGGCCGGTGCTCGGAAACGCCGTTACGCTTGGCGATGCCGTGGGAGATGTAGTTGACCGCGTCGTAGCGGGTCATGTCCTGCTCCTGCAGGAAATAGGCGGCGTGGCTCTCGCGCTCGGCGAAGATCGCCACCAGCACGTTGGCGCCGGTCACCTCCTCGCGGCCCGAGGACTGCACGTGGATCACCGCCCGCTGGATGACGCGCTGGAACCCGGCGGTGGGTTTCGATTCCTCGTCGCCGTCGCCGATCAGGTTGTCGAGCTCGGTGTCGATATAGTCGAGAAGGTTGCGACGCAGCAATTCCAGGTCGACATTGCACGCCCGCATCACCGCCGCCGCGTCCTGGTCATCGATCAGGGCGAGCAGAAGATGTTCGAGGGTGGCGTATTCCTGGCTCCGCTCATTGGCGAAGGCCAGGGCCTGGTGGAGCGCCTTTTCAAGGGTGCGGGAGAAAGATGGCACCTCGGATCCTCACTTCTTTTCCATGACACATTGTAGCGGATGCTGATGCTTCCTGGCAAAATCCATGACCTGCGTAACCTTGGTCTCCGCCACCTCGTAGGTGAATACCCCACACTCCCCCACACCGTGGTGATGGACGTGAAGCATGATGCGCGTCGCCTCCTCGCGGGATTTCTGGAAGATCTTCTCGACGACGTGGACGACGAATTCCATCGGCGTGTAGTCGTCGTTCAGAAGCAGAACCCGGTACATGTTGGGGCGTTTGGTCTTCTGCCGGGTCCGTGTGACGACCACCGTCCCCGAATCGTCGTCGCCGCCCTCTCCGTCCGCCCCCTTCTGAGCGCGTGCGACGAAGCGGCCGGGCACGGGCCCGGCTGGCGGCTTCGACAGATACGGCTCGTTTCGCAAGATCGGGTCTCCAGCGGGGTTTCGCAGCGACCCGGGTCGTCCCGGCCCGGGCACACGGTCGGAAGGGCGAGTGCTTCGCCCGACGACCATTGTAAGCGGCCTGTCGTCAGACGCAACGCGCAGTTCTTTATCTTGTGCAAATGAGCAGCCGAACAAGGCAAAAAAATAGCCCGGCCGTGCGGCCGGGCTAAAAAATCCGTGACGAGGGCCCCGACATCGGAGCAGAAACGGTTCTGCCGGCGCCCTGGGAGGACGCCGGTTGCGAACCGCCGGAAGTCGGCTGCCTTACTTGGAGGCCTTCTTCATCATGCCCTCGTAGGGGCCGTAGACTTCCTTGGCGAGGTCGGCATACATCTCGCCGACCTTGGTGGCCTGGCCGACCATCGACTCGTAAGCGGTCTTGACGTAGTCGGTCTGCACTTCCATCGCCTTGTCGAACGTCTTGACGCCGGCGAGCTTCTCGATGGCGGCCGCGCCGTCCTCGTAGGAGCGCTTGGAATAGTCCACCATCTCGGCGGCAATGGCCTGCATCGCCTTGCTTGCGGCACTGAAGCTCTTGACGGCCAGGTCCATGTTCTCTTGACTCAGTTTCTGGGCGTCTTCGAATCCGTTAAACATTTCGCATCGTTCCTTCGTTTTTAGGGGCTTTGCCCGGTCGCTCTCAGCCGTGGCGGGGGGTCCACGCACTGTTTGTCCGTTAGCAACCGCAATATATGCAGTGCACAAAAAATGTCAAGGAAGAAATTGTGCATTGCACAAAACGCAGTTTGTCCACAGGAGTGCGAAAAATTGCCATCGTCTTCCGCTTTACGAATTCGTAACCGCGTTTCCGCTAGCCTCCTGTCGTTCCCGGGCGGCAGAAAGTCGAACCAGCGGGAACGGGGGGCCGGATACGCCGGCCCGGGATATCCAGAACGGATAAGGGCATCGGCCGTGCGTGTCAGTTGCGTCGAAAAGAGAAACGCGTTTTCCCGGTCCGTGCGGCCGGCGATTGCGACTCTGGCACTCGCCCTCTGCGTGTCCGCGACGGCCGCGGAGGCGCGGACGAAATACGCCGCCTTCGCCGTCGACGCCAAGACCGGCAAGACGCTCTATGCGAGCCACGCCGACGGTCTGCGCTATCCCGCCTCGCTCACCAAGATCATGACCCTCTACATCCTCTTCGAGGAGATGAAGGCCAAGCGGCTGAGCTACACCTCGCGGCTGAAGGTGTCGCGGTTCGCCGCCGCGCAGTCGCCCTCGAAGCTCGGACTGAAGCCCGGCTCGACCATCAGCGTCCGCGACGCCATCCTGGCGCTGGTCACCAAATCGGCCAACGACGTGGCCGTGGTCGTGGCCGAAGCCATTTCGGGCACCCAGCCGGCATTCGCCAGGCGGATGACCAGCACCGCCCGGTCGCTGGGCATGAAGCGGACCGTCTTCCGCAATGCTTCCGGCCTGCCCGACCGCCGCCAGCATACCACGGCCCGCGACATGGCCCGCCTCGGCCGCGCCATCCAGGACCGCTTCCCGCACTACTACAAGCATTTCTCGACCCGGGTGTTCACCTATCGCGGCCGTCGCTACGGCAACCACAACCGGCTGCTCGGCAAGGTCCGCGGCGTCGACGGTATCAAGACCGGCTACACCCGCGCTTCCGGCTTCAATCTGGTGACCTCGATACGGCTCAACAAGCGCCATATCGTCGCCGTCGTCCTGGGCGGCCGTACCGGCCATGCACGCAACGTCGCCATGCGGCGTCTGATCGCGAAGGTACTGCGCAAGGCGACCCGCCGACGCCGCACCGCCGCGCTGATCCTTCCGCCAAAGGTCCGCGCCGCCCGCAACCGGCCGGTGCGCATCGCCAAACCGCTGCGCCGTCCCGATTCCCTCGGCGGCACCGACACCGGGACCGTCACCGCCAGCGTTTCCGGCGGATCGAAGACGGACGAGACAGATAAGACGGGCAAGACCGTGAAAACCGCGCCCGCCAAGCCGACGATTTCACCGAACCGGCTCGCCCTCGCCGACACCACAGGTACGGACGAGTCCGCCGCCGGCAAGGCGATCAGGACCGCGTCCGAAACCAAGCCGGAAAACAAGGCGCGCCGCGCCATGACGGCCAAGCTGTTCAAGGCCGCCGCGCCGGCGCATGGCTGGACGATCCAGATCGGCGCCGTGCCCTCGCACTGGGCCGCCGCCGAACTGATGAAGGACGCCAAGAGCCGCGCCCAGGAGATTCTGGCGACCCGCAGCTCCTACACCGAAACCATCGTCAAGAACGACGCCACGCTCTATCGCGTGCGGTTCGCCGGCTTCGAGAACAAGAGCTCGGCCCGTTCCGCGTGCGAAGCCCTCAAACAGCGCAACTTCGCCTGCTTCGCAGTCTATCAGTAAGTATCAGTACGCGTCCTGGAGGAACCAATGTCACCGCAAAAGCCTGTCCTTCGCTTCGTTGATTTTGGCGGCAAGAAAGTCGGATCCTCCGTGGTCGGGATGCAACCGTTTCATGAGCCTTCTGTGGGCGTCGCGAACGGCGTCGGCCGGAGCTCCTTTCGCAAGCCCAAGAACCTCGTAGGCCTCCTCGTCTGTCATGGCGCCAGAATGCGTCGCGCCTCCATGCCGCGGACCACGATCCTCCTCGACGTGTTCACGCCATCCGGGACTCCGGCGGTCGAGATAAGCTTCAAATAGGGCGAGGCTTTCCGGATCCCGCTCCACCTCGCGGTGGAAATTGTCCAGCATCTCGTCGGACAATTCGTCGAGTTCCTCGCCCTCGAAGGCGCCCGCCAGGATCCGTCCGGTCATGTTTCCGGTTTCGTGATCGAGCTGCATTTCCAGCATCGCCGAGCGCACCGTCGAGATCCGCGCCTTCCCGCCTCCCCCGACATTCGAGAAGCCCCCCGGCGGCGCCGAGCCGAGCAGCCACATCCCCAGCGCCGCGCCGGGCAGCGCCACGAACCACAGCCCCGTCATCATCAGAGCGATGCTGCCGGCGAGCACGACCAGCCCGCCCAGGATCTTGATCCGCCGCGCCAGCCGCGCGGGGTTGGCGGTGACGAAAGCCTCGAGCGCCAGCACGCCGAGGATCACGGCGATCGCCACGAAAATCAGGATGCGCATTTCATCTCCGCAGCGCTGGGCTCGCCGGTCAACGCTTCAGCCCTTGAACTGTTCGAGCAGAAGCCGCGCGCCCGCGCCGCCCCGGCTCCGATAGTCGCTGAGCGCCTTGCGGCCGCCGACCGCGTAGACGGCGACGGCTTTTAGGAGCTGCGCCAGCAATTGCGCCGAATTGGCGTCGAAGCGGCAATAGGCGCCCTTGGTCAGACGCGCGATCTCGCGGAACGTCCGCTCGGCCGCCTGATCGCCGCCCTCCTGGAACAGGAAGGCCGGCACCCCCAGCAGCCCGAGTTCGCCCGCCGCCGCGCACAGATCGTCCGCATCCTCCTCCATGCAGTCGCCGACATAGACCAGCGCGCTGATCTTCTCCTTCTTGCAGGCCTTGCGCGCATGCGCCAGCACCTTGCGGATCTGGGTATGGCCGCCGCGACACTCGATGCGGCTCATCAGCCGACCGAGCGCCGCGCCGTCGCCGACCCATTTGCTGGCCGCGCATTCGCCGAAGCCGCGAAAATAGACAAGCTGGATGTCGAGGCTTCCGATGGCGCCCGCCTCGCGGAACATCTCGCCCTGAATGGCGCAGGCCCGGTCCCAGGTCGGCTGCCGGCTCATTGTCGCGTCGAGCGCGAAGACCAGGCGGCCGCGATTGTCCGCGCCGGGCTTGATGCGGCTCGCGGCGTCGAGGAAGGCGTCGATTTCCGAATTGCTCGACCGGGTCTCGGGCGTCCCTGCCTGCCCGTCGACCGAAACCGGCGTTCGCTTGGACATGGAAACTCTCTCTCGCTTGGCCCGTCGGGGCCTGGGGAACCGACCTCTATAGATTGTCGCCTTACACGATGTTTGCAAGGCCGGCCGGTTCAAAGTAGCCCCAGTTCGGCGAGGTCCCGGCGCATGCCCTCGGGCATCTCCGCCTCGCCCTCCACCGTACCGAGATCGGCGGGCGCGTCCTTGGCCTCGAGGTAGCGCCAGCCCTGGAACGGTCGCCGCGGCTGCGGCCGGGTGGCGATCAGCTTCGGCTCGAGCACCAGCCGGCAGCGGCCGACGCCTTCGGCGTCCTCGAAGGGCTGGATGTCGGCGAGCCGCTGGCGCACCTGCACGAAACCCTTGATCACCCAGTAGAGCGAGCCGCCGTCGAGAAGCTCGTCGCGGCGGCGCGGGATCATCCTGGTGATGTGCTGGTGCACCGGCGCACGCCCCGCCTCGATCGCCTCCGATATGCGGAAGTCGACCCAGGCGCGCAGCTCGTCGACCGTGTCGACGCCGACGCAGAGCTTGATCAGGTTGAGGCCCATAACCCGTTGTCGTCCGACGGGGCGAAAGGGTCAAGGTTCGTGTCCGCTCGCCGGCCCGCCGCGGTGGATAACCGCCGCTCAGCCCGTTTCGGCCTCCGCGATGACGACGATCCGGTCGCGCTCTCCGACCTGGTCGCCGGATGCTGCCAACACCTCCTCTACCACCCCGTCGACGGGCGCCGCCACCGCGTGCTCCATCTTCATCGCCTCGATGGCGAACAGCGGCGCGCCGCGCTTGACCGTCTCGCCGGCGCTCACATGCATCGCGATCACCTTGCCGGTCATCGGCGCCCGCACGGTGCCGTGGCCGCCCTCGCCCTCCGCGTCGGCAAGCAGCGGATCGACCAGTTCGACCTCGATCTGGGCCCCGTAGCAGACCACCAGCACCGACGACCCGGTGTCGATCAACTCGCGGTTTCCTTCCTCGGCGGCCGCCTCGCCATCGACGGAGACCGTCATTCCGTCCTCGGACCAGACGACATTCGCCATCACGTCCTCGCCGTCGACCCTGAGCGGCAGCCCGCGCACGCGCGCCGGGCCGTTGGTGAAACCGTCGACCGCGTCCCAGGGCGATCCGGCTTCCGCCGTCGCCGCGATCCCGCGCAGTACCAGGAAGCGGGCGCCGAGCGCGATGTCGGCCGACCCGGTCACCGGCGTCTGGATCAGCGCGGCGATGTGGCGGTCGATGAAGCCGGTATCGAACCGCCGGCCGCGAAAATCCGGATGGTCGACCAGCGCCTTGAGAAACCGCGCATTGGTCCTCGGCCCGGCGACCAATGTCGAGCCGAGCGCGCCGGACAGCCGGTCGAGGGCGTCGTCGCGATCCTCGCCCCAGACGACGATCTTGGCGATCATCGGATCGTAGCTGGCGGAAACCGTGTCGCCCTCCTCGACGCCGGTATCGACGCGGACGGTCTCGCCCTCGGGGAAGTCGAGCTTCCAGATTCGGCCGGTCGAAGGCAGGAAACCGTTCGACGGATCCTCCGCATAGAGCCGCGCCTCGATCGAATGGCCGGCGAGCCGCACCTGCTCCTGCGTCCGCGGCAAACCCTCGCCGGCGGCGACCCGGAACTGCCATTCCACCAGATCCTCGCCGGTCACCAGTTCGGTGACCGGATGCTCGACCTGCAGCCGCGTGTTCATCTCCATGAACCAGAAGCCGTCGGGCTTGAGCCCGCCGCTGCCGTCGGCGATGAATTCCACCGTGCCGGCGCCGCGATAGCCGACCGCTTTCGCCGCCGCCACCGCCGCCGCTCCCATGGCGGCTCGGGTTTCGGGCGGCATGTCGGGAGCCGGCGCCTCCTCGACGACCTTCTGGTGGCGGCGCTGCAGCGAGCAGTCGCGCTCGAACAGGTGGATGGCGTCGCCCTTGCCGTCGCCGAACACCTGCACCTCGACATGGCGCGGATTGGTGATGAACTTCTCGATCAGCACATGCGGATTGCCGAACGCGTTCCGCGCCTCCCGCGCCGCCGCCTCGAGCGCGGCGTCGAACGCGATCGCCTTGTCGACCCGCCGCATGCCCTTGCCGCCGCCGCCCGCGACCGCCTTGATCAGCACCGGATAGCCGATCTCGTAGGCCTTGCGGCGGAGGAATTCCAGGTCCTGGCGGTCGCCGTGATAGCCGGGCACCACCGGCACGCCGGCCTCCTGCATCAGCGCCTTTGCCCCGTCCTTGAGGCCCATGGCGCGGATCGCCTCGGGCGTCGGGCCGACGAAGACGATTCCCGCCGCCGCGCATTTTTCGGCGAATTCGGCGTTTTCCGAGAGGAAGCCATAGCCGGGATGGATGCATTCGGCGCCGGTCTCGCGCGCCGCCGCGATCACCTTGTCCGCCGCCAGATAGCTTTCGGAGGGCGCCGCCGGGCCGATCCGCACCGCCTCGTCGGCGAGCCGGCAGTGGCGCGCCTCGAAATCGGCGTCGGAATAGACCGCGATGGTGCGCATCCCCAGGGCACGCGCGGTGACGATGATCCGGCAGGCGATTTCGCCGCGATTGGCGATGAGTACCGATGAAAACAAACCCTTCTCCCCGTCGCGTCCGGTCCAGCCGTCCGTGTTATTCGTCGTCGAAATTGAACAGGTCTTCCGCCCGCCGGTTGATGGCCGATTTGCCCTTCAGGCGCAAGCGTGTCCGCTGTATCACGTTTTTCACCGGCCCCATATCGCCGTAGCGCCGCGCCAGCAGGGTTACGAGCCGTTCGAGTTCCGCCCGGTCCTCTGCCCCCGGCGGCGCCGTCTCGACCGAATTGGGGTCGGGCTCGGCTTCGGCCAGCGGTTCGAACACCGCGTCCCATCCCTTTCCCCAATGGCGCTTGGCGAAGCGTTCGTTGGGTTCGGCAAACGCGGCCCGCACCCGCTCGCGCATGTCCCGGGTCAGTCCGACGAACGGTGTCTCGTCCCAGCCGCGCGCCGCCGCCGCCTCGACGAGATCGCGCCGGGCCCAGTGGACCGCGTCCGAATTGGGTTTCCATTCCGCCGCCCCGGCGAGCCGTCGGAATGTTTCCACCGTCAGCGGCCCGGAGGTCGGATTGTGGCGCACGGGCGGGTTTTCCAGAGCCAGGTCCGCGACCCGGTCCGCAAGACCGGTTTCGGCGAGGAAACGCTCGACGATCGCGGCCCGCGCGCTCCCCGCATAGGCGAGAGGCCGGATTCGCCCACCGGCAATACCGGCCCAGGGCTTGAGACGCCTGTTGTAATCGAGGGCGTGCCCACCGAGCATCTGGTTCAGATAGTCCGCGAACGGTTGGGGCCGCATCAGCGACCCGGCGAGCTGGGCATATTTGGAATTGAGAAACGCCGCCTGCGGGCGGATCGCGACGACGATCTCGAGCCGGTAGCCGAGCCTTTCGAGGAACTCGGCGAGAATCGCGGCGGCGTTGCTCGCGCGCGGCGTATCGAACAGCGCCTCCGAGGACAGGATCAGGACGTCCCCTTGCCCTCCGGCCCCCTCCATCTCGGCGATCCGCCGCTCGAGATGGGCCAGCGCCTTCCGCCTGAGGTCCGTCCGGCCGGCATGGGCGCGATAGAAGATCCGGCCCAGTTCGCCATGGGCGTTCGGCGGCCACGGCCGGGTCAGCGGATAGAGGATGCCGGCTTCACCCAAGGCCGCGCGATTGCGGTGCAGGAAATCCTGCAGCGCCGAGGACCCGGTTTTCGGCATTCCGATATGCAGGATGCAGCGTTTCATCCAAGCGCCGAACGGCGGCGGCCGAGCCAGCCCGGTCCGGGTTGAATCTCCTTGATCAGGCCGTCCGCTATCTTACTGATTTCATGATTCAATCCTTCCGGCGCCGTTTCCGGAACGAACTCGTTGCGCTCGGCAATCGTGCTTCCCGCATACACCTCGTCCCAGTCTTGGCCCCACAGGCGTTGCGCCACGATCCGGTTCGACTCGCCATAGCGCCGGCCGACCCGGCGCAGCATCGTCGTATCGAGCCCCTGGAACTTGACCGCGTTCCAGCCCTTTTTCCCGGCCAGCGCCAGAACCTTCTTGCGGATACCGGCATTGCCCGGCACGCGCCGGCCGCCGGTCGCCGCCGCGATGCGCCGGAAAACCTCCACCGCGTTGGGTCCCGGCGTGACGTTGCGGTCGGCCATCTCGCGGGCCACGAGGTTTTCGATCACGTCTTCGGACAGGCCCATCGCCGCGAACACCGCCCGGTCGAGGCCGCTTTCAAGGACCGACGGCGCATAGGGCACGGCGGTCAGGCCGATTTCCGGATGATCATGCCATTGCCTCAGCCGCGCCTCGTAATCGAAACGATCGCCGATCAGCGCCGGTTCGAAAAAGGCGGCGAAGCGGCGGGAATCGTTCAAAAGCTTCACCCCCTGCACATAAACCGAGTTCATGTAGTCGGCCTGCGGCCTGAGAACCACCACCGCCTCGAGCCGGTAGCCCGCGGCGCGGCAGAAGCCGGCGAGCCGCTCCGGCGCACCGGCCGCGTCCTCGAAGCCGAAGAAACCTTCCGAGGATAAAAGCAGCGTCTCGTGGGGATTGGCGGCGATTTCGCGTGTCAGCCGTTCGAAGGCGGTCTTGCCCTCGACCGGCCGGGCGGTGCCGGCGAAATGCCGCGACAGGTCGGCGTGCAGGTGGTTGGGACGATTGCCGAGATCGGGATAGAGCACGCCGTGATCGAGCAAGTCCGCCCGGTTTCGCGCCAACCGCATCTGAAGACTGGTGGTTCCTGTCTTCGAGGTTCCGATATGGACAACGCAGCGCTTCATCTTCGGGGCACGCTCTACATCCGGAACACGCCGAACTTCGTCTCCTCGATCGGCGCGTTGAGCGTCGCGGAGAAGGCCAGGCTCAGCACCCGCCGGGTTTCCGCCGGAGTGATGATGCCGTCGTCCCACAGCCGCGCGGTGGCGTAATAGGGATGGCCCTCGGCTTCGTAGCGATCGCGGATCGGCTGCTTGAACGCGGCCTCGTCCTCGGCGCTCCACTGGCCGCCGTCGGCTTCGATATTATCGCGGCGCACCGTGGCGAGCACCGAGGCCGCCTGCTCGCCGCCCATCACCGAGATGCGCGCGTTCGGCCACATGAACAGGAAGCGCGGCCCGTAGGCGCGGCCGCACATGCCGTAATTGCCCGCCCCGTGGCTGCCGCCGATGATCAGCGTGATCTTCGGCACCTTTGCGCAGGCCACCGCGGTGACCAGTTTCGCCCCGTCCTTGGCGATGCCGCCCGCCTCGTATTCGCGGCCGACCATGAAGCCGGTGATGTTCTGCAGGAACAGCAGTGGAATGCCGCGCTGGCAGCACAATTCGACGAACTGCGCCCCCTTGAGCGCGGATTCGGAGAACAGGATGCCGTTGTTTGCGACGATCCCCACCGGCATGCCCCACAGCCGGGCGAAGCCGGTGACCAGCGTGGTGCCGTAGAGGCGTTTGTATTCGTCGAACTCGGAGCCGTCGACCAGCCGGGCGATGACCTCGCGCACGTCGAACTGCTTCTTCAGGTCGACCGGCACGATGCCGTTCAGTTCCGCTATATCGTATCGCGGCGCGACCGGCTTGCGGATGTCGAGATCGGGCCGCTTGACCGTGTTGAGATTGGCGACGATGCGCCGCGCCATGGCCAGCGCCTGGGCGTCGTCGACGGCGTAGTGATCGACGACGCCGGAGGTGCGGGCATGAACGTCGGCGCCGCCGAGATCCTCCGCCGAGACCACTTCGCCTGTGGCGGCCTTCACCAGTGGCGGCCCGGCAAGAAAGATCGTGCCCTGCTGGCGTACGATGATCGACTCGTCCGCCATCGCCGGCACGTAGGCGCCGCCCGCCGTGCACGATCCCATCACCACCGCGATCTGGGCGATGCCTTCCGCCGACATGGTCGCCTGGTTGTAGAAGATGCGGCCGAAATGCTCCCTGTCGGGGAACACGTCGGTCTGGTTGGGCAGGTTGGCGCCGCCGGAATCGACCAGGTAGATGCAGGGCAACCGGTTCTCGAGCGCGATCTGCTGCGCCCGGACATGCTTCTTGACGGTCATCGGGTAATAGGTGCCGCCCTTGATCGTCGCGTCGTTGCAAACGATCAGGCATTCGCGTCCCTCGACCCGGCCGATGCCGGTGATGATGCCGGCCGAATGGATGTCGTCGTCGTAGAGCCCGTAGGCGGCCATCGGCGACAATTCGAGGAACGGGCTGCCTGGATCGATCAGCCGTTCGACCCGCTCGCGCGGCAACAGCTTGCCGCGCCCCAGGTGCCGCTCGCGCGCCCGCTCCGGCCCGCCCATGCTCACCGTCCGGCGCTTGTCGTCGAGATCGCCGATCACCGCCGCCATCTCGGCGGCGCGCCGGGAGAATTCCTCGCTTGCGGTACTGACCTGGCTTTCGAGAACGCTCACCTGTCGCTTCCTCCTTCGGTCGCCCGACCGCTATTTCTTTTCCTTCTCGGCGACCGGGCCGCCGTTCTCCTTCCAGGCGGTGAAGCCGCCGCGGATGTGGCAGACGGGCTTCATCCCCATGCGCTGCATCTGCTGGGTGGCGAGCGCCGAGCGCCAGCCGGCGGCGCAGAAGAAGACATAGGTCTTGTCCTGGCCGAAGACCTCCTTGTGATAGGGGCTTTCCGGGTCGACCCAGAATTCCAGCATGCCGCGCGGCGCGTGGACGGCGCCGGGAACCACGCCCTCGCGGCCGAGTTCGCGCACATCGCGGATATCGACGAAGACCACGTCGTCGTCGCCATGACGGCCGATCGCCTCCTCGACCTCGAGGGTGACGACCTCCGCCATCGCTTCGTCGACGAGCTGCTTGATTCCGGTGGTGATGGTTTGCGGCATCGGCGGGTCCCCCCCAGGGCTTATCTCGGCTATTCTCGGCGTTTCTCGGGCGACGGTTCTGGTTGAGGACCAAGGTGTATCGCGCCGCGCCCAAAAGACAAGGACAGAATGCCGACCGGGGCTTGCGTCGAGGAAGCGCCGGACAACGAAAAAGGCGCGCGCCTCGCGGCACGCGCCCTTCGCAAAAACCCCTGCGGTCCCGGCGATCAGCCCGTGGCGACCACCGCGGCTTCGAAGCCGCCGAGCAAATAGACGATGACCAGCGCGCCCGACAGGGCGAGCACCGTCCACGACATCGTGCTCCAGCAGGATTTCTCGATCTTCTTTTCCATATGTCACCTTTAGCGAGGTCGCCGCAGCTCCCTTCAAGCGCGGCGGACCATTCTTCGGCGCGGGATGTAAGGAAGTCTTAACCGTTATGCAAGTGGAAACCGGATCCCGCGACCGGCCGCCGCGAGATCTTCGACGGCGGGGTTAATGTTCCTGTCGCAATTCGCGTGGGTTACGCCGCAACGCTCACGTTTCACCAGGCTTTGCGTATTGTGGAAATTAACCATTCTGGCACCCGCCCTTCCTTCGCCGGGGAAGAGAAATCTGTCAGGATTCGCCCGTCTCGATCAGTCGGGCGCGAAGATTTCGACCGGATCGGCGACGCCCTTGAGGCGATGCCGGCCGAGGCTATGCGGCCGTGTTTCGAGGAGTGCGGCGAAGGTTTCGGAGACCAATAGCGGCCGTCCGAGTTCCCTGGTCATGCCCTCGATCCGGCTGGTGAGGTTCACCGCCGGGCCGATCACCGTGAAGTCGAGCCGCGCTTCTCCGCCGACATTGCCGTAGAACACCTCGCCGGCATGAAGCGCGATGCCGCAGCGCAGATCGCCAGGTCCGGCCTCGGCATCCTGCCTCAGCGCTTCGAGAGCCCGCCCGGCGGCCGCCAGCGCTGCCGCCGCCATTTCCGGGGCTCCCGCCTCGTCTTCATAGGGAAAGATCGCCAGCACCGCGTCGCCGATGAATTTCAGCACCTCGCCGCCGCCCTCCTCGACCGCTCGGGTCACCGCGCCGAAATAGCGGTTGAGCAGCGCGATCAGCTCCGGTCCGTCGAGCGCGTTGCCGAGCGCGGTGAAATCGCGCAGATCGGAGAACCAGATCACCGCCCGGATCGCCTCGCCGTCGCCGCGCCGGATCTCGCCGTCGAGCACCCGCCGTCCGGCGGTCTTGCCCACATAGGTGTTGAGCAGGGTCGCCGCCTTACGGGTCTGCATGTGGATTTCGAAGATCGGCGCCATCTGCGCCGCGATGCTTTCCAGCGCCGCGACCTGCGCCCCAGTAAAGCCGCCGGGCGCGCGAGCGGCGAAGGTCAGCGCCTTATAGGAGCGGTCGGAAAACCGCATCGGCACGGCGAGATAGTCGGTCGCGCCCATCGCCCGGAGATCCTCGACGATGCCGTATTCGCCTTCGGCAGGTTCGGGTGTGACGGCGACGCGCTCGGTCGTGCCGGACCGATAGACTGCATAGAGGGGGCTGTTGTGGAACACCGATTCGGAGAAGTTCTCGCCGGAATAGCGGCGCACCACGGTCTTCCGCCCCTGCTCCCACAGGATGCTGACAGAGAACACGTTGGGGTGCAGGATCGGGATGCCGGTCGTCAGCCGGAAGATTGGGATGCCGGACTCCACGATCCGCGCCGCGAGCCCGTCGACGATGTCGACCGGGTCGCCCGCCCACAGCGCGTCCTGCCTGATCCAGGCTTCGACAGATGTCAGATCGATGGTCTTCTCAGGGCTCACCAGGGGAGATTTAGGCTCGCCCTACCCTCCGAGCAAGCGGTCAGGTGTCCCAGGCGGGCGAGAATCCGTCGACATTGACGATCCGGCCGCCGGGATTCTTCAGCGCCGAGATCGCCGCCATGTCGGCCGCGTCGAGGCTGAAGCCCCAGATGTCGAAATTCTCCGCGATCCGCGACGGCGTCGCCGATTTCGGCACCGCGATGACGCCCTGCTCGATCAGCCAGCGCAACGCCACCTGGGTCGGCGTCCGCCCCAGCCGCTCGGCGATGCCGACGATCACCGGGTTTTCCGCCACCTTGCCCTTGGCGATCGGGCAATAGGCGGTCGTCCCCATGCTGTGCCGGCGGCAGGCCGCGAGCACCGGACCCTGATCGAGGAACGGGTGATATTCCACCTGGTCGAGCGCCAGCGGAATCGCGCTCAGGGAAACCGCCTCGTCGATCAGGCGCGTGTTGAAGTTCGACACGCCGATGGTCCGCGCCTTGCCCGCATCGTGGGCGGCATTGAGCGCCTCGATGGTCTCGGCGAGCGGAATGTCCGGGCTCGGCCAGTGCAGCAGCAACAGGTCGACCGCATCCATCCGCAGGGCGTCGAGGCTCTTTTCGACCGCGGCTGAAAAGTCGTCGCGACGGAAATTCGCCGGCCAGATCTTGGTGGTGACGAACACCGCGTCCCGGTCGAGATGGCTCTCTTCCAGCGCCGCGCCGACATCCGCCTCGTTGGAGTACATCTGGGCGGTGTCGATATGACGATAGCCGATCTCCAGCGCCGCGAGCACCGCTTCGCGGCATTCCGCGCCCTTCATCGGCCAGGTTCCGAGCCCGATCTGCGGAATGAGTGTGCCGTTGGCCTCGACGGTGAGCACGGGCGCCTCCCGGCTATTTCATGTCGCCGGCGGACCCGACGATGCTGCCGGCGAGACCGTATTCGATGGCCTCTTCCGGGCCCATCCAGTAGTCGCGATCGGTGTCCTTCTCGATCCGCGCCAGCGGCTGGCCGGTTGCGGCGGCGAAGATCTTGTTGAGCCGGTCGCGCATCTTGATGATCTCGCGCGCCTGGATCTCGATATCCGTCGCCGCGCCGCCGGCGCCGCCCGAGGGCTGGTGCAGCAGGAAGCGGGTATTGGCCGTCGAGAAACGGTCCTCCTTGGGAACCGACACGTAGATCAGCGCACCGGCGCTGGCGACCCAGCCGGTGCCGAGCATCTTCACCCGCGGTTTGATGAACTTGATCATGTCGTGGATCATGTCGCCCGATTCCACATGCCCGCCAGGCGACGACACGATCACGGTGATCGGATCGTCCGACGCGTTGGCCAGCGCCAACAGCCGCGCGGTGACGTCGCGGGCCAGTTCCATGGTGATCTGTCCGGTGATCAGGACGGTACGCGCCTCGAACAGGTTCTTGTCGACCTGGACCGATTGCGGCGTCTTGGTGACCTCGTCGTCTTCGTCGTCGTCAAGGCGGGAGGAAACGGAGTTCCGGAAGTCTTTCATCAAGGGATCTCGCTGTGGTGGATGCGGGAGGCCGGGCGAGCGCCGAAGGCTCGGACCTGTCCGGGTTGAATCGCTTGGTTCCTACTTAAGGCATGAAATCCGCCATCGCAATTGGCCGGCGGAAATTGCCGCGCTCGCGGTGCTTGCCTGGTTAATTGCTTCGGTCTATTCCGGGCGTCCGACGAAACCGCCGACGGAAACCTCATGGCCAGTCCCTTCATCAGCCGCAGCACGGTGCGCTTCAATCACACCGATCCGGCCTCCTACGTGTTCTTTCCCCGCTATTTCGAAATGATCCATGCCGCGGTAGAGGACTGGTTCACGCTCGGGCTGGGGGTGAACTACGCCGACATGATCAATATCCGCCGCATCGGCCTGCCCACCGCCCGCACCGATTGCGAGTTCTTCCATCCCAGCCGCCTGGGCGAAACGGTCGAGACCACGGTCTATGTCGAGCGGCTCGGCAACTCCTCGATCTCCCTGCGCTTCATCGGTTCGGTCGGGGGTCAGGAGCGTCTGCGGGCCCAATCCGTCCTGGTCGCGATCACCCTCGACGACGGCCGCCCGATTCCGCTGCCCGACGACGTGCGGGTCCAGATCGAGGCTTACATCCACCGACAGGGCGAGATCCCGCCGCCGCCGCGCCCGCCGCGTTAAGCTATCCAAGTTCCATCCGCATCAGCGGACGGGTCGGCGAGCGCCGGGCGACTTCCGAAAAGCCGAGGCCCTCGAACACCGAGGCGATGCCGACGAAGCCCTCGCCCCATTGCAGCTCCCGTGCCGGATCGACCGGACAGGCTTCTACCCGTGTCGCGCCGGCGGCGCGCGCATGCTCGGTCGCCGCGCCGGCAAGGCGGCTCATATGGCCTTTGCCGCGATAGCCGCGGCGCAGGAAGAAACAATTGACCAGCCAGGTGCCGTCGAGGTCGCCGTCGGTCGATTTCGCCACCCGCGAGCGTTCCATGCGCGGCAGGCTCGCGCGCGGGCCGACCGCCACCCAGCCGATCGCCAGATCGTCCTCGTAGAGCAGCAGGCCCGGAGCGGGACCGGTCCCGACGATTTTCCGGAACGCCACCTTGCGGTCCTCCCTGCTGCCGTTTTCGAACTGCTTCGCGGTGAGCCGCCACCACATGCACCAGCAGCCGGAACTGGCGCCGCGGTCGGGTCCGAACAGATCCTCGAAATCGTCCCAGAGATCGGCCGTCAGCGGCCGGGCGGACAACGCCGCCTCGGCGCCGTCAGGTGCCATGGCGTTGACGCCAGACGAGCAGCAGCGCCAGAACCGCGCTCGGCCACAGGAACCAGGGCGTGGTGATGCCGCTCAGCACATTGATGGCGAACAGGAAGCCGATCAGCGCCACCGTGCGCTGGACCACCCGGTCCTGGCGGCGATACCAGTCCTGGAACCGGCCGGTCCAGCGGCGGAAGGTGCCGCCCTCGCCGAAGAACGTGCCGATATCCTCGTTGTGCCAGCCTTCGCGATAGCGCCGCCGGTGGCCGTGGCCCGCGGCGGCGGCCTTCTCGTTGTTCCCGCGGCCGTCGCCCGCCGCTTCGTCGTCGAGCGCCTGCTCGGGCGGCGCGTTGCGGTTGAGCACCACCCGGTAGCTGCGCACCGGATCGGAAAGATTGTGAACGGTCTGCTTGCCGAGATAGTCGAAGCCGATCACCAGCTTGTTCTTGACCTGCTCGTAGACCGATGCGGACACCGCGATACCGCCCGGTTCGGCGACCTCCTGCAGCCGCGCGGCGATGTTGACGCCCTCGCCGTAGAGGTCGTCGCCGTCGAGCATCACGTCGCCGAGATTGATGCCGATGCGGAACCACATCTGCTCGGGCTTGGGTTTTTCGAGATTGCGGCTCGCCAGTTCGCGCTGGATCTCGACCGCGCATTGCACCGCCTCGACTACGCTCCCGAACTCGGCGAACACCGCGTCGCCCCAGGTGTTGATGACCCGCCCGTCATGGCTTTCCACCAGCTTGTCCATCGCCTCGCGATAGTGCCGGAGGGTGTCGAGGGTTCCCGCCTCGTCCCGTTCCATGAGATTGGAATAGCTTTTGACGTCCGCGCAAAAGACGCAGGTCAGCTTGCGTTTGACCGGTCTGGTCATATGTCTCCCCGAGGATGGCCTATTCCGGACGTCCGCTTACCGATATGCGGGTTTTTTCACCGACTTCAAGCGCGAAGCCGTGATTAATCCTCGACGGTTCGTACCGCTTCCGTCAAGCCGTTGACGCCATGCCAGTTCGTTCGCCGGCTTGCAACCGCCCCGCCGGCCTGCGAACCTGACGGCGCAAACCGCCCGCGAATCAAGGGAAACCGGCGCACCACCGCCTTTCCGACCGGATAGCCGCCATGACAAGCACGAAGCCCCGGAAGTCGAAAGCGCCATCGAAACTGGATGCGGTCGATCTATCGCAGCGGCTCGACGACGAGATCTACGAACAGCGTCTCGCCTCCCTGCAGGAACGGCTGCAGCTCATGCAGCAGGCCTATCTTCTGAACGACCACAAGGCGGTCATCGTCTTCGAAGGCTGGGACGCCGCCGGCAAGGGCGGCACCATCCGCCGCATGGCCTCGGTGATGGACCCGCGCGGGCTCAAAGTCTGGCCGATCGGCGCGCCGCGCACCTATTATCTCAAGCGCCACTACCTGCTGCGCTTCTGGGAGCGGCTGCCGGCCGACGGCACCATCTCGATCTTCGATCGCTCCTGGTACGGCCGGGTGATGGTCGAGCGGATCGAGGGCTTTGCCGAGAAAGCCGAATGGAAACGCGCCTATCGCGAGATCAACGAGTTCGAGCGGCTGATCGTCGACAACCAGACCCGGATCGTGAAGATCTTCCTCCACATCTCGCCCGAGGAGCAGTTGCAGCGGTTCGAAAAGCGCCTGCGCGACCCGCGCAAGCGCTGGAAGCTCAGTTACGAGGATTTCCGCAACCGGGCCAAATGGGACGAGTATCGGGCGGCGATCGAGGAGATGCTGGCGAGAACCTCCACCATCGCCGCACCCTGGCACGTCGTCCCCGCCAATTCGAAGAAATTCGCCCGGGTCGAGGCCCTGAGGATTATCACCGAAACCCTTTGCGAAGGTGTCAGCCTGGAATTTCCCGGGCTCGATCCTCGGATCGCCACCGAGGCCTCCAAGATCCTGAAGGTCAAGGAGGATCTCATTTCGTCCATGCTTGGGCGAACGGACTGAATCCGAACGGCCCTGACCGCCGGTCAATTTGCATAAAAACCGAGTCGGATTTTCGGAAAACTTGGGCCCCCGCCTTAGCCGTCGATCAAAACACCGGCGCTACACTGCCCGCCGACGTCATCTTCAACTCGAAACTGGTCGGGCGAAGGGAAGGGTTTTCGAAAATGCATAATGACGCGCAGATTGTTGTGTTCGCCTGTCAGAAGGGCGGATCGGGAAAGACGACCCTGTCGGGGCATATCGCGGTGGAGGCGGAACGCGCCGGTGCCGGACCGGTGGCTCTGGTCGATACCGACCCGCAAGGCAGCCTCGCCAAGTGGTGGAACGCCCGGGAATCCCAGTTGCCGGCCTTCGCACAGATCTCGGTCGCCGAACTGCATCGCGACATCAAGCGCCTGCGGCAGAGCGGCTTCAAGCTGATCGTCATCGACACGCCGCCGGCGATCACCACCTCGATCGCGGAAGTCATTTCCCATGCCGACCTGGTCGTGCTGCCCTCGCGGCCGAGCCCGCACGACCTGCGCGCCGTCGGGCCCACCGTCGACATCGTCGAGCACCAGCACAAGCCGCTTGTCTTCGTCATCAACGCCGCCACCGCCCGTGCCCGCATCACCGGCGAGACCGCCGTCGCCCTGTCGCAGCACGGCACCGTGGCGCCCGTCACCATCCACCAGCGGGTCGATTTCGCGGCCAGCATGATCGACGGCCGCACCGTCGGCGAGGTCGACGTGAACTCCCGCTCGGCCAGGGAAATCGCCGATCTGTGGGGCTATCTCGACAGTCGCCTCGCCCGGCTGAGGACCGACAAGCCGCTGATCGAGGCCGACCCCTTGGAAACCTGGGAGGACGGCGTACTGACTCCGATGGCCGCCGACCATGGCGAGGAAGCCCCTTCCCCCCCGGCCGCGCCGGAGCCGTTCTTCGATACCCCCGCCGTCCGGCATCTTCCGGAACACAGGCCGCCCGAGCACCGATCCGAATTGCCGCCGGCGCATTTGGCCTCCCCCTTCGCCGGCAGCGAACCGCCGACGCCGGTCGAGATCATCGCCGCGCTTGCGCGGGCCAACCGCCAGGATCTCGATCGCGACCGCGATTCGGAACCGCCTGCGGCCGGTTCGCAACAACCGCAGGAAGCCGCGAACGGCAACTGGGACGGTGTCGATCGGCGCAAGAAGGAAATGGGCCCGCCCTCGGGCATGCTCGACCGCCGCCGTGCCCGCGGTTTCGGCCGCAGGGAATCCGCCTGACGGGCTCGAAAAGCCCGTTTGAAGAGAGACGTACAGAAAGAGACGTACAGAAGATGTCCAAGCACCCCTTCGCCTCGCTGCATGGCGGCCTGCTCGCCCGCAAAGGACAGGCAAGCCCGATGCTCAAGACTCCCGCCGTCCCCGGCGCTGCAAGCGGGGACCGGGTCGAGCCGGTCGCCCGGCCCGCCCGGTCCGATTTCGTCCAACACTCCGATATTGTCCCGCGGACGGATTTCAAACGCCGCGACGTCGAGACGCCGCCATCCGCCCGCGCTTCCGATAATTTCGGCGAACAGACCGCCCAGGCGACCGTTTCGGCCATGCGCCCCGTCGCGGCCGAACCGGAGCCGGAAGCCAGGAAACCGGTCGCGGTCGCCCGTCCGGTCGAATTCGCACGGCCCGACCGTGCGGTCGAACCCGAGGCGCAAAAGCCGCTGTCGGAAATACCGCACAAGAAGCAAGTGAGCGAGGAGCGGCCCGCCATCCGCAAGGCCGAGGCCACGCTCTCGGTCGTCGAACGCAAAATGCCCGAGCCCGTGGCGGCCGCCGTGCCGCAAACGGCCGTCGCGGAGGCGAATACGATCACCGAAAAGCGGAAAAAGCCCGCACGACGCCGCTACCGCGCCAGCGTCCGCCTCGACGACGACCAGAAGCGCCGTTTGCGCATCGTCGCAGCCCTCAAGGACTGGCCGCACCAGAAGATCCTGTCGAACGCGCTCGACGCCTATCTCGAGAAGCTTTCCAGGGATGAGGCGCTCGGCTGTTCCTGCATGAAGGCCAAACCGGCCGAGCCGCCGGTCCGTCTGGTCCCCGATCCCGAGTAGTCGCTCACGAAATCCGAAGCGCCGCCGTCAGCGGGTCTTTTCGAACAGCTCGCGACCGATCAGCATGCGGCGGATCTCCGAGGTGCCGGCGCCGATCTCGTAGAGTTTGGCGTCGCGCAGCAGCCGGCCGGTCGGGCTTTCGTTGATATAGCCGGTGCCGCCCAGCGTCTGGATCGCCTCGAGCGCCATCCACGTCGCCTTCTCGGCGGTGTAGAGGATGACGCCGGCGGCGTCCTCGCGGGTGGTTTCGCCGCGATCGCAGGCCTGCGCCACCATGTAGGCATAGGCCTTCGAGGCGTTCATCGTCACATACATGTCGGCGATCTTGCCCTGCATCAGCTGGAACTCGCCGATCGGCCGGCCGAACTGCTTGCGCTCGTGGATATAGGGAATGACGATGTCCATGCAGGCCTGCATCAAGCCGATCGGCCCGGCAGCCCCCACCGCGCGCTCGTAGTCGAGACCGCTCATCAGCACCGCCGCACCGCGATTGAGCTCGCCGACGATGTTCTCCTCCGGAATCTCGCAGTCCTGGAACACCAGTTCGCCGGTTTCCGAGCCGCGCATGCCGAGCTTGTCGAGCTTCTGCGCCACCGAGAAGCCGGGGGTGGTGGTGTCGACGAGGAAGGCGGTGATCCCCTTCGAGCCGGCCTGCGGGTCGGTCTTGGCGTAGACGATGATGGTGTCGGCGCAGGGGCCGTTGGTGATCCACATCTTCGAGCCGTTGAGGACGTAGCGGTCGCCCTTCTTATCGGCCTTCAGCGTCATCGACACCACGTCGGAGCCGGCGCCCGGCTCGGACATGGCGAGCGCGCCGACATGCTCGCCGGATATCAGCTTGGGCAGGTAGGTGCGCTTCTGTTCGTCGGTTCCCCAGCGGCGGAGCTGGTTCACGCAGAGATTGGAATGGGCGAAATAGGACAGGCCGATCGAGGCCGAGGCGCGGGAGATCTCCTCGAGCGCCACCACGTGCTCGAGATAGCCGAGCCCGGCGCCGCCCCATTCCTCCTCCACCGTGATGCCGTGCAGGCCGAGCGCGCCCATTTCCGGCCACAGCTCGCGCGGGAACCAGTCCTCGCGGTCGATCCTGTCGGCGATCGGCGCGATCCGGTCCTGGCTGAAGGAGCGGACGCTGTCGCGGATCATTTCGGCGGTCTCGCCGAGGTTGAAGTTGAAGCCGGGTACCTCGTTGGGGATCATGGAACGGTCCTTCCCGTCAGTTTTCTCTTTGTTTCAGGCAGAGGCTGGTTTCAGCCCCTTCAATTGTATGATGGTGAACAGGCCGGTGGCCACATGGGTCTCCGCGCCGCCCGTCACCCCGTAGACGTCGGCGCGGGCGACGCTGAGCGTCCGGCCCGACTTGATCACCCGGCCGCGGGCGACGAGCATGTCGCCCTTCGCCGGCGCCAGCAGGTTGACCTTGTATTCGGTCGTCAGCGGTCCGGAATCGACGTCGAACAGGCTCATGCAGGCGAAGCCGGCGGCGCTGTCGGCAAGGCTGCCGGTGACGCCGCCGTGGAAATAGCCGTGCTGCTGCAGCAGGTCGTCCCGCCGGTCGAGCACGATATCGACCTCGCCGGGCGCGACCGGCCCGAGCCGCGCGCCGATCGCCATCATATAGGGCTGGCCCTCGAATTCCTCGTGTACCCGATCGGCGAACCGCGGGTCCCGCGCCTGATGTCCGCTCATCGATCGACTCCCATCTGCGCCAGCCGTTCGCGGCAGCCCGCCTCCACCGCGTCGAGTTCGGACAGGGTGAGGTCGATATCCTGCCGCTTCTGTTCGAGCTCGGCCCGGCGGCCCTCGATCTTTCCGAGGAGCAGCCGCAACTGCCCCGCCTCCCCCGGCGCCGCCCGGTACATCGAAACGATCTCGCCGATCTCTGCGAGCGAGAAGCCGAGCCGCTTGCCGCGCAGGATGAGCTTCAGCCGGGTCCGGTCGCCGGCCCGGTAGAGCCGCCGGCGGCCGCGGCGCAGCGGCTTGATCAGGCCCCGGTCCTCGTAGAACCGCAGGGTCCTGGTCGAGACGCCGAACTCGTCGGTCAAATCGCCGATGGTGTAGAACTCGCGCATGTCGCTCCCTTGTCGGGAGCAGCGATGAGCGCTTTTTACGTTAAAGTCAATATCCGATTATTTTCCTTTTTATTACAGATAGTTATGGAGTTCTTCTTCTGACGGAGAATGCCACGTAACGGCTATCGTATTGGTTTATCGGCAAGTCCCGGATTTCCTCCCCGCAATCCCCGATATTCACAGCATGGGTCGAACTTTTTCTGGCTCGAAACGGGGTTTTCAGTACACTTCCTCCATCGACTTTCGGGTGGGCCGGTGGCTCCGGACCAGACCCCGAAAGCCTGACCGGGACGGCCGGATCATCGGG
>Ga0070729_10002310_pt1 | contig 25166 bp, 40 predicted proteins | sample tdDd472_FD_66725 | JGI IMG/M metagenome (GOLD analysis project Ga0070729, IMG submission 66725) | Marine sediment microbial communities from the Atlantic coast under amendment with organic carbon and nitrate - tdDd47.2 | ecosystem: Environmental > Aquatic > Marine > Coastal > Sediment | place... | reverse complement strand
CACCGCCTTGGCGAGGTTCATGACGGGGCGGCTACGATGGACTGGATGGAGCAGGAAAAAGAGCGCGGTATTACTATTACCAGTGCTGCTACAACTGCCTACTGGAATGGCCATCAAATAAATATTATTGATACTCCCGGTCACGTTGATTTTACGGTTGAAGTTGAGAGGTCTTTAAGAATATTAGACGGAGCTATTGCTCTGTTTTGTGCGGTTGGTGGTGTTGAACCCCAGTCTGAAACTGTATGGAGACAAGCCGATAAATATCAGGTTCCGAGAATTGCATTTGTAAATAAAATGGACAGAACCGGAGCTGATTTTTATAATGCAGTTGATATGATGAAAGAGAGACTTAAAGCAAACGCGGTTCCGATTTCTCTCCCGATAGGTGAGGGTAATTTATTTAGCGGCGTTATTGACTTGATGTCTATGACTGCGAGAATGTATAATGATGATACTTTAGGCGCAACTTTTGAAGATAAAGAAATCCCAACTGATCTAGTACCATTGGCTAACAAGTACCGTACTTTGATGTTGGAAGCTGTTTCTGATGTGGATGATACACTTCTGGAGAAGTATCTTGATGGTGAAGTTATCTCGGAAGAAGAAGTAAAGAGAGTTTTGAGAGAAGCTACAATTCAGTTGAAAATTATTCCTGTTCTTTGTGGTGCATCTTTTAAAAACAAAGGTGTTCAAAAACTTCTTGATTCTGTTATTGATTTTCTTCCTTCACCTCTTGACAGGAAAGAGATATCACTTCATCATATAAATAAAGACGATAAAGTTTTTAGAAAAATTGACGAAAATGAAAAATTTACCGGTCTTGCATTCAAAATTATGACTGACCCTTACGTTGGTAAAATTACTTATATGAGGGTTTATACTGGAAAGCTGGAAGCCGGATCGTATATTTACAATGCATCTTCAGACAAAAAAGAGCGTGTAGGAAGAATTCTTCAAATGCATGCAAACAGTCGTGAAGACATGAGTTTGGTTAGAGCAGGTGATATAGTTGCTCTCGTGGGTATGAAGCACACCCGCACCGGAGATACTCTTTGTACTGAAGATGATATAGTTCTTTTAGAAAAAATGGCTTTCCCGGAACCTGTGATTCAGATTTCGATCGAGCCAAAGACTAAAAATGATCAGGATAAACTTTCTGACGCACTTGCAAAATTATCGGATGAAGATCCAACATTCAGAGTGAAAGTTGATTCGGAGACGGGTCAAACACTTATAAGCGGTATGGGCGAACTTCATCTTGAGATATTAGTTGATCGCATGCGCCGTGAGTTTAAAGTTGAGGCTAATGTTGGTAAACCACAGGTTGCATACCGTGAAACTATTTCCAAAACTGTTAACAGTGAAGGTAAATTTGTTAAACAGTCGGGTGGTAGAGGTAAATACGGTCATGTATGGCTTGAATTAGGCCCCAATGAACCTGGAAAAGGTTTTGTGTTTGAAAATGCCATAATCGGCGGGTCGGTACCAAAAGAATATATACCGGCAGTTGAAAAAGGTATTCAGGAAGCGCTTAGAAACGGTGTTATTGCAGGTTATCCTGTTGTTGACGTCAAAGCAAAATTGTACGATGGTTCTTATCATGATGTTGATTCTGATGAGATCTCATTTAAAGTTGCCGGGTCGATGGCGTTTAGACAAGGCGCACGTAAAGCTAAGCCGATTCTGCTTGAACCTATGATGAGTGTTGAGGTTACTACCCCTGAAGAATATCTTGGTGACGTAATGGGTGACCTTAACTCACGCAGAGGTAAGATTGAAGGATTTGTACCTAGAAAAGACGCGCAGGTAATTCGTGCCTTAATTCCTCTTGCTGAAATGTTTGGTTATGCAACAACATTACGTTCTATGACACAAGGTAGAGCAATCTACTCGATGCAGTTTTCTCACTACAACGAAGTACCAAAATCTGTTGCAGATGAGATTCAGGAAAAATCTAGTTTTAAGGATTCTGAAGAATCAGTTTAGTTAAATAAAATTTAAGAAAGTAAATAAATTTTAAGGAGTATTCGATGGCAAAAGAAAAATTTGATAGGAGTAAACCTCACGTTAATATCGGTACAATCGGACACGTTGATCATGGTAAAACTACTCTAACAGCAGCAATAACAATGGCTCTTAGTAAAAGAGGTTTATCAGAACAAAGAAGTTTCGATTCAATTGATAATGCTCCTGAAGAAAGAGAACGTGGTATCACTATCGCAACAGCTCACGTTGAGTATTCTACTGCTAACAGGCATTATGCTCACGTTGACTGCCCTGGTCACGCTGACTACGTTAAAAACATGATTACCGGTGCTGCCCAGATGGACGGTGCGATACTAGTTGTTGCAGCTACTGATGGTCCTATGCCACAGACCCGTGAGCACATCTTGCTTGCACGTCAGGTTGGTGTACCTAGAATGGTTGTTTTCATGAACAAAGTAGACATGGTTGATGACGAAGAGTTGTTAGAACTTGTTGAAATGGAATTGAGAGAACTTCTAAGTGAATATGAATTCCCTGGTGATGATATTCCGATAGTTAAAGGTTCTGCTCTTCGCGCTCTTGAAGCAGCTTCTGATGCTTCTGTTCCTGATAGCGATGAAAGATTAAATTGTATATATGAATTGATGCAGGCTGTTGATGATTATATTCCTGTACCTGAAAGAAGCGTTGATAAACCATTCCTTATGCCAGTTGAAGACGTGTTCTCAATTACTGGTCGTGGTACTGTTGCTACCGGTAGGGTAGAAAGAGGTGCTGTAAAGGTTGGTGAAGAAGTTTCTCTTATTGGTCTTGGAATGAACAAAAAAACAGTTGTAACCGGTGTTGAGATGTTCCGTAAAGAACTTGACAGTGCTCAGGCTGGTGATAATGCTGGTATTTTGCTTCGTGGTGTTGATAAAAAAGAAATTGAAAGAGGAATGGTTCTTGCAAAAACAGGTTCTATTACACCTCATACACATTTTGAAGCTGAAGTTTACATCTTGTCGAAAGATGAAGGTGGACGTCATACACCGTTCTTCCAGGGATACAGACCACAGTTTTATTTCCGTACAACAGACGTAACCGGTGTTTGCGAGTTACCTGAAGGTACTGAAATGGTTATGCCTGGTGATAACGTTAAATTGAAAGTAAAACTTATCGGCGAAATCGCGATGGAAGAAGGTCTTCGTTTTGCTATCCGTGAAGGTGGCAGGACAGTTGGCGCCGGTGTTGTTGCGAAAATCTTTGAATAAGATAAAAGTTAGTTAAAGTTATAATGGACCGGCAAAAGTCGGTCCTTTATTATGAAAGTTTAAGGAGAGTATTGCATTGTCTGGTCAAAAGATAAGAATAAAGTTGAAGTCTTACGATCATATTTTGATTGATAAATCAACAGAAAAGATAATAAAGACTGTTAAAAGTACAGGAGCTGTTGTTTCAGGTCCGATACCGTTGCCAACAAAAAGATCAGTCTATACAGTATTGCGCTCTCCGCATGTTGACAAGAAGTCAAGAGAGCAGTTTGAAATAAGAGCGCATAAGCGTATAATCGATATTCATAATTCAAACAATAAAACCGTCGATTCATTGAGCAAGTTAGAAATTCCGGCGGGTGTTGATATTGAGATTAAGTTATAAGGATTTGAGATATGCCTGGATTGTTAGGTAAAAAATTAGGAATGACAAGCATATATGTTGGGGATACCGTTGTTCCTGTAACCGTTTTGGAAGCGGGCCCTTGTAAGGTTGTTGATATCAAAACAGTTGATAAAGATGGTTATGAAGCAGTTCAGCTTGGTTATGGTGCTAAGAAAGAAAAAAATACTAACAAGCCTTTGCTGGGACACTTTAAGAAAAACAATCTATCGCCTGCAGCAGTATTAAAAGAATTTAAGGGTTTTGATTTATCAGGAATCAAAGCTGGCGATGATATTAACGTCGAAATGTTTGAAGTAGGCGAGTTGGTGTCTGTTACGTCAAAGAGCAAGGGTAAGGGATTCCAGGGTGTAATGCGCAGACACGGTTTTGGTGGTGTTGGCGGAGCTACTCACGGACAGCATAACCGTTTGAGAGCGCCTGGTTCCATAGGACAGAGTTCTGATCCTTCAAGAGTATTTAAAGGTACTAAAATGGCCGGTAGAATGGGTCATAAAAAAGTAACTACAAAAGGAATGCGAATAATAAGAATTATTCCTGATAAAAATATCCTTATGATCAAAGGTGCAGTTCCTGGTTCAGTTAATTCAATAGTTGAAATTAAAAAGTAGTCGGTTTAGTAATGAAAGTAGATGTTTATAAAATAGACGGCACTAAGACAGGCGATCAGATAGAACTTAATGATTCTGTTTTCGGCGCAGAACCGAATGATCATGTCATCTATTTGTCGGTTAAAGCGTATTTGGCTAATCAGAGACAAGGTACTCACAAGGCTAAAGAAAGAAACGAAGTTAGAGGTGGCGGTAAAAAACCTTGGAGACAGAAAGGCCGTGGTGTAGCCCGTGCAGGTACAACTAGATCTCCATTATGGGTTGGCGGTGGAAGAATATTCGGCCCGAAACCAAGAAATTACAGACAGAAATTGAATAAAAAGGTTAACGTGTTAGCCCGTATTTCAGCTCTTTCATACAAGACTAAATCTGAACAGCTTATGGTTGTTGATGATTTTAACTTTGATGCGCCAAAAACTAAAGAATTTGTAAAAATGCTTGATGCATTAAAATTAAATGGTAAAAAAGCGTTGTTCGTTACAAATGGTAACCTTGATAATGTCTATAAATCGGGTAGAAATATCGAAAAGGTTAGGATTATTGATGCTAAAAACGTAAACGCTTACGAAGTATTGAATAACCAGATAGTTGTAATGCAGAAAGGCGCCGTTGAAACAATCCACGGAATGTTAAACTAATAGTTTTGGATACGAGATGCGTAAGATTTTAATTAGACCCCTAATCACGGAAAAAATGACAGCAATTACAGAAGGTCAGCAGAAGTACGGCTTTGTAGTTGATGTTAATGCAAACAAAATTGAGATTGGCAAAGCTATAAAGGCTAAGTTTGATGTAGATGTAGTTTCTGTGAATACAATCAAGTATAAAGGGAAAAGAAAAACCCAGTTTACTAAAAAAGGAAGGTTTTCTGGTAAAACGCCACAGTTCAAAAAGGCTTTTATCACTCTTAAACCTGAGCAGACAATTGATATATTTGGTGAAGTGTAGTAGCATAGGAATTTGGAGCTTTTATAAATGGCTATAAGAAAATTTAAACCGAATACTCCGGGTACGAGATATATGTCGGTACCCACATTTGACGAGATTACGAAAACCGAACCGGAAAAATCGTTAACATCAAAATTAACGAAAAGCGGCGGGCGAAATAATAAAGGTAGAATTACTACAAGATTTCGTGGTGGCGGTCATAAAAGAAGATATCGTATAATCGATTTTAAGAGGGATAAATTTAATATTCCCGCGAAAGTATTCTCGATAGAATATGATCCAAACAGAAGTTCGAGAATTGCGCTTCTACATTATGCCGATGGTGAGAAAAGATATATTATCGCTCCGGATGGTTTAAAGGTTGGTGATAATGTTATTTCCGGAAGTGGAGTAGAGATTAAAACAGGTAATGCTCTTAAACTTAAAGAGATGCCATTAGGTAGTTTCCTTCACAACGTAGAGATGAAACCCGGTAAGGGAGGTCAGTTAGGACGTTCAGCCGGAACAAGTATCCAGCTTGTAGCTAAGGATGGTAAGTATGCATCGTTGAAACTTCCTTCCGGTGAAGTTAGAATGATACTTCTTGAATGTATGGCAACTTACGGTACTGTTGGCAATTCTGACCATAGCAATCTAAGTTTAGGTAAAGCGGGTAAGACCCGTTACCTAGGAAGAAGACCTCATGTTAGAGGTGTTGCAATGAACCCTGTTGATCACCCGATGGGTGGTGGTGAAGGTAAAACTTCAGGTGGTGGGCATCCTGTATCGCCATGGGGTCAGAAAGCTAAAGGCTTGAAGACACGAAAACGTAAAAATGAATCGAACAAGTATATAGTTAAACGTAGAAAATAGAGATTGAATTATGCCAAGATCAATTAAAAAAGGACCATTCGTAGATTTGAAATTGTTATCGAAGGTTCAAAAAATGAACGAGTCAAGCCAGAAAAAAATTGTAAAAACTTGGTCGCGCTCCAGTACAATCATACCTGATTTCATTGGTCATACGATCGCGGTTCATAATGGAAACAAAATGATACCGGTATATATATCTGAAAATATGGTTGGTCATAAACTTGGTGAATTTTCGCCTACCAGGATATTCAGAGGTCATCCGGGAACTAAAGCCGAAAAGGCATCAAGGTCTAAGTAAAGATATTTGAGGTTATTATAAATGGAAGCAAGAGCCGTACATAAGTATATCAGCACCTCACCGAGGAAGATGCGTTTGGTAATCGACCTGATAAGAGGAAAGTCTGTTTCGGAAGCAATGCAGATACTGCATTTTAACACTCAGCATGCTTCCGGTTACGCTGAGAAAGTATTGAGATCTGCAGTGGCAAATCTCTATCAAAAAGATGAAGATAGTAAGCATGATACTGATGATCTTTTCGTTAAGGAAGTGTTTGTGAATGAAGGCCCCTCTATGAAAAGGATTCTTCCCGCTCCAATGGGAAGGGCTTTTAGAATTCGTAAAAGATCTAATCATTTAACAATTGTGGTTGCAACAAAAAGTTAATAACTAGGAGGCTTTTTTTGGGTCAGAAGACAAATCCGATCGGTTTAAGGGTCGGTATAATACGCGGATGGGAATCTAATTGGTACGAGAGCAAGAGTTATACTGCGAAGTTACTTGAAGATCGTAAGTTGAGATTATACATTAGAAACCGCTTGAAAAAGGCTGGTATTTCAAGAATTATAATCGACAGAACTTCTAAAAATATTATTCTTACCATTCATACATCACGCCCAGGCGTTGTTATTGGTAAAAGTGGTAAAGAAATTTCTCAGTTAGAGCAAGAACTTAAGAGCGTTACCGATAAGGAAGTTAAGGTTCAGATTAGTGAAATTAAAAGGCCAGAATTAGACGCATTTCTAGTAGCAGAAAACATTTCAATGCAGCTCCAGGGAAGAGTATCTTTCAGGAGAGCAATGAAATCGGCAATCACAACCGCAATGAGAATGGGTGCCGAAGGTATAAGAATAATGTGCGCAGGCAGGTTGGGTGGAGCAGAAATGGCTCGTACCGAACAGTATAAAGACGGCAGAATACCTCTACATACTTTGAGAGCTGATATTGATTATGGTACAGCAACATCACAAACTATTTACGGCTCAATTGGTATTAAGGTATGGATTTGCCGCGGTGAAATATTAGGAAAAAGATTATCGGAATAATGATTTACAGGAGTTTTGGCCATGTTAATGCCTAAAAGAGTAAAGTATAGAAAGGTACATAGAGGTAGAAGAAGAGGTAAAGCCGAACGTGGAAGCAGTGTTGCTTTTGGTGATTTCGGGTTGAAATCTTTAGATTGCGGTTGGATAACAAGCCGCCAGATTGAAGCCTGCAGGGTTGCAATCACTCGTACCATGAAGAGAGACGGTAAAGTTTGGATAAGGATATTTCCTGATAAACCGGTTACTAAAAAACCTCTTGAAACAAGGATGGGTAAAGGTAAAGGTGCTCCCGAGTTTTGGGTAGCTGTTGTTAAACCCGGAAGAGTTATGTTTGAAGTATCTGGCGTATCTAAAGAAATTGCTCACAGAGCATTACAGTTGGCCTCTTACAAACTTCCGTTAAAGACTAAAGTTTCCGTTAGACCTGACTACGAAAACGCATAAGGGTTGGATATTATGAAGATGTATGAAATTCGCGAAATGAGCGAACAAGAAATTGAAAAAAGAATTGCTGAAGAAGAATCTAATCTTGTTGATTTAAGGTTCCAGCATGAACTTAAAAATTTGACCAATACAGCCAAGATGAATCTTGTAAAAAAAGATATTGCAAAGATGAAAACTGTATTGAATGAAATGAAAACAACGTCTGCTGACGATAAATAAAACAAATAGGAGTTAGTTACCGGAAATGGAAACACGTGCTTTGAGAAAAACCAGAACAGGCGTTGTAGTTAGCAATAAGATGGAAAGAAGTATTGTTGTAGCTATCGAGAGAAGGGTTGCTCACCCTATTTACAGAAAGTACTTCAAGAAAACCACCAAGCTAATGGCGCATGATGAGATGAATGAATGTAACGTTGGCGATAAAGTTAAAATTATGGAAACCAGACCGTTAAGCAAAAACAAAAATTGGCGTTTGGTTGAAATTGTTGAAAAGGCCAAGTAGTATTTTGATTTTGTAGGAGAACTATAGAAATGGTACAAGAAGAAACAAATTTAGTGGTTGCTGATAATTCAGGAGCCAAAAAAGTTAGGTGCATCCGGGTGCTTGGCGGTTCCAGCAGAAGATACGCCGGCGTTGGTGACCTGATCGTGGTAGCGGTGAAAGCGGCTATTCCTGGTGGTGGTGTAAAAAAAGGTGAAGTTTCCCGCGCGGTTATCGTACGCACCAGCAAGGAAGTTAGAAGAGATGATGGTTCTTATATAAGATTTGATGAAAATGCTGCTGTTCTTCTTAATGCTCAAAATGAACCCAGGGGAACTCGTATTTTTGGACCTGTAGCCCGCGAGTTACGTGAAAAGAAATTTATGAAGATTATTTCCCTCGCACCAGAGGTGTTATAAATAATAGGATTATGAAAATGAATATTCGTAAAGAAGATAACGTATTGGTGATTGTCGGGAACGACAAAGGCAAAAAAGGTAAAGTATTGAAAGTTTTTCCAAAAGTTAACAAAGTTATCGTGGAAGGCATCAATTTAAGAAAAAGACATACCAAGCCTAGCCAAAATAACCCCCAGGGTGGTATCATTGAAAAGGAAGCTCCTATAAATGCTTCCAATGTTATGATTATCGATCCTAAATCCGGTGATGCTGTAAGGGTTGGCAAAAAAATCATTATTGATGAAAAAACCGGTAAGAAAAAAAGCGTGAGAGTTAGCAAAAAAAGCGGCGAAATGTTGTAATTCAATAGTTGGGATAGAAATTTACCATGGCTAAAAAAGATAAAAATACAAAGGTTGAAGAGAAGACGGATAATAAAGCCGTTAAAGAGAATGTAGTTGAGGAAAAGATTCCTGCAAGGTTGTATGGTAAATACAAAGAGGAAATTGTTCCTAAATTGCGTGAGAAGTTTGCTTATGGCAATATAATGGAAGTACCCAAATTAGACAAGATTGTTGTTAATGTTGGTGTTGGTGGTGCAGTTCAAGATCCTAAACTTCTTGATGAAGCTGTAAAAGATATTGAAACTATTACCGGTCAAAAAGCCAGTGTGCGTATTTCAACTAAATCAATCTCTAACTTTAAGCTTAGAGAAGGTATGAAAGTTGGTGCAAAAATAACTTTACGTCGTGAAATGATGTACGAGTTTCTTGACAGGTTGATAAGTGTTGCTCTTCCAAGGGTGCGAGATTTTAGAGGAATTTCTGATAAAGCTTTCGATGGTAGAGGAAATTATACTCTGGGAATCAAAGAACAGATTATTTTTCCTGAAATTAACGTAGATAAGGTAAGCAGAGTTAATGGTATGGATGTAACTTTTGTTACTACTGCCAAAACAGATAATGAAGCTTATGAATTGTTGGCATCTTTTGGTGTACCTTTCAGAAAGAGAGAATTACAATAAGTAAAGGAATATTATGGCAAGAAAGTGTTTAATAGCCAGGGAAAACAAAAGACAAAAACTGGTTGATAAGTTTGCTGATGTTAGAAAAAAGTTAAAAGACGAAGGTGATTACGAAGCGCTTCAGAAATTACCTAAAGACTCCTCACCTGTCAGGTTACATAATCGCTGCCAGATGACCGGAAGATCAAGAGGATATTATCGCAAGTTTGGTTTATCCCGTTTACAGTTTAGGGAAATGGCACTTCGTGGTGAAATTCCTGGAATAAAAAAATCCAGTTGGTAAAGATTAAGGAGAATTATAAATGCCGGTTACTGATCCGATAGCAGATTATTTGACAAGTATTAGAAACGCGCTAGGGGCAAAAAAGAAGTTTGTTGATGTTCCTTGTTCAAATATGAAAATACGTTTGAGCGAAATCCTTAAAGAAACAAATTTTGTTAAGGATTTTAATGTAATAGAAGATAATAAACAGAATGTTTTAAGAATTCATTTAAAATATGTTAATGGTAATCCATCAATTACCGGGCTTAAAAGAGTAAGCAAACCCGGTTTGAGGAATTATATTAACAGAGACAATATTCCACGAGTATTAAACGGTTTAGGAGTGGCAATAATTTCTACTTCTAAAGGTTTACTGACTGATAGACAGGCTAAACAAGAAGCTATCGGCGGTGAAGTAATTTGTCATATTTGGTAAATCATTGAATGGAGTTTTGTAGTGTCACGAGTTGGTAAAAAACCTGTATCTATAAACGATGTTACCATCACTGTAGAAGAACGGGTAATAAAAGTAAAGGGGAAACTGGGTGAATTAAGCACCGAGATACACCCGAATATGAAAGTTGAGATTAATGATGGTGAATTGGTAGTTATTAGACCGGATGATACTAAGGAGAATAAAGCCTTACACGGTTTAACCAGGGCACTCATTCAGAATATGGTTACCGGTGTTACCGATGGTTTTGCTAAAACTCTTGAAGTTATCGGTGTTGGTTATCGTGTTGAGTTAAAAGAAAATAATTTATTGTTGAACCTTGGTTATTCGCACCCGATTTATTTTATGCCTCCTGAAGGTATAACGCTAGAAGTTCCGGCTAACAACCAGATCAAGATAAGCGGAGTTGATAAACAGTTGGTTGGACTTGTTGCCTCGAAGATTAGATCTTTCAAGAAACCTGAACCTTACAAAGGAAAGGGAATTAAATACTCTAACGAAATTATCGTTAGAAAAGCGGGTAAGGCAGCCGGTAAATAATTGAGTTGAGGAGACGAAAGGTAAAATGATTAAGAAGAATAACAATAAAAGATTACAGAAAAAGGCTAGTGTTCGCAAAAAAATCTTTGGAACAGCGGAAAGACCTAGAATGTCTGTATTCAGAAGTTTGAATGAAATTTATATTCAGATTATTGATGATAATAGTGGCGCTACTTTGATGGCTGCTTCTTCTTTAACTAAAGAAATTGCAGAAAAGGTTGCTGCTGTTAAAAGCAAAACTGAAAAAAGCACTGTTGTTGGCGAATACGTCGCACAGAAAGCTATAGAGAAAGATATTAAAACAGTTGTTTTTGACCGTAATGGTTATCGCTATCATGGTCGCGTTAAAGCTGTTGCTGATGGCGCCCGTAAAGGTGGACTGGTATTCTAAATTTTTTTGCCGGATCGTCTAACGGTAGGACTACGCCCTTTGGAGGCGTCTGTGTAGGTTCGAATCCTGCTCCGGCAGCAAAGCTTATTGTTTTAAGGTATTTGAAATCATAGGAGAGTAAATTGAAGCCCAAGAAAGTATCCGGTATTGAAGGATTAAAGGAAAAAGTTGTTCATATCAATAGAGTTGCTAAGGTTGTTAAAGGTGGTAGACGTTTCAGCTTTAATGCTATTGTTGTGGTTGGTGACGGTAAGGGTCATGTTGGCGTTGGTTTGGGTAAAGCAAATGAAGTAACGGATGCTATTTCTAAAGGTATAGATGACGCGAAGAAAAATGTTTATAAAATACCTTTGGTAAAAGGCACCATACCTCATACTATTATTGGTAAGTATGGCGCGGGTAAAGTTTTATTGAAACCTGCTTCTGCCGGTACTGGTCTTATTGCCGGTGGTGGTGTACGTGCAGTTCTTGAATCAGTTGGTGTTCAGGATATTCTTACCAAATCTTTGGGTTCCAGTAACCCTCACAACCAGGTTAAAGCTACTTTAAACGGGTTGCTTTCTCTTATCGATGCTATAACCATGGCTACTAAGCGTGGTATGAAGGTTAATGAATTATTTAATGCCTAGTGAGGATTTTATGTCTAAGAAATTAAAAGTTACTCAGGTTAAATCGATTATCGACAGACCTAAAGATCAGAAAAGAACTATTGAGGCTCTTGGTTTAGGAAGACCTCATAAGATGAAAATACATAACGATACACCACAGATAAGGGGTATGGTTAATAAAGTACATCATTTGGTTACAGTTGAAGAAATTGAAGAGTAGGGGAATAAATGGATATTTTAAGTAATCTTAAATACGCGGCCGGTTCTAAGAAAAAAAGAAAAAGAATTGCGCGAGGTGAAGGTTCAGGTCACGGCGGTCAGGCTACAAAAGGTATGAACGGTCAGAAATCACGTAGTGGTGCTAAACACCGTGCATGGTTTGAAGGTGGTCAGATGCCTTTGCAAAGACGTGTTCCTAAACGCGGCTTTACCAATATATTTAAAGTAAAGTTTCAGGTAGTTAATATTGAAAAACTTCAACAGTTAGTAGATGATAAAAAAATTGAAGACGGATCAACCGTAACTGCCGATATTCTTTACAAGGCTGGCGCAATTTCTAAAGCAGCTGCCCCTTATAAAATATTGGGCAATGGTGAACTAAAAGCAAAACTTGATATTTCTGCTCACGCATTTAGCGCGACAGCAAAAGAAAAAATTGAATCTGCAAACGGAACCATAAACGAGATTAAACTTTAATGGGAAAATTACAAGACACATTCCGGAATATTTTTAAGATCAAAGAGCTAAAGGAGAGAATACTCTATACTCTGGCTCTTCTTGTGATTGTAAGGGTCGGCGCTCATATTACACTACCGGGTGTAGATGCGGGTTTGCTTTCCGAGGCAATGAGCAACAGTACTTCTGATAACCTGTTTGGTCTTTACGATTTGTTTGTTGGCGGTGCTTTTTCAAACGCTGCTATTTTCGCTCTTGGTATCATGCCTTACATTAGTGCGTCTATCATTATCCAGTTGATGGGTGCTGTTGTACCTTATTTCCAAAAACTTCAGCGTGAAGGTGAAGACGGTAGAAAAAAGATTACACAGCTTACAAGATATGGAACTATCTTCATTTCTGCTTTGCAGGCATGGAGTATTTCAATTTATCTAAACAGTATCGATTATAACGGTGCTTCCATTATCCCGGTTGAAATTCAGGGTATTGGTTTCACTATACAAACTGTTATTTTTCTTGTAGCAGGCACTGCATTCATGATGTGGATGGGTGAACAGATTACTGAAAGAGGAATTGGCAACGGTATTTCGCTTATAATATTTATTGGTATTGTTAACCGTTTACCTTTTGCTCTTCTTGATGAATACAGGTTGTTAACACAGGGTGACAGGAATATCATTATTGAATTAGTAATTTTGATTTTCATGGTTTTTATTATCGCCGGTGTAGTGCTCGTTACCCAGGGTACAAGAAGGATACCTGTTCAGTATGCTAAAAGAGTAGTTGGCAGAAAAGTTTATGGCGGTGTTACACAATATATTCCTTTGAGAGTTAATACAGCTGGTGTTATGCCGATTATATTTGCGCAGGCAATAATGTTTTTACCTAATACATTATTCTCTTTTTTCCCGGATAATGAATTTATTACAGGTTTAGCGCAGCACTTTTCGTATACTTCTTATACCTATGCTTTAATTTATGGTATAATGATCGTGTTCTTTACATATTTCTATACTGCAATTGCGTTTAATCCGCAGGATGTTGCAGAAAATATGAAAAAACAGGGTGGTTTTATACCGGGTATAAGGCCGGGTAAACAGACTTCTGAATTTATTGACAACATTCTTACAAAAATTACGCTTCCGGGTTCGATTTTCTTAGCAATTGTTGCTATATTACCTACTTTTGTTTCGAAGTTTGGTGTATCTTCATCTTTTGCTTCATTTTTCGGCGGCACGAGCTTGTTAATTATGGTTGGTGTGGCTCTGGATACGTTGCAGCAGGTTGAATCGCACTTGTTAATGAGGCATTATGACGGTATCATGAAAACCGGCAAGTTAAAGAGCAGAAGATAAACCTGAAGTTGATGTGATATTAATTAAGACGAAAAAAGAAATAGATTTTATAAGGGAAAGCAACCAATTGGTTGCTGAAACTTTACAGTTAGTTAAAAGTAATGTTAAACCCGGAATTACAACCGGGGAACTTGATAAGATTGCGGAAGATTATATCGTTAGTAATGGCGCAATACCAGCCTTTAAAGGATATTCGCAGGCTGGTAGTATAGATTTTCCGGGAACAATCTGTTCATCAGTTGAAGAGGAAGTTGTTCACGGTATACCAGGAGACAGAGTTCTCAGGGAAGGTGAAATAATTTCCGTAGATGTGGGTGTTCTTAAAAATGGTTTTTATGGTGATGCAGCGTTAACTGTTGCGGTTGGAGAAATATCGGAAGATAGAAAAAAACTGATGAAAGTAACCGAAGAAAGCTTGTACAAGGGTATTGAGCAGGCGGTTGCCGGAAACAGGATTGGAGATATCTCAGCCGCGGTACAAAAACATGTAGAATCATTTGGTTTTTCAATTGTTCATGAACTATGTGGTCATGGGGTAGGTAAGTATCTTCATGAAGATCCACAGGTTAGTAATTTTGGAAAAGCCGGTACCGGAGCACTTTTAAAAAACGGAATGACTATTGCAATTGAGCCGATGGTAAATATGGGGAGAAGACATGTTAAAGTTGCCCCAGACGGTTGGACGGTTTATGCGTCTGACAGATTACCTTCTGCTCATTTTGAACACACAATAGCCATAATTGATAATAAACCGGAAATATTAAGTATTTGTTAGTATGGCAAAACAAGGTCCTATAAAAGTAGACGGAATCGTAACAGAAACATTGCCAAATGCACATTTTAAGGTGAAACTGGATAATGGTCACGAAATATTAGCACACATATCCGGTAAGATGCGCATGCACTTTATTAAAATATTGGTAGGCGACAAAGTAGCAATTGAGTTATCACCGTACGACCTAAACAAAGGCAGAATTACGTATAGATATAAATAGCGGAGATAAGAATGAAGGTTCGTGCTTCAGTAAAAAAGATTTGCGAGAATTGCAAAGTAATTAAACGTAAGGGCGTTGTAAGAGTAATCTGCAAAAACCCTAAACATAAACAGCGTCAAGGTTAATTTTAGTAATACTAGGAGGATAAGGTTTGGCTCGTATTGCAGGTATAGATTTACCTAAGAATAAGAAAGCTTATATTGGTTTAACTTATATTTACGGAATTGGGCAACATTCTGCTCAGGAAATTCTGAAAAAAGCTGAGGTAGATCCAGAGAAAAAGATTAATGATTTGAATGAAGAGGAAGTTGCTAAGATACGCTCGATTATGACCTCTGAATACAAAGTTGAAGGTGCTCTTAGAAGTGAAGTTCAGCAAAATATTAAACGCCTGATGGATATCGGAGCTTACCGGGGTTTAAGACACAGACGCGGGCTTCCCGCCAGAGGTCAGAGAACCCGTACAAACTCCAGAACCAGAAAAGGTAAGAGAAGAACAGTCGCGGGCAAGAAAAAAGCACCCGGTAAGAAATAAGTGAAGTAAATTTAAAGGAGTTTAGAATTGGCAAAAGCTAGACAAAAGACAAAGAAGAAGGTTCATGTAGACGCTGTGGGAGTTGCTCATATAAAAGCATCTTTCAATAACGTGATATGCACTGTTACCGATGTTTATGGCAATACTATTTCATGGTCTTCTGCCGGTAAAAACGGGTTCAAAGGTTCGAGAAAAAATACTCCCTATGCATCCCAAATTACTGCTGAAGCTGCGGCTAAAGAAGCTCATGATCTTGGTTTGAGAAAAGTAGATGTTTATGTTAAAGGTCCCGGGTCAGGTAGAGAAGCAGCTATCAGAGCTTTATCCACTGCCGGATTACAGATTATGTCGATTAGAGATATAACTCCTATTCCACATAACGGCTGCAGACCGCCGAAACGTAGAAGAGTTTAATTAGGGAGATTGTTAGATGGCAAGATATACTGGTCCAAGTTGTAAATTGTGCAGAAGAGAAAAAGAAAAACTTTTCTTAAAAGGTTCGAAATGTTTCTCGGATAGATGTCCGATTGAAAATAAAAATTATCCTCCCGGCGAACACGGACTTAACAGAAGAGCGAAATACTCTGAGTATGGTGTTCAGTTGAGAGAAAAGCAGAAAGTTAAAAGAATTTACGGAGTTCTCGAAGCTCAGTTTAGAAATTATTTCGAGAAAGCTAACCGTCAGAAAGGTGTTACCGGTGAGAACCTTGTTAAGCTTCTTGAGAGAAGGCTTGACAATGTTGTTTTCAGACTTGGTTTTGCTCCTTCACGTAAAGCAGCAAGACAATTGGTACTTCACGGACACTTTAGTGTAAACGGAATAACCGTAAATATCCCGTCTTATCAGGTAGATCCAGGTGATGCTATCGAGGTAAGAGATAGAAGTAAAAAGCTGGATGTTATACACAGTTCACTTAGAAAAGTTAAAGAGAACATGTATAACTGGTTGTCAACAGAAAAAGCTACACTAAAAGGTACTTTTAATGAAGTTCCTGCAAGAGAAGATATTCCGTTGAATGCAAACGAACAGCTAATTGTAGAGTTGTACTCTAAATAATTAATTGAATTTTTAAAGATGAGGATTCTAAATGAGCTATCCTTTCATAAAGATGCCTGATGGCGTAGTACTGGAAGAAGCAACGGCGACTGATACGTTTGGAAAGTTTGTGGTTCAGCCTCTTGAACGAGGATTTGGTGTAACATTAGGAAATTCATTTAGAAGAGTATTATTGTCTTCCTTATCCGGTGCATCCATTACTGCAATCAAAATCGATGGCGTTCTTCACGAATTCTCTACGGTTCCCGGCGTTCTGGAAGATGTTACTCAAATTATTCTAAATTTGAAAAAAATACGAATGAAGTTAGTTAATAAAAAAACTAACCGTATGGAAATTACATTGAACGGACCTTGTGAATTCAAGGCGTCCGATCTTCAAGAGAGCTGCCCGGATATTGAAATTCTTACGCCCGATGTTCATATCGCTACACTTAACGAAGAAGCAAAAGTTACTATGGAACTTCGTTTTGGTATCGGTAAAGGTTATGTGCCTTCATTTGACCAGAAAATTACTGATCAAACAATTGGCCTTATTCCTATAGATTCTATTTTTACACCGCTTAAAAACGTTCATTACGATATTCATAATGTTCGTATTGGTGAAAGAAATGACTATGAAAAATTAACTTTAACTGTTCTTACAGATGGTTCTATTACTCCCGAAGAAGCACTTTCTTCCGCGGGTAAAATATTGAAAGATCACATAAATCTATTTATAAATTTTGAAGTTGAACCGGAAGAAGATAAAGTTGAAAGTGAAAAAGATGCAGAAAGTGAAAGATTGAGAAATATTCTCTTAACCAGTGTTGATGATCTTGAACTTAGTGTACGTTCACACAATTGTCTTAAAGCAGCAAATATTAAGACTCTTTCCGACCTTGTAAGACGCGATGAAAACGAAATGCTTCGTTTCAGGAACTTTGGTCGTAAATCTCTCGCCGAATTGATCGAGATTGTTGAAAATTATGGACTTGAATTCGGGATGGATGTAGATAAATATATTAAAGACAAACCTGAAAATAATTAATTCTTGGTAAGGTAAGATAATGAGACATAGAGTTAAAGGTAGAAAATTAGGAAGAACAGCAAGTCATCGTACAGCAACTTTAAGAGCTTTAATTACTGCTTTATTCCGTCACAAAAAAATTAAAACTACTGTTTCTAAAGCAAAAGAAGCACGTATTTTTGCTGAAAAAGTAATTACTAAAGCTAAAGTTGATTCTGTAGCTAACAGAAGATACGTTGCCAGACATATCAATGACAGAGATGTTGTTAAAGAATTGTTTGAAGAAATTATGCCTAAAATTGGTGACAGACCTGGTGGTTATACCCGTGTTATCAAATTAGGTACACGTCTTGGTGACGCAGCTGAAACTGCACTTGTTGAACTTGTAGATTATAATCTTGTTGGTTCTGAACCTAAAGAAGAAAAAGCTGCTCCTAAATCAGCACCGAAAGTAAAAACTGAAAGTGTTAAGGCTGAAGTAGTTGAAGATGCCCAAGTTATCGAAGAAGTTGTAGAAGAAAAAGCAGCACCAGAAGTTGAAGAGACAGAAGCTCCTAAAGCTGAAGAATCTGCACCGGAAGCTGAAGAAGATAAAAAAGAAGAATCTAAATAATATCTTCTGGAATATTTTTAATCAAAGAGTAATCCGATTAGAGGATTACTCTTTTTTTATATACGCTAATGAAAAAAATTAAATTTGTAAAATCGGTACACAGAATATCAGATTTACCTAAAGAAGGGATTCCCGAGGTTGTACTATGCGGGAGATCAAATGTTGGTAAATCCTCATTTATCAATGCCCTTTTCAACAGGAAGGGTATAGCTATGACAAGCTCCACGCCTGGTAAAACGCGGGGAATCAATTATTACCTTGTTGAAGATTCGTTTTATGTAGTAGACCTCCCCGGTTTTGGTTATGCCAAAGTTTCTGAAAAAGAAAGATCAAAATGGCAAGAGCTTATTGGCGATTATCTCGGTGCGCAAAAATCCATTCAATTGGCTCTTCATTTTATTGATAGCAGGATCACCCCATCCCCGCTTGATGTGGTATTAAACGGTTATTTAAAAGAGTTAGCCCTTCCTTATATTGTTTTATTAAATAAAGTTGATAAACTGAAACAATCCGAAAAAGTTAAAGCCAGACGTGACATTATTCAAACTTTTCCGGAGTTGATTGAAGGTGAAAATTTAATCCTTCATTCTTCCTCTAAAGGGATAGGAAAAAAGGAAATACAAAAAAGGTTATATACTTTATTTATGAAATAATCTTCATTAAAATCATATTTTGAATTCAATTTTTATTTATATTTAACCTGAATTAAAACATATTTTTATTTAATACCGGATTCTGATGGGATTAAGCAACAGATATAAAAAACGAGTACTAATATTTCTCATTATTCCCGTTTTGGTTTCGATCCCTTTTTTTACAGATAATCTTATCTTAAGGATTATTGTAGCCGTTTTGGGGGTTGTTTATGTAGGGTTTATCATCTTTTTGCGAGACTCGAAACATGAAGCCTTTAAAAAGGAATTCGATTACGGTTCTGAAACCATGAACGAGGAAGAGGATGAGTTTTCCTCTTTTGAAAAGGATGAACACGATTCTTCTTTTGAGATTGTTTCGAATAATAAAAATATCGAAGTTATTACAGCCGATACTTTTTCTGATATTCCAGCTATCCGCCGTCAGAATAATTTCAAACCCCCTGACCTAAAGTCTAATTTTGATAAACTTGCCCAGGAAAAAATCCCTGAGGAAGTTGATCCTGATGAACAATTTGGTTATCTGCTTGAACGGATCCTTAATATCATTAAAGATGCATATTTTGTTCATAGTGTGATATTCTTCTGGTATAATAAAGCAAATAATAAATTAACGCTTGAAAAATACGTTTCTCTTTCAGACGAAGTAGATGAAAAAAAATACGACGTTGAAGATGATGTTATCAGTAAAATTGTCCGTAATGAGGAACCTGAGCTACTTAATGATATAAATCCTAACGCTGAAAAGGATATAATCCGGTATTACAAGAACCCGCAGGGAATTCAGAGTTTTATTGGTGTTCCCCTATATTACAATAAAGCATTAACTGCAATTCTTACACTTGATTCAAAAGAGCAAGATGCATTTGGTATTGAAACAATATATTCGCTTGCTCGTGTTGTAAGTGTTGTCTCGGAACTTATTTCAATTTTCGAGGATAAATTTGCGGAAGCGCTTGCGCAGGTTAAACTTAATGCACTTCTGGGAATACTCTCCGGTGAAAAAAGATTTGAAACAAAAGCAGAATTGATTGGTACCGTTGAAAGGGCGGTTGAAGGATTGTTACATTGGGATGCTTTTTCATTTGTTTATTTTGACCCTGAAAAACAATTGTTTTCTACTGTTAAGGTTATAAATAATACAAAACTGAAGTATATTGGCGAGAATCTTGAAGTTGAACTTAATGGTTCTCTAACTGGTAAGGCTATAGTTTCGGGATTACCTGTAATCATAGACGATATCTCTGCAGCAGAATATATCAGGTTTTCAAAGTCGGAAGATATAACTATCGAAGGCTCATATCTGGCTATACCATTGGTTTATGAAGACCAGATTTATGGGGTAGTCTGCTTCGAAAGCCTCAAGAAGAAAGCCTATACAAGTTCTGATGTGAATTTTATCAAATCTTCAATGAAATTTATCTCCTTTACACTTTATTCATTTTCTTCCCAAGCATTACTCCGCAGTCTGCTTGCACATGATGTGGATACCCACGCTCTCAATTATGCCTCTTTCATGGAAAGAATGTCAGCAGATTTGATTAAAGCCGGTGAGTTGAATGCTCCGGGTTCGCTGGCACTTATCAGGATTGACGATTTTCTTGAGGAAGATTCATTATTCGAGGAGAATGCTTTTCCGAAAGTACTAAAGGCTGTCGCGGTTATGATTCAGAAAGAGATGACACCTCTTACTACATTTGGCAGGTTGAACGATAAAACGTTTGGGGTGTATTTTTTCAACTCTTCCACGAAAGATGTATTTTTATGGGCTGAAAAGCTAAGAATTCAGATAGCCCGTAAGCCGATTGCGATTGTAAGTAAACAAACAACCTTCACGATTTCTGTTGGAATATGTTCGTCAACTGGTAAAACTGATGTAGAATTGATTATCGGTGATGCTGAACTTGCACTTGGAAAAGCGATTGAAAAAGGTGGTAATACGGTTAAAAGTTTAAACTAGGTATGTTGTGAATAATTTTTTTATAGTAGTATTAGATGGTGTTGGCATTGGTGAAATGCCGGATGCCGATAAATTTGGTGACACCGGGAGTAATACTCTTGGTAATATGGCAAAAGTGTTAGGCGGACTTAACCTCCCAAATTTACAAGCAGCGGGTTTAGGAAATATTGCCCCGATTCAGGGAGTCCCTGCAGTGAAAAATCCGTTGGCTTCATTTGGAAAACTTAAAGAAGTTTCTGCCGGCAAGGATTCTACTACCGGACACTGGGAGCTTGGCGGTGTTCAAATAGATTTTGACTTCCCTTATTATCCCAATGGTTTTCCTATAGAGGTGATGGAAAAATTCCTCGACATTAACGGCTTACAGGGTTATCTCGCGAATCATACCGCTTCCGGAACAGAAATTATTAACCGGTTAGGTGATGAACATGTTAGAACCGGGTATCCAATTGTTTACACATCAGCTGATTCAGTCTTTCAGATTGCTGCTCATGAAGATGTAATTCCTATCGAAAAGCAGTATGAAATTTGCAGGACAACTCGCGAAAAAATTCTGGTAGGAAAACATTCTGTTGGAAGAGTAATTGCACGTCCATTCATTGGCGAAAAGGGAATTTATACCAGAACCACAAACCGCAAGGATTTTTCAATTGATCCTTCATCCGATACCATCCTGGATGTACTCTTGGCGGAAAATATTGAAACTGTTGCCATAGGTAAGGTTAATGATCTTTTTAATCATCGGGGAATTAAAACTGCTTTGATCACTAAATCTAATCAGAAGGGTATTGAAAAAATTATTGAAACGGCAAAATCAAAACAAAATGCTCTTGTGTTCGCTAATCTTGTAGATTTTGACGTGTATTATGGTCATCGTCTCGATCCGGAAGGATTTCATTGTGCTCTCATGGAGTTTGATAACAGGCTTCCTGAGATATTGGAAACACTGGACGAAACTGATGCTATCATTTTTACGGCTGATCATGGCAATGATCCCACAAGTAACAGTACAGATCACAGCCGGGAATTTGTTCCTTTATTATTTTACCGTAAGGGTAAACCGGGTGTTAACCTTGGAACCAGGGATACGTTTGCTGATGTTGCTCAAACAGCGGCAAACTTTTTCGAGGTGAATAATTCACTCAAAGGAACAAGTTTTCTAAATGTATGATGAATTCAACTCTTCGCTTGCAAGATTTGTTATTGATAAAAAGAATGAAGATTCTTTTAAAACATTAAAAACTGAAATAGATAAACTTTACTCGAGAGGTTATAAATCCTTAAAGATTGAAATTTCGGGTGATTCAAAAATTGCAGCAGGGAATAACGGGTTGGATATTTCTTTATTTAATAAAATATGCGAAAAGCAATCACTACCTCCTGCTGTAGTATTTGATTTAATGATGATAAAATCATCATTAAATAATAAGGAAATATTTGAAAGGTTAGATTTTGAGTGGTAATTTTACCGGAATATTGTTGGAGACAGATGTTATCGTTCAACATTTAACCGTGGATAAAAGTACCGGAAGCGATCTTGAATTTTTGATGACAAAATATACCTGCTTTACAACGGTTATTAACTCGTCAGAAATCTATTTTGGCTGTAAAAAACAGGAAGAAAAAGAGATAGCTGATAAACTGTTACGTTCATTAAAGGTTCTTGGTATAAATTCTCGTTATTCACTTGATGTGTTTTCTGCCAGGGATCGTGTGGAAAATATCAGGAACGCGTTGATTTTTGTATTAGCAGAAAAAAATAGTCTTCCTGTTGTTACATACGAAGTTGATAAATTTAATAATATAAAAACCGGTGTTTTTACTCCGGATGAACTAAGAGGATAATTTTGCTACTAGGAAAAGTTATCGGGACGGTTTGGTCAACTCGAAAAGATGAAAATCTTGTCGGTGCCAAATTTTTGATTGTAAGAGAACTTGAACTTGATTACCAGTCAAAGGATAATTATGTAATAGCGGTTGATTCTGTTGGCGCAGGTGTTGGTGAAGTTGTTCTGGTCGCGCAGGGAAGTTCGGCACGTCAAACTTCATTCACGAACAAAAAGCCAATTGACGCGGTGATCATGGCAATTGTTGACAAACTTGATATCTCAAAAAAAGACAAGACTGAGTAGGGCAGAGCGATGTTCTTTGGTGAGGTTATTGGTACTATTTGGGCTACGAAAAAATATGAATCGACTTACGGATTAAAATTTCAGCTTGTTCAACCATTGAATTCACAACTTAAAAAGAAAGGTGATCCACTTATCGCTATCGATACGGTAGGTGCGGGTCCCGGTGAAATAGTGTTTTATATTACGAGCAGCGAAGCAGTCATTCCACTGGATGTTGATATGGCTCCGGTTGATGCTTCGATTGTGGGAATAGTTGATTCTATTAATTCCGAAATTAGTTAGGGAGGATTTCTGCTTTGAAGATTACCAAGCAGTACACTAACAGAGAAAGCCAGTCACTCGATAAATATTTGCAGGAAATCGGGAAAGTTGACCTTCTCTCGCCCGATGAAGAAATTGATCTTGCCATCCGGATCAAAAAGGGTGATCAGAGAGCCCTTGAAAAATTGGTAAAATCAAATCTTCGGTTTGTCGTAAGTGTTGCCAAGCAATATCAAAATCAGGGGCTATCCCTGGGTGATTTAATTAACGAAGGGAACCTGGGACTTATAAAGGCGGCAAAGAGATTTGATGAAACCAGGGGATTCAAGTTTATATCCTATGCAGTATGGTGGATTCGCCAGTCAATATTGCAGGCACTTGCCGAACAATCCAGAATCGTTCGTCTTCCCCTTAACAGAGTTGGGGCTTTAAATAAAATCGGGAAAGCATACAGTAATCTCGAACAGGAATTTGAAAGAGAACCAAGTGCTGCCGAGCTGGCGCACGAGTTAGACATGGATATTGATGAAGTATCCGATACTCTAAAGATATCCGGAAGACATGTTTCCATGGATGCCCCATTCGCGCAGGGAGAGGAAAACCGATTGTTGGATGTGTTGACAAATGACCAGCAACCTACTCCGGATAACGAGTTAATGTCAGAATCCCTCAAAAATGAAATTGAACGTGCGTTAGGTACTTTAACCGAAAGAGAAGCTGAGGTAATCAAACTTTATTTCGGGCTGAATAAAGAACACTCTTTAACACTCGAAGAGATTGGGGAGAAATTTAATCTCACACGCGAACGTGTAAGGCAGATTAAAGAAAAAGCTATCAGGAGATTACGTCATGCTTCAAGAAGTAAAAACCTGAGATCTTATCTTGGCTGACAAGCTGAATTCCATAAGGTTTGTAATAATAATTTTATTTACAGCCGGTCTTATTATTACCGGCTGCACCCCCTCCACGCTCAATTCAAGATACTATAAGCCCGATAGGGATGATGAAAATGACGATTCCGGTGAGGATGAAACTTACGTGATTTATCGGGATGAAGAACCAGCCAATTCAAAAAATGATGAGTTTCTGGAAAAATACGAAAGTTTGGTGACTGCAGGTGTGGAAATTCCCTCAATCACTAAAATGTATATTGAGATAATTAAATACATGAAAACACCATATCTGTATGGTGGCGAAAGTTTTTCCGGTATGGATTGTTCCGGATTTACGATGGTAGTTTTTGAACGTGCATTTGGAATAAAGCTGCCCCGAACCGCGGCTGACCAGTTCAGGTTTGACGGGCTTGAGATTGGAAGTATCGACAGGCTTGAAATCGGTGACCTCGTATTCTTTAAAATTACTGATCCCCGCGAACCTGATCATGTGGGTATATATCTTGGTAACGGCAATTTTGCTCACGCCGGGTTTTCGACCGGAGTGACAATATCGTCTTTTGAAACAAACTATTTTTTGGAAAATTTTTATTCTGCAAAAAGAATTGTCTCTTTACCCTGAATTATAAGTTGCATGATTGATATTATTAACTCTTTGTTTTAATTTAACAACGTAATGAAACAATCAAGAGGAGTTTTTATGCAATATCGAGTTGAAACAGATACAATGGGCGAAATTAAAGTGCCCTCCGACAAATATTACGGTGCACAAACTGCAAGATCGTTAATGAACTTTAAAATAGGCGGTGAAAGGTTTCCCCGTGAGTTAATAAGGGCCCTGGGTATCTTAAAAAAGGCTGCCGCTTTAACTAATGCTGAACTGGGCATGCTGTCTAAAGAAAAAGCCGATCTTATTGTTCAGGCAGCAGATGAGGTTATTGAAGGGAAACTGGATGAGCATTTCCCACTGGTTGTTTGGCAAACTGGTTCGGGTACACAAACTAACATGAACAGTAATGAAGTTATCGCCAACCGTGCTATTGAAATAGC
>Ga0070729_10002305_pt1 | contig 25185 bp, 18 predicted proteins | sample tdDd472_FD_66725 | JGI IMG/M metagenome (GOLD analysis project Ga0070729, IMG submission 66725) | Marine sediment microbial communities from the Atlantic coast under amendment with organic carbon and nitrate - tdDd47.2 | ecosystem: Environmental > Aquatic > Marine > Coastal > Sediment | place... | reverse complement strand
GCATCGGCCCGCTGGGTCGGCGAGGACGCCGTCGCAAACCCCCAACGCAGCCGGATCATCGACGCCCGGCACCCGGTCTTTGCCGGACTGGAAAACGAGGCTCTGGTCACGTTCGGAGAAGTGGTCTGGCGGCGCTGGTTCATCGTTCCCGAGGACGGGGCGGCGGTCTTGTTGTCTCTCACCGGGGAAGCGCCACTGCTGCTGGAAGGCACCGTGGGCGATGGTGCGTTCGCGCTCATGACCAGCGACCTGCAGACCAGCAACACGACGCTCGCAGCCAGTCCCATGGCCCTGCCGTTTTTCCAGCGGTTGGCGGCTTCCTTGGCCGATCCGGAAGGCCGTTCGGCAGCGGTCAACGGCCAGGTAGGCGAAGTACCGGTCATCGTACCGGCCACCGGAAGTACCGATACGCCGCTGGCCAGCGCTGAGGCGCTTCGCGCTGTTGAAGATCGTGATGGAGTGAGCCGGGCCGCCACGTTGCTCTGGCGTCAAGGTCGTCCTGCCCTGCGCGCAGTTTCGCCGGACCGAGCCGGTTTCGTCACCTTCATTGCAGGCGTCGATACGGTGGGCGTGATGGCCGCCGCGGTACCGGCGGTCGAGTCGGGCCTCGCTTTGTTGTCGTCCCAGCAGTGGTCGGCCGATCAGACCGCTCTGGGTTTGCCCGTAACCGGGGATCTGAGCGCTTCTGCGGCGGTGGATCTTCTCGACGTGCTGGAAGGCCATGATCTGACTCCGTGGTTGCTGGCCCTGGCAGTGCTGTTGCTGGCCGTGGAACTGGGTGTGGCCCGGGGATCTCGTGCCACGCCCTTGCCTGCCTGATCTACGCCTCGGCTGAAGCCGTTCCTGGTTGAAAATCGGGGCATTTAGCCTACCTTGGAGAAAGTGCACGAACGGGGGACCAGGGGTTTCGGTAGAATGCGCTTGCGATCCTCCGCGCCGCTGCCGATTTTTGCGGTCTACAAACTAGACTAAAAACGTCTAGAAAGCGGATCCTGGGTTGCGTGCCGCCACGGGGAACGGGAGTGTACCGACCTTCAGGAGATCAAGGAGCTACCGCCGATGTGGAACTACTCGGACAAGGTATTTGATCATTTCATGAATCCCCGCAACGTGGGGGAAGTGGAAAACGCCGATGGTATAGGCGAGGTCGGCTCCATGGCCTGCGGTGATGCCCTGCGCCTCTCGTTCCGGCTGGACGAAGAGGGTCGCATTGCCGACGCCAGATTCCAGACCTTCGGTTGCGGCAGCGCCATCGCCTCGAGTAGCGTATTGACCGAGATGATCAAGGGTAAGACCCTGGAGGATGCCGCGCGCATCACCAACGAGGAAATTGCCGCGGAACTCGATGGTTTGCCCCGGGAGAAAATGCACTGCTCGGTGATGGGTCGCGAAGCCCTGGAAGCGGCCATGATCGACTACTACAAGCGCCTCGGCCGCAACGTCCCCTGCAACCTGCTCCAGACCAGCACCGAACTTTGCCATTGCTACCAGGTGTCCAAGGACACGGTTCGCGACGCCATCATGACCCACAAGTTGAAAAACATCGAGGACGTCACCAATTTCACCAAGGCCGGGGGCGGCTGCACTGACTGCCATCACGACATTTCCGACCTCCTGCGCGACTGCTGGGACAAGATGGACCAGGAAGCCGCGACCGCCGCGGCCGCGGGGGCGCCGCTGCAGCAGCTGGCGGATGTCATGGGGCCGGCGCCGGTGAAACACGCCGAGATCGACGCCGAGATCGTGACCAAAATCCGGGAGCTGCTGGAGAACGACATTTCGGTCGCGTTGCGCAACGACGGTGGTGACATCGAGTTCGTGCGTTACCAGGAACACCGGGTCTACGTTCGCCTGACCGGTGCCTGTGCCGCCTGCCGGGCATCCGAAGCGACGATCAAGGGATACGTCCAGGCCCAGCTCCGTGAGTTTGTCAGCGACCAAATCGAAGTGATCGAGGTGAACTAGAGATGTCCACTACTCCAGGTAACCGCATGAATCTCATGGACGGCCTGCCGCCCCGGCCGGCCGAAGGCATCTATCTGGACAGTAACGCCACGACGGCGGTGGCCCCCGAAGTCGTGGAGGCGATGCTGCCGCTGTTGACCCGCCATTTCGGAAACCCCTCGAGCATGCATTCCTTCGGCGCCGAGGCAGGCAAGGCCGTGGACGAGGCCCGCGGGAGGATCCTGGCCCTGGTCGGCGGTGCGATGGCCAACGAACTCGTGCTCACCGGCGGTGGTTCCGAGAGCGATAATCTGGCCATCGTCGGCACGCTCTATGCGTATCCCGAGAAGCGTCACCTGATCACCACCGCGGTGGAGCATCCGGCGGTTCTGGGACTTTGCCGCGACCTGGAAAAACGTCATGGCTACGAGGTCACCTATCTGAAGGTCGATGACCAGGGTCGCCTGGACGAGACGGAGTTGCGGGATGCCCTGCGCGACGACACCGCCGTGGTTTCGATCATGCACGCCAACAACGAGACCGGTGTGCTTTTCGACGTCGAGGCCCTCGGTCAAATCGTCAAGGAAAGCGGCGCAGTTTTTCACGTGGACGCCGTGCAGGCGGCAGGCAAGCTCCCGCTGGACATGAAGTCGTCCTGCATTGATCTGCTGTCGCTGTCCGGCCACAAGTTGCATGGCCCCAAGGGCGTCGGAGCGTTGTACGTGCGCAAGGGCACCAAGATCAGACCTCTTATCGTCGGCGGACACCAGGAACGCGGTCGGCGAGCCGGGACCGAGAACGTGGCGTCGGTGGCAGGCTTTGGAGTAGCGTGCGACCTGGCGGCCGCGGGCATCGAGCACGAAAATACGGTGGTCCGGGATCTGCGAGACCGTCTGGAAACCGGCCTGGTGGCCGCCATTCCCGACAGCCGGCGGAACGGAGATGCCGCGCACCGTTTACCCAACACTTCCAACATCAGTTTCGATTTCATCGAAGGTGAAGGCATCCTGTTGCTGCTGGATCGGGTGGGGGTCGCTGCCAGTAGCGGATCCGCCTGCACGAGTGGTAGCCTGGAACCGTCCCATGTGCTGCGGGCCATGGGGGTGCCCTTCACCCAGGCTCACGGATCCATACGTTTCTCACTGTCCCGCTACACCACGCAATCCGAAGTGGATTATGTGACTCAGGTGCTGCCGCCGATCATCGAGCGACTGCGCCAGATCACGCCTTTCAATGCAGAGCGGGCGACCTTTTAGGGTGCAGGTTGATCATCGAACACGGTAGCGGCCCCACCGGGCTGCTGCACGAAACCCTGCTGAACCATGTGGCCGGCGAGAGTCTGTTCGAGGCTGTCTCCAGGGTGGATGCCGTCCTGCGGGAGCCCAGGGACGGTCCTTTGCTGGTATCCGGGTTGCACGGCGGCGCTGCGGCGCTCGCCCTGGCTGCCTGGCAGATCCGGGCCCGGTGTCCGGCTCTCGTGGTCGCTGCCGATCATGAATCAGCAGTGCAGATGGCCGATGATCTGGAAGTCTGGCTGGGCTCGGGCAGCGTCGTCTACCTGCCCCAGCAGGAAGTGCTGGCCTTCGACCGCAACTCCCCCGAACCGGCTCTGGTCGGAGATTTCCTGGCCGGTCTGGACCGATTGGCGTCCGGCGAATCCTGCCTGGTCGTCACCTCCCTGTATGGTTTCCGGCAACGGGTCATGGCTCCGGGCACCCTGCGCAAGGCCACACTGCGTATCAAGTGCGGCGGCAACCTGGATATGGATGAACTCGGCGAGCAGCTCGTGCTCCGGGGATACCGGCCCAGCGGTATGGTGGCCAAGGTGGGGGATTTCGCCCGGCGTGGCGGTCTGGTGGACATCTTTACTCCCGGTGACCACCCGCTGCGGGTCGAGTTCTTTGACGATGAAATCGTATCGGTACGCCGTTTCGACGTGGAGACCCAGCGAACGATCGAGCGGGGTGAAGAGGCGCAGATCCTGCCGGTCAGCCATCTGTTGCTGGACGAAGATGCGGTCCTGAACTGCCTGGACCGTGTCGAGCAAGGCATTACTGCCGGAGAGGGCGACGCCGACTACCTGGAAGACCTGCAAGCCCGGCTCGAAGATCGTCTGACAGATGACGGTCTGGAGTCGTTTCTGCCGTGGTTAGGTCCCACAGCCACCGTGGCCGACTACCTGCAGGACGGTACTCCGGTATTCTGGCTGGATCCGGTGCGACAGAAGTCCCAGTCCGAACTGGTGGACGGCGAGCTGCCGCGGTTGCGGGCGGGGCGCCTGGACCGCGAGCCCATCTTGCCCGAAGTGAGCGAACTGGTAGAGCCGCCGGAGAATCTCCATTTGCCCCGGCTGCACCACGTCTTCGTGGCCGCTTCCTGGATCGCCGGGGACAGCGAGGGCCGTTGGCTGGATACCGAACCGACGGTGACCGTGGCTTTCAACGCCACCGGTCAGGAGCTGCGGGGCGGGGATATGGCGGGTCTGGTGGAAGACCTGCAGGCCCGCGAAGCATCGAATCAAACGGTGCTGCTGCTTTGCGACAACGACGGACAGGCCCGGCGGCTGACCGAGTTGCTGGACGATTCCGTTGAAGTACCCCCGACGACTCGCCCTCGGGTGGGTGCGGTCTCGGCCGGATTCAACTGGCCTGAAATCGGTTTGGGGTGCCTGACGGATCACGAGTTCTTCGAGCGGTACCGCCGACCGACGCGGGTTCGCCACCGGTCCTCGGGCCTGGTCAAGGAACGGGCGACGCTCAAGCCCGGTGAGTACGTGGTGCACCTGGAGTACGGCATCAGCCGCTACCGGGGCATGAGGGTCATCACCGTCGAAGGAGTCGAGCGGGAATGTCTGCTCCTGGAGTACGCCGACGACGGCCGGGTCTACGTGCCGGTGGAGAACATCGACCAGGTCGAACGCTACAGCTCGGATGTCGGAGCCAATCCGCCGCTGGCCAGATTGGGGTCCGGCAGCTGGCTCAAGGTCAAAGGGCGTGCCCGCAAGGCCATCCGGGCCATGGCCGCCGAGCTGATGGAACTGTACGCTGCCCGCAAGGCCCGTCCCGGCCACTCGTTCCCCCCCGATTCTCTGCTACAGAAAGCCCTGGAGGACTCCTTCCTCTTCGACGAGACCCCGGACCAGCTGACGGCCATCACCGACACCAAGCAGGACATGGAGTCGGACGAGCCCATGGACCGACTGGTCTGTGGTGACGTGGGCTTTGGCAAGACGGAGGTGGCGATCCGGGCGGCCTTCAAGGCGGTCAATGCGGGCAAGCAGGTCGCCGTGCTCTGCCCCACGACTCTGCTGGCCCAGCAGCACGGCGAGACCTTCGGCGAGCGGTTTCGTGATTTTCCGGTCTCGGTCGAGACCCTCAGCCGTTTCAAGATGCCGAAGGAGCAGAAGGAGTGTCTTGCCCAGTGTGCCGCCGGCAAGGTGGATGTCCTGATCGGGACGCATCGACTGCTGTCGCGGGATGTGCGCTTCCAGAACCTGGGACTGCTGGTCGTGGACGAGGAGCAGCGCTTCGGCGTGCGGCACAAGGAGCGGATCAAGGAGCTCAAGCGCCAGGTGGACGTGATGACTCTGAGTGCGACTCCCATCCCACGCACTCTTTATCTGGCCCTGATGGGGGCCCGGGACATGTCCCTGATCAACACGCCGCCCCGGGACCGATTGCCCATTCATACAGAGCTTTGTGCCTTCAGCAAGCGGGTGCTCGTCGAGGCTGTCCTGCGTGAGCTGCATCGCGGCGGCCAGGTCTTTTTCGTGCACAACAGGGTACAGACCATCGAGGGCACCGCCCAGTTGATTCGCCAGTTGTTGCCCAACGTCCGGGTGGCGTGGGCTCACGGGCAAATGAAGGAAGAGAAACTTGAACGGATCATGACCGACTTCCTGGCCCATGAGTACGACGTCCTGGTGGCCACGGCGATCATAGAGTCGGGCCTGGACATGCCGAGGGTCAACACCATCATCATCGACCGGGCCGATCGCTTCGGTCTGGCTCAGCTATACCAGCTGCGGGGACGTGTCGGACGCAGCAACCACCGGGCCTTCGCCTACCTCATGACCCCCCCGGGTGAGAAGCTCACCGCCGATGCACGGCGCCGGTTGGCTGCTCTCGAGGAGTTCCAGGCCCTGGGTTCGGGATACCACATCGCCATGCGGGATCTGGAGATCCGTGGAGCCGGCAATCTGCTGGGAGAGGAGCAGCACGGCCACATGGAGGCCATCGGCTTCGATCTCTACTGCCGATTGCTCGAGGAAACGGTGGCGGAACTTCAGGGCGGAGGGGGTGTTGCACCGCTGGATGTGAAGGTCGAATTGAGGCTGTCGGCCTACCTGCCGGACGATTACGTTGGCGATGCCCAGCAGAAAATGGATCTATACCGCCGATTGGCCCGGATCCGCCGTCCCGAGGGCTGTTTCCGTCTGCGGGACGAGTTCCAGGACCGCTACGGACCTTTGCCCCCGGCGGTGGAGAACCTGATCGCTATTCAGCGCCTGCGGGTGATGGCCGGCGCCGCGGGTATCTCCGAGATCCGGGGGAGCCGGACCGGACTGGATTTCTTTTTCGCTGGCGGTCAGGAACCCGAGCCCACTATAATTCAGGGTTTGATGGAAACCGGGCCCAAAGGACTCCAATTCAAGGCCGTGGACCAGTTCATCATGAAAGTACCGGCAGCCAGGGAAGACCTGGTAACGGTAGGCTCAGTCATGCTCGAGCGTCTCGCCGAGCTGCGTAACAAGGAGTGATCATGTTTCTGAAAGCTATCGTCCCGTCGCGGAACAGCCAGGTGCTGAGCGGCGCCCTACGGGCCCAGCTGGCCTTCTACTTCCTGACCCTGACTGCTCTCGTGCTGGTCGCCGGGTGTGGTGGCGGTTCCGATGATGCCAGCAAGCAGGTGGTGCTTGCCACCGTGGGCACGACCGACATCGAATCCGGCTACTACGAAGATCGCCTGGTGAAGCTGGCCCAAGAGGAGCTGCCCCGAGGCGAGGATGGGCGCACCCTCGACATGGCCGCCACCGAGGGCAAACGCGCTTTCCTGGACGTGTTGATCAACAAGGAACTGATGCGGATGAAGGCCGAGCAGCTGGGGTATCAGAACGACCCGCAGATCGCCGGCGCCCGCAAGTCTTTGATCGCCTACGAGGCCAACGCCGCCCAGCTCAGGTCACTGAACGAGGGAAAGGTCGACGTCATCAGCGAAGAGGAACTGGCTGCCTTCCACGCTCGCCTGGGCGAGGAACGGGTGTGCAGCTACGTCATCACCAATTTCGAGGATGACGCCGTGAAGGCCCGCGAAATGGCCGCTGGCGGTGCCGCCTGGGACGATGTGGTTCACGAGTACCACGATGGCGATCCGCCGCCGAGCGGGCGCTACGTCATCACCGTGCCCTACGGCCGCTTCAATCCCTCGTTCGAGAATCCCATCTTCGCTCTCGACGTGGGAGAGATCTCTCAACCCATCAGTAGCAATTACGGTTTCTGGATCGTGAGAGTGGACGAGCTCAAGGAAGGTAAGAAGCCGGACCTGGAGAAGACGAAGCTGCAGATGCTGGATGTGATCAACAATCGCAAGGGCTTCCAGGTGAAGCAGGATTTCCGCCAGAAAGTGCGCGAGAAGTACAAGCTGAATCTGGATGAGGATGCTCTCTGGATCTGCTACCAAGCGCTGCCCGGCGAAGAGAAGATCTTCCAGGATGGAGCCAATGAGCCCACCAAGCGGGACGAACTGCAGGCCCTGGATGTACCTGCCGAAGAGCTGGATCGCGTCTTCTACTCCTTCGAACAGGATGGTGTGGTGCAGGAGTTCACTCTTGCCGACTACAAGGAGATCTTCGACAGGATGAATGTCTTCGAGCGGCCGAAGCGTTCGGAGCTGCTCGGCGGCCTGCGCACCAAGTTGATGCAGGAGCTGGACCGACCGCTGCTACTGGCCGAAGCCGAGGCCACCGGCTTCTTCGAGGATCCGGAAGTCCTGGCTCTGGTGGATGACAAGGTCGAGGAGATGATGGTCACCAAGCTCTATTCCGAAGTCGTGCAGTACGACGATTTCGTGGCCCCCAGTACGATCGATCGATTCTGGACCGAGCACAAGACCGACTATGACGTCCCCGAAACTCGCGGTGGCCGGATCGTGATCTGTGCCAATGCTGGCAGCGCCGACAAGGCCCACGAGGCTTTGGCCCACGGACGGCCCTGGAAAGAAGTTCTGATGATGTACGGCACCGACCAGGCCAACAAATCCCGCGCCGGTCGTGTGGTGGGCATCCGCGCCGACGTCACCGGTCCGGCCCGTGACGCCCTGTTCGCCCTGGAGTTGAACGGCATCAGCTTGCCGTTCGTCATCGAGGGGGAGAATCACGGCGTCGTGCAACTCGATAAGATCACCCCGCCGAAGGAAGCTGTCCTTGACGACTTCCGAAACGCCGTCACCAAGCGTATCCAGCAACAGCGCAAGGAAGACGCCTTCCAGACCCTGCTGTCGGCCTGGCGCGCCGAGTTCGGAGTGACGGTTTACGTCGAAAAGCTCGCCGGCCTGTCCTCGTGGGATGAACTGATCTTGCCCGAGGGACTTGTGCCCGTGGTACCCCAATCCTGATGACCGGAGACCGCAGATGAACATGAATCCCGCCTTTGTCGCCGCCCGGAGCCGCCCGCTTTTTTTGCGGGCGGCCGGGGCGGTCACCCTCCTGTTGGTCGCCCAAGCCCTGTTGCCGGGCGCGGTGGTGGCCCAGATCGGCAGTAGTCCCCAGCTCGTGGACCGTATCGTCGCCATTGTCGACGAGGAGGCGATCCTGCAGAGCGATCTGGACCGCGAGGTGGAACTCTACCGTCTGGAGAAGGAGTACGCCGGCGAGACGGTTCCCCAGGAATCTCCCGAGGTGAGGCGGGAGATGCTCGAACGCCTCATCGAGAGCAAACTGATCATCGCCGCGGCCAAGCAGGAAGGCATGGACGTCGACGAGGAAGCCATCAACACGAGTGTGGAAGCGAAGATTCAACAGTTCGTCGAGCACTTCGGCTCCATGGAGAATCTGCGGTCCGAGCTGCGGCGCAGTGGCATGACCTTGGAGGACTACAAGGCCCGCATGCAATCCCAGCTCCGGGATCAGCAGTACATGCGCCTGGTGGTCGGCAAGTTCATTCGGCCGAATATCGAGGTCATGGAGAACGAGGTCCGGGACTATTATCTCGCCCATCTCGATGAGATGCCGGCCGAACCGGACAGCCTGACCATCTCCAACATCCTGATTCCCGTTCAACCGTCGGTCGAGGTGCGGCGGCAGGTTCAGGAGCTGGTGGCCAAGATCCAGGCAGATCTGGATGCCGGGCGCAATTTCGAGGATGTCGCCACCGAGTTCTCCCAGGGGCCCAACGCGGGACGAGGCGGAGAGGTGGGTGTGGTGTCGCCCGGCGACCTGTTCGATCCCAACCTGGATCGCGCCGTGTTCGCACTGCAACTGGGTGAGATCAGTGATCCGGTCGTCAGTAGTCGCGGGGTACACCTGCTGAAGTTGGACAGTGTACGGCCCGATGGTGGCCGAGCCATCAGTCAGATCTTCCTCCCGATTCAGGTGACCCAGGAGGACGTCGATCTGGCCAAGAGCGAGATCGAGGCAGCCCGTACCCGGGTCGTGGACGGTGAGGATTTCGCCGCCGTAGCCGGGCAAGTCAGTGGCGATCCCATCTCGGCCCAGCAAGGTGGCCTGCTGGGGACCTTTCGTCTGGAAGACCTATCGCCCCAGTTCCAGGAAGTACTCGCCGAGGCCTTCGTGGGGCAGATTACCGAACCGGTCTTGACACCGGCCGGCTGGTACGTCTTCCAGGTGCAGGATCGAGTGACCGGCCATATGTACACCTACGAGGAGCTCCGCGACCAGCTACGCCAGATGGTCGAGGGCGAAAAGATCGAGGGTGCCCTGGCCGACTACGTGACCGAGCTGCGGACAAGATTCTTCATCGACGAGAAGAGCTGAGCCCGTCCGGATGATAGAGTTCGACAAGGCCCGCCGGGATCTGGATCCCGGCGGGTTGTTTCTTGCCGGGCCGGATGTGGTGTTGGCGACTGATTGTTCCCAGAATCCTCCGGTCATGCTAGGGTGAAATCTAGTACCGATATCCTGATTAGATGCCCGACCGACCGGAGGTTCTTCGATGAAAGTTTGTGGGGTGTTTGGCCAGAATGGACGCGGGATCCTACCCCTCGCCCTGGGTCTGCTGGGCGTTGGTTTGATGGCGTCGCCGTCCTTGGGCCAGGCCATCGCCCGCGATCGCTACATCGATTACCTGCCCCTTGAGTATCCGTCGTTGGTTCAACAGACCGCAGCCAGTGAAGCGTTTCAGCTCTTCGGCGATCGTTCCGATCCCGGTTACCGGGATCTTGAGCCGGTCGACGGCATCGATGATCGGCGGGGTGAGCTATTGGCCGGGCTCGGCGCACGTTTCGGGCCGATCATGGTCTTGAATACGACCAATCTGCCCATGGACTTCCGCCGCTTCATGGATCAGAGCAATAGCTTCAACCTGCACGTCGATACCTGGAGCCGATTGGGCAATCCCAAGGAGCTGCTCCGGACCCAGACCGTCAGTTTACATTCTATCGTTGGCGATCCGTGTCCCGGAGGTCTCTTCAACGGATCAGGAAACGGATACTCGGCTTCGGGTGATTGCCTGCTCACGGAACTGCTGGCGAAATACCATCCCTGGTCACCGGACTACCAGACGCTCTCACCGCGGACCCATCCCGCAGACAGCGCCGAGTTCGAGGTTCTGTTCTTCGATTTCCCCGGCGAGGGTCCCGAGTCGTGGAAGGAGGAGTTCGAGAACGGGTTCTCCGAGGTATTGCCCCAGCACTACACTTCGTTTCTCAAGGTCTACATGCACCCCTTCATCGATGAGATCAGGTCGCCACGACACGGCGTGCTGGGTTACGAGTTCGTTCTGCAATTCTACTTTTTTTACCCCACCAACGACGGCGGAAATAATCACGAAGGCGATTGGGAACACATCAACGTCTACATCGCTCCCCGCTCCGGGGTGGATCGACTGCTGACCGCCGCGGAAGTGCAGAGGATACTGGCTGAAGGTGCAAACTTCGGCCAGGGGGAAGGCGACCCCCTCGTCACCAAGAGTGTGGATTACTACTTCCACTACCAGGTCTTCAATCTGGATTACAGCAGTCCCAATGTCTATCTGGACGCTCCGGCCTGGAAGGCCCAAATGCAGAATCTGGTCCCTGAGCGCAGCGGACAGGAAAACATCTGGAAATGGCAGCGCTACACGACCTGGTGGGATGCCGAGGAAACGATTCTCAACACCCACCCGATCTGTTTCGTCGGCGCGGACAACAAGGGCTGGGACCAGGTTTTGGCCTCTCCCGGCGGCAAGAATCGAGATTCCCACGGGACCTATCCCTACTCGGGGCTCTACAAAGACGTGGGCCCCGGAGGCGCCACCGAGCAGATCAATTCCACCTTCGATCCCCGCGAGTACTTCGAGGATCACGGCGGCGACATCTCGGGACTGGATCAAAAGCGGTTCGGACGGGGGGATGCGGTGCCGTATACCACCACCGAGCGTATCGAGGTCCTGCCTGACTGGGAACGGGTAGTCCAGCCGGTCATGAACGATCCGGTGGCCCGACGGGACTGGTTCTGGATGCTCATCCCGGTGCGCTGGGGTTATCCGGCCACCGAGTCGCCCTTCGCCGGCGTCATCGGGAACGCAGACACGGGCAACCTCTCGCCTCTGGGGCCCATGTTCCAGCCTCACTGGAATCGCATGGCCTCACGGGGGGGAGCCCACTCCTACGAGCCTCACGTCTTCGAGACCCTGTTTCCCCTGGGCCTGCAGGACACTTTCGTCAACAGCTGGGGCTACATGAATCTGACTCTGCCGGTCATCGCCAGCCTGCCGCCCATCGATTTCGTCTGGCGTCTGGCTGCCTATCCTTTTCGTCGCGTGCTGAAGCGTGAAGACGGGGCATTCTTTCCACGTGACAGGATCCCCACGCGGTTCGTGGGATTCACCGCCGGCGTGTCCAAGTTGCAGCACAACGAGGAAATCGTGACGGTTATGCTCAACAGTGGACCGGGTATCGAGCTGCTGACCCGAATGGCGGAACTGTATCCCCAAGGAGTCGGGGATGCGGTTCAGTATCAGGAGAAACCTCTGGAATGGTGGTGGCAGGTCAGTTTCTACCTCGGCGACAAATTTGCCACCCAGAACACCCTGCTGTATTCGCGCAGCGACATCGGATTCAGTGCCTCGGTGAACGAGAGCAATGAGACCATGCGGGCCGACAGCGAGTTTGTACTGTGGGAGTATGCCGGCAGTTTTCGTTTCAGTCTGACCCGCAGCGCCGTCAGACCGTTCATCAAGGCGGGCTATGGCTGGACCTGGTACCGGGCGGAGAGTATCTCCCTCAACGGCGAGGTGCTGGACGACTCCCAGGGCGTGTGGATTCACGAGCCCTCGTTCAGATCCCTCTCCGATATGTTGCCCAACTCCTGGCACATCGGCGCCGGGGTGGAGCTATTCGGCCGGCGCAGCGTCGCGTCCTTTCCCCGGGGTACTGATATTTCCCTGGTCTTCGAGGCCACGTATACGCGGTGTAATCTGGGGTTGGATGACTGGCTGCTCATCGTCGGGTCCGAGGACCTGAGGCACGGTCTGATCGAAACGGTTTCCTACAAGCGGGTCACCCTCAACCTGGGCTTGAACCTCGGCTTCTGAGATCGGGCGTCAGGAGCCCCCGGCCAGACGACGGGTCTCCTCCTGCAGAAATCCGGGCAGCCAGGGAAAAACGTCCACCACGGCCGGAAAGTGGTCGGCGAAAGAAGTCATCAGCTGGGTGTCGCCACAGCGCCACAGACAGGTGACCCAGTCGCGCAGCGATTGATCGGCGGTGACCTGGTCAACCTGTATTTCTAGATCGAGGTCCTCGCCGCGGACCAGGGCGCAGACCATCAGACCGAGGGCGATGTGTGGGTCATCCGTTCCCACACTGCCCAGCACTTTCCCGCAAAGATCGATGTTACCGACACCGAGCAGGGTGCGCCCCAGGGGCACGGTCGCATCGGGGTGGGCCTGGACATGGGCGAGGCACAGCTTTGCCAGACCCCGCGTACCTTGGACGGCCGTTCCGAAGGTGACCAGCGCCAGCAGGGCCTCGGGGTCCCGAGGACCGTGGTCGGCCGCTTCACAAGCCAGTTCCAGGGCCCGGGGCAGGTTGCCCTCGGTAGCAGCCAGGCGGCAAAGACCCAGCAGCGGACGGACGGTCACCAACTGGCTGGAGTAGGAGTAGGGGCTGGCCAGACAGCGGGTGAATTCGGTGGCAGCCGTTCCATGGTCGCCAGCCTCCTCGAATAGAAGTCCGCGCCGGAGGTGCCAGGGTGCCGAGGGGCAGATCGACGGTGCCATCTCGTCCAGCCAGGCCAGCGCCGCGTCCGGATCCTGGAACAGTCCCTGGGAAAGCAAAGCTGCCAGTTCGCCACTCCAGGGCTGGGTCTTCAGATGGGCCGCAGCCGCAGCAGATGGTTTCTCCAGCAGGGCCACGGCCTGCCGCGCCGTTTGCTGCCAGAGATCCGAGTCATCCCAGAATCGGGCCAGTTCGAGGATCTTGTACCAGCAGTAGAAGTCTGTGGGGTCCTCCCGTAGCGTCCGGCGCAACAGCGTCAAATCGCGGTTCTTCTTGTCCCGCGACGCGGCCACTTCCCGCACGTAGCCCAGGTGCAGCACCGTACCGCGCAGATGGCGCAATGCCAGACCCGTCTGCTGTAGGTAGGCGTCCACATCGTCAGCGACATCCTCATGGATCAGGTGTCGGAACCGGATTCCGGGATCGTTGCGGAAAAGACGTAACAGGCGAGCCTCGCGCCGGTGGCCGTCGGGTAGGTCATTGCGCATGACCAGGGTGGCAGCACCGGCCATCTCGTCCTTGACCACCAGGCGGATCTCCCGGGCCAACGCGGGGGTCATGCGTTCATCAGCATCCAGGCAGAGAATCCAGCGACCCGTCGCCGCGGTCAGCGAGGCATTGCGGGCGGCGGCGAAGTCGTCGTTCCAGCGGTGGCGGATGATCCGGGCTCCGGCATCCTCCAGCAGGGCGATGGTTTCGTCCCGGGAACCGGTGTCCGCAACCACCAGCTCGTCCCAGAGACCGGCTACCGACGCCAGGAGGTCCGGAAGCATATCCCGTTCGTCTCGAACAATCATACACAGTGTCAGATCGGGCTTGTCCGCAGGCGAATTCACGGCGTTCTCCTGTTGCTCGGTTCGGGTCAGGGGCTGGGGACATTATCGCTTCTGCGGCATGGATTGTGCAACAGGCGTCCGAACGAAACGGTCCATCCAGCACCGGAGGCGGTCTTGAATACAGCAAAAATCAACGAACGGGGACCGCTGGACGATCGAGCGGTGATCGGCTTCTATCACGTCGAACTGGCCTATCAGGACCAGACGGCCCTGAAGGACGTATCGTTCACGGTGGCCAATGGAGAATTCCTGTGTCTGACCGGTCCCAGTGGTGCAGGCAAGAGCAGCGTTCTGCGCCTGATCGCCATGGATGCCTTTGCCACCCGAGGCCAGGTCATCGTCCGCGGTATGCTCTCGACCAAGATGAGCCGACGCAAGATTCCCCAGTTGCGCCGGGAGATCGGCTTTGTCTTTCAGGACTTCCGTCTGCTCGATGACCGATCGGTCGAGGACAACGTGACATTCGCGCAACTCGTTGTGGGAGTTAAGAATTCTGAGATCAAGCGGAACGTCATGAGGGTTCTGACGCAGGTCGGATTGTGGGACAAGCGACACCGATTGCCCCGGCAACTCAGCGGTGGCGAGCAGCAGCGGGTGGCCATCGCGCGGGCCATGGTCAACAGTCCCAAAATCCTGCTGGCCGACGAACCGACCGGCAATCTGGATCCCGTCACGGCCCAGGAGATCGTCGATCTGCTCTTTCGAATCAACGACGGCGGAACCTGCGTGCTGTTCAGCACCCACGACCACGAAATCGTCAAGACCTTCGGCGAGCGGGTGATCGTCATCCGTGACGGCCGGATCGAATCGGATATCGAGCGTCGCAACGTCGTGGATCGCTCCGCTCGTCTTACTGACAAGATGTACCGGGCAGAAGCGGGCACCAAGAACGACAAGACCTTGTCGAAAAAGGAGTTGTGGCATGCTTAGGGGCACTCAGGTTGCCTATCTCGTCCGCGAATCATTTGCTGGATTCAAACGCCGGAAGTTGACCACCGGTGTCACTATTTTGATCATGGGTTCGGCTCTGATGGTGCTGGCGGTATTGACCCTGGCGACCCTGAATCTTGGCAATGTCCTGGAAACGGCCCGGGCCAGCATCGATCTGCGGGTATTCCTGCAGGACGATCTGGATCCGTCGCAGCAGGCCGCTCTGCAACCCAGATTACTGGAAATTCCCGGTGTCGAGCGGGTGAGCTACATCTCTGCCGACATGGCTTTGCAGGAATTTCGGGCGGTCCTGGGCGAGGACGCCGAGATTCTGGATCTGCTGGATTCGAATCCGCTGCCCGCATCGTTCCACTTGGCCCTGGAAGACGGGGCCCGCAACCTGGATTCGGTTCGCGCGATCCGTACCGAGGTCGGTGTCTGGCCCGAGGTGGCGGAGATCATCTTCAACCAGGGCTGGGTCGATGCCCTCGAGCGCTGGACCGTCCGATTCCAGGTGGCCAGTCTCGTCGTCGGCCTCATCGTCTTCTTCGCTGCGGTTTTCGTGATTTCCAACACGGTCAAGCTCACCATTGCCGCCAGCGCCCGGGTCATCCAGGTCCAGAAGCTCGTGGGAGCGACCAACAGCTTCATTCGCATACCGTTCTTGTGTGAGGGAATGATTCAGGGTTTTCTGGCCGGCGTCCTGGCCATGGGGCTGGTGGCTGCCGCCGGCAAGATCCTGGGACCGCGCATGACTGGAGTGGTCTTCTTCTCACCGCTGCAGATCGGCGGATTCGTCCTGTTCTGCGTTGTGCTGGGCATGACCGGCAGCTGGACCGCCATGCGCAAGTATCTGACCCTGCGAAGCGAGATGTGATGCGACCTGTGATACGGCACCGGGAGGGTCTTGTGGCGAGGGGTCGCCGGGTTTCGCTGCGGAAGTCGATCTCCGTTGTCCTGTCGGCCGCTGCCTGTGTTGCCGCCGTGGCGCTGGCAGCCGATCCTCCGGTCAATGACGACCCGGAACCCAGTCCCCTCGAGCTCCAGATCGACGAGAGTTCCAGCGAACTGGCACGGCTGCGCCAGGAGATTGCGGCGCAACGCCAGAAGCTGGTGACCGTGGATGATCGCGAGGCCGAGGTACAGCGCAGCTATGACGATATCCAGCGTGAGATCGAGTTGACCCGAAAGCTGCTGGGAGAGATGGAGCAGCGTGAACGCCTGCTGGGGCAGCGCAGCGTGGAACTGAAGACTGACCTGCGATTCAGCCGGCGTACCTATGATTGGCGGCGGGACGCCTTGGCCCGCAACCTCCGGGCCATGTATCTGCGGGGGCAGCACAACGAGCTGGAAGCGATACTCACGGCCGAAAGTTTCTCTGATCTGGTCACACGCATGAAATGGGAGGCCATGCTGGCGCGCATGGGTGCCAGTCTGGTCGAGCAGACGCGCAGTGAGGGAGTCCATATCCACCGGGAACAAAAGGTCCTCGATGCCGCCCTGGCCGAGATCTGGCAGACCCGCCAAGACGCAGATCTGCAACAGGGAGCCATGGCCGAACTCATGGCCGAGCAGATGGCCGTCCTCAGAGCCCTGGACGCCGAGCGCAGCGGGATCCGGGACAGGTTACTGGAATTGGGCATGAATGAGCAGAAGCTTCAGTATGTCCTGGAAGATCTGGAACAGCAGCGAAGCGAGCGGGAGGCCCGTAGCGACGTCGTCGCCAGTACCCTGGCAGAGCTGGCCGGTCAACTGGAATGGCCGGTACGCGGTCGAGTGGTCCGCAGCTTTGGCCGTTCCGTCCACCCTCGCTTCAAGACCGTGACCCTGAACAACGGCCTCAATATCGCAGCTCAAACCGGCTCGCCGGTGGCCGCGGTGGCCCGGGGAACCGTTGAGTTTTCCGACCATTTGCCCGGTTTCGGCCAATGCGTTATCCTTGACCACGGAGCGGGGTACTACACTCTCTACGCCCACCTCGCCGGCGTCTTCGTGGTTTCCGGCGACGACATTGCCGGCGGCCAGGTCATCGCCGAGGTCGGGCGGCCGCAAGGGGAGACCGAACCTCAGCTTTACTTCGAAGTCCGCAGAGGGCGGACTCCGCTGGATCCTGCCGACTGGCTCAAGTCCCGCTGACCGCTCGTCCGGTCCCCGGGACGGCTGCCGGCGATCCGGCAATCGGGCCGACCGGATCACCGGTACGAATCACGGAGCGCGACTTTGGGCAGAAACTCATTCATGGGCCGCCAGACCATACTGGACAAACTCGAGCGCATTCGCCGGGCAGACAAACTGGGGCAACCTTTCCTGCTGGCCGGACCCGAGGGGTCGGGCAAGGAGAACACGGCTCTCGAGTTCGCCCGCCGTTTGAACTGCGCCGCTCCCGATACCTGTACGCCGGCTCACCGCTGTGAGAGCTGCGTCAAGACGTTGAGTTTCCAACATCCGGATATCCGCTGGATCGGGCCGGCCCCGGCGGCGGTGGCGGAGCAGGATGTGCAGGATCTGTTCGCCGCCAAGATGGCCAATCCATTCTTCCAGCCGCCCTGGGCGGCCACGGCCCAGATCAGTATCGGTGATCCGGAGAATCCTGGTCCCCTGTCGGTACGGTCGATCATCCATTTCTTGAGACGGAGGGCTTTTCAGAGCCCCTACAAGGTGGCCATCATCGCTGATGGACATCGCTTGAACCTGGCGGCGGCCAACGCCTTTCTCAAGACTCTGGAGGAACCGCCGCCCGATACGGTCATTTTCCTGCTCACCGTCGGCACCGAAGGCATGTTGCCGACCATCGTCTCCCGTTGCCAGAAAATCCGCTTCGAACCGTGGCCCGAAGACGAGCTCGTCGAGTTGCTGCAGGAGGTCGGTGAGGTTGGCCGGGACCGGGCTCTGCAAGTGGCCCGCACCGCCGACGGCAACGCGCGGCGAGGACTGTCGTCACTGCAGCCGGGAGCACAGATGGTGTCCGAATGGGCGCGCAGATTGTTTTGTTGGATCCATGAAGGCGATCGCGCCCTGTGCGCCGTGGCCGCCGACGAGTTGCATCGCGGACAGCCATCTCATGCCTGCCTGCCCGCGGGTGTTGCGGCCAAGTCCTTCGAGGCCAAGGAACCGGCACTTCGCCGGGATCGGGCCATGCAACTTTGTGAGCTGCTGAATCTTCACTACAGTGATACTATCGGCAGTCGAGAGCTGGGCGCCGATTGGCGCCCGCGCCTGACCGTATCGGCAGAACTGACCGGTCAGGTGTCCCGGGGGCGCTCCACCGCCTCGTTGCTGGCAGACCTTGAACGCATCGAGGTGGCTCGCCGGGAAGTCGATCGCAATATCAACATCGGCCTGGTAATGGCCGTGATGTTGGAAGGATTGATAGAGAATGCCGAAAGAGACCGGACCCGGCAAAAAGCAGGGTATGGAGCATAGAGGTGGAACCGACAGCGCGAACCGGCGGCGCCGCCGGCGCAGCCGTCCCGAACCATCCGCCCGTCAGCCCGGTGAGAACCTGGTACTTGTTCAGTTCAAGGGTCATCGTAAGGGCTATTTCCACAATCGCAAGAAAGTGGAGCTTCGCGTCGGCCAGTATTGTCTGGTCGAGGCTGACCGCGGCCGCGACATGGGCCGCATCAAGTACCTGGGTCCCGGCAAGCCCGAGTGGTGGAGCGCCGCCGACCTCCAGGGTGTACTGGGCGTCGCCGATGCTGCGGATATCGCCCGCCTGCACGACAACCGGGGTGACGAGTGGGAATTCTGGGATATCTGTCAGGAAAAGATCCAGGGTCGGCGCCTGAAGATGAATCTGGTTTCGGTTGAACGGCAGTTCGACCACAAGAAGATCACGTTCTATTTTACCGCGGAGAAGAGAGTCGATTTTCGTGAGCTGGTGCGCGATCTGGCCGGTGTGTTCCGTACCCGCATCGAATTGCGCCAGATCGGTGTGCGGGATGAGGCCCGGCTCAAGGGGGGCATGGGTATTTGTGGTCGCGAGTTCTGTTGTTCGAGTTTCCTACACGAGTTCGTGCCGGTGACCCTGAAGATGGCCAAGGTCCAGCAACTGCCCTTGAATCCGGGCAAGTTGTCGGGACCCTGCGGCCGCCTGCGCTGTTGCATGACCTACGAACACGAGGTTTATCAGCTGGCCCGTCGAAAACTTCCCAAGGTCGGCTCGCCCGTCAAGACACCCGGCGGCAGAGGCACGGTGCGCAAATTGAACCTGCTCCAGGAATCGGTGTCGGTGGAGATTGCCGGGCAGGATGGACTCAGCAACTGGTCCAGCGATCAGTTGCAGTGGGAATCGCCTGAGAATTTGCCGCCGCCCCGAACCCGCAACCCGCAGCGTCAAGGCCGATCCGGTGGCGGTAGGATGGACAAACGGTGATTGATAGCCACGTTCATCTAAACCGACGCGAATTCGCCGACGATCTGGTGGATGTTCTGGCGCGGGCCGGGCAGACCGGTGTGTCCGGTTTCCTGAACGTTGGTTACGATCTGATCAGCAGCGCCGAATCCATCGCCTTGGCAGAAGCCGATCCGCGGATTCTGGCCACGGTGGGCATACATCCCCATGACGCAACCCTGCTGGCCGATGCCGAAGGCAACCTGACCGAAGATGGGCGGCAGGCCCTGGCCGAGCTCGAAGCCATGGCCCACCATGGGCGGGTTCGTGCCATCGGTGAGATCGGTCTGGACTACTACCGTGATCTGTCGCCCCGCTCGGCTCAGCGGACGGCCCTGACGGTCCAGCTGGAGCTGGCGGAACAAGTGGGGCTGCCGGTTGTATTTCACATCCGGGATGCCTGGCCCGAGACGCTGGCGGTGATAGACGAGGTAGGTGTGCCCTCGCGGGGCGGAGTCCTGCATTCCTTCACCGGAAACGAGCAGGCCGTGATCTGGGCCCGGGAGCGGGGATTAATGCTGGGCATCGGGGGACCGGTGACCTATAAGAACAGCAAGTTACCTGAGCTCGTGGCGCTGGCCGGGGCCGACGCATTCCTGCTGGAGACTGATGCGCCCTGGCTCCCTCCGGTACCCCATCGTGGCAAGCGCAACGAATCCGGATATTTGCACTATACCCTGGCGGCCGCGGCAAGCGCAGTGTCCCTGACTCCGGAAGAGCTGGACCAGCGGACCACCGCCTCATTCGAAGCTTTGTTCGGTGCCCGGTCAGCCGAGTCGAACACCACGGAACCGCGGAGTGATTCTTGAGTCGTAGCCAGATGGCCGTCCTGCGCGAGTACGATATCCGCCCGGTGAAGCGGCGGGGCCAGAATTTTCTCGTGGACGGGAACCTGGCCCGGGCCATCGCGCAAGATACCCTGCTATTGGGTAACCGGGTGCTGGAGCTGGGGGCCGGTGGTGGAGCGTTGACGGTGCATCTGCTTGAGGGCGGGGCCCGGGTCGTCGCCGTGGAGGTCGATCGAAAGCTCTGCGCCCTGCTGGAGGGAGAGTTCGGCCAACGGTCGGATTTCACTCTCATTGAAGGGGATCTGGCCCGCCTGGATTGGCAGGACGCCGTGGACCGCGCCGGATCCCTGCCCGTGGTCGCGGGCAATCTGCCGTACGTCCTTACGAGTAAGGTTCTATTTACCCTGGCCGATCTCAGGCAGGTGACCGGGGGAGCCGTGTTCATGGTCCAGAAAGAAGTGGCCGAGCGACTGGTTGCAAGCCCCGGCGGACGTGACTACGGCATCCTGGCGGCGGTGCTTGGTTCGGTTTTCGACATCAGGATTTTGCGGACCGTGCCGGCGGCAGTATTCTGGCCCCGACCCGAGGTCGAGTCGGCGGTCGTGAGCCTGCTGCCGGGAGATGTCTGGTCCGACGCCGAGTTCCACCACTTCATCTCGGTGGTCAAGACCTTGTTCGGTCAACGCCGCAAGAAGTTGCTCACGCAGATGCGCGCCCACTACGGTCTGGACGCCGATGCGGCGGCCGAACTGGCTGCCGTCTCGGGAGTGGATCCACAGTCTCGCCCGGAACAGATCGAACCGGCCGGCTTGCGCCGCCTCGCGGCGAACCTGCCCCGAAAGGACGGGCCTTGAGGAACGGACTCCTCATGACACCCGCGGACGAGTGCCTCCGTCGTCGAGATACGTCGGGGTTCTTGGTGTGCCGCACACTCTGTATCTTGCTGCCCCTGCTGCTACTGGTTGCCGGCAGCGCCGTTGCCCAGGACCGATCCCGCGACAACTTGGGAGATCAGGGCAGTTCCGCCGATTATGCCGCCGCCATCGCCGACAGCGCAAATGCCAGGGCCGACAGTGCTTCGGCCGCGGCCGACACGGTACCGCAAGTCTATTCCACGACCGCGGGGGCTGCGTCCACTTCGACCAGCGGTCTCTTCACCAGCTTCAAGAACACTCCCAAGGCCGGCGTCCGGGCGAATGTTCGTCAGAACAACTACTACGGCGAACTGACGACCAACCTGTCCATGCGGGGCGGCTCCATTGCCAACAACCGCCTCAACTGGTCCTACGACCAGTACCGCAAGCAGGATAAGACCGTCGAGACCCGGGGTCTGGGGTTGGACTACAACACCGGGTCCCTGTTGCCGGCTTCGGTCCGGGCTTCGGGCAAGTGGAACTGGAGCGAGGACAAGACCGTCAATACTACCGGCTCGGCCAACGTCGCCAAGCGGGACTTCAAGAGCGGTACCGTAAGCGTGAGCAAGCCGCGGATGCAGGCCGGCATGTTCCTGACCACCCTGAGCGCCGCGGTGGGCATCAACGACCAGAAGGCCAACGATCAGAACGTCCAGAACGATTTCAACGAGGCCAGCGTCGACGGCCACCTGCAAACCGGGGCTCGTGTCGCTCGGGGAGTCACCATCGCGGGCCGCCTGTACGCAAAATCGCTGGGCGGTGACCGCTCCCTGGGAACCTCGACGAGTCCCTCGTCGGCGAATAGCGACTCGATGGGCATCGGCATCTACTACGACCGTACCGTGGCCGTGGGGCGGGTGGCCATCACTCGCAGCAATTTCGACAAGAAGTACCTGGACTTCAACCGAGACCAGAACGGACAGGTAGATACCCTGACTCCCGGTGTGGAGAAATACGTCGAAGAACTCGAGACCAAAGACGCCATCTCCATCGAGTTCGAGAACCGCTTCCAGATCGGGCGGATCGACCTGCGCGCCAACCTTTCCCGGGACATCAACGAGCAGGACTATGCCATCAGCAAGGCCGGCCTCAAGGAGCGCCAGCAGGACCGGATGAACCTGGCGGCTTCTTTTGGCGCCGGCCGCGACTCCTTCGAAGTTGCCTACGTGTACGGCTACAAGTGGGACGACCAGAAGCTGCAGGACGCCACCGAGAGGCGGGGCCGCAAGTACACCAAGGACCGGGATTACGAGTTCACCTGGTACCGCGACCTCTTCACGGCCACCGATCTGACGGTGAAGTACCATCAGGGATTGACTCAGGACACCGCCGAGAACCAGTACAACGACAACGACAAGGACCGACTCGAGACCGACTTGTCCTTGAAGCTGGGCCGGAACTGGAACTCGGGCTTCCGGGTGAACCTCGGCTTCAACTGGAAGGGCACTCAGGATCTGAACATCCGGGCATCGCGATCCTCGACGAACAACCACCGCGATTCGTACGAGGTGGCCCCGGGCTACACCTGGATCCTGTCGCCGTGGCTGACCCTGTCCCAGAACTACCGGCTATACATCCAGTACACGGATTACGTGTTTTCCCATCTGCCGGATGTCAACCGCGAGGACAACTACAACAAGCGCGGCAACCTGAATACCAGCATGGTCATCAAACCGTCGTCTCGACTGCGGCTGAATCTGAAGTACGACTACAACAAGCGCTTCAACGCGACCAAGACTGCCACGGACGTCACCGGCGGCAGCAAGTACCGCAAGGACCTGATCCAGACCATCGGACGTGTCGATCTGGCGGTATCCTACACAGTGGCCGAGGGAGTGACCCTGGAAGGGGCGACCTACCGCAACCGGGACGCCAAGGACAACATCGGCAGCACCACGAAGACCACGGTCAATCACGCCGGCGAGATGTGGCTCGGATGCAAGATTTCCCAGAAATGGGGAACCAAACATCCTCTGGAGTTGTCTGCTACGATCAAGAAATACAACGCCTACGGTCCCAGCGTCACCGAGACCAGCAGTGACTACTGGGAAGCCGACGCGTGGTTGAAATGGGAGTTCTGAGATGATGAGTCTGGATCGCGGAATTCGAATGCCGACTGTCGCCGTGATGGTGACCCTCTGTCTGGGCATGGTGTTGGTCTCGGGATGTTTCCTGTCGCCCCGCGAACAAGAGTCGCCGTCCAGTGGTGAGCAGATCGACTATGTCAATGACAACTCGGCGGTGAACGTCTGGACGAATCTCGAGATCTCGCTGAACAACACCCACGCCCCTGGCTGGGAGACGCGAATCAGCGATGACTTCCAGTATACTCCCGATTCCCAGGCTTTGAATATGCCGGGCCTGCCGCCGGGGTACTGGGAAAACTGGAACAAAGAGCGAGAATCGGCGTTCATCAACAACCTGTACGACAACGTGGTGGGTATCATATCCCTGATGCGTGACCCTGATTTCGTCGTCCCCGACGAATCGGGCGGAGTCGCGGAATGGGAGGGCGTTATCTACGACCTGACCGTCGACAGCGGAGGATCAGTGATCCGGTACCGGGCCTCAGCGGATATTTCCTTCCGTTTGGAAGGCAATTTTTGGTATGTTTATCGCTGGATCGACCTGATTGGCGAAAGCGATCCGGAAACCGGGCAGACATTGTCATCCATGGGGGTGTTGCGAGGAACATTTGGTAGCAACTAACGGCACTATATAATAAAATCACAGGGAAATTGTTCCCAGGATGTCATTCGGGCTTTCTTCTTGCTTAGGTACAGTGTTTCCTGCGAAAGCCCGCTTCTGCTGGAGGATAGAGACCGATGAACCTGCAAAAGAGCATTCTGCTGTCGATGGCGTTGGCCATTTTGATCGCCCCGGCCGGCTGCATCTTCTCACCGGATGATGACGATCCGTCGGATGGTCCCCCTCCCGCCGCCGGGCTGCCTTTTCCCGGCTCCAAGGACCAGTTGATCGCCAATTTCCGGCAAATCTACGAAGACATGGATGCCCTGGAATACAAGGATGTCATTCACCGGGATTACAAAACCAAGCTGCAGGCCAGTACCGTCGAGGAATTCGGTCTGCCCGTTGCTTTCTTCACCTATGAGGACGAGGTGCGAATCCATCAGCGCATGTTCTCGGGTGACGCCCTGACCGATCCCGATGGCAATGCGGTTCCCGGCGTGACCTCGGTGGAGTTCTCCCAGTTCGTCCAGCAGGACGCCTGGGCCGTGGCGCCGCCCAACGATCCGGATTTTCCCAATGCGGAATGGGCCATTTTCAACTCCGAGTTCCAGTTCACGCGTACCGGCTACACGACGCTCGTGGTGCGAGGCCCCATCAAGGTCTATGTAACGAGCCGCGATTCGCTGCACGAGGGGTCGAGCCGGCCGTACTACCAGATGATCGGCCAGGTCGATTTGACGGACAGCAACTAGTCGGAGACCCGGGGGCTGAGTCCCGTGGTGCGCATTGCGCGAAGCTCGAGAGGGAGTCCAACAGGACTCCCTCTTTGCGTGGGGCACGATGATGAGGGAGAGCTGGCCAAATTCCCGGCGGTTCGCTACACTGCCCCCTTTCGGCGACGCGTCGGGCAGCCTCCCAGGCCCGGTCTTGGCGCCGCTTCCGTGACCGGGAAGGGAATCCTGGTCGTTGCCCTGCCCCAGGAGTGTCCACGTTGAGTCTGCTGCGTCGAGGGAAGTCAGCTCCCAAGAAGAAATCCGGATCAAAATCCCGCAGGAAGAAGCGGCGGACCGGACCGTCGTCACTGTGGCTGGGGCTGCTGGCTGGAGCAGTGGTCGTGGTGATCCTGGGTGTGGGGTTGCTCAAATGGTCCCAAACACGGTCGGGCCGGGCGGCGTTGTTGACCCTGGGTTCGGAGAAGATGTACGCCGACGTTCAGCGGGCGGTGGATCAGGCCTTGGCCGAGACCGTGCCCGGTT
>Ga0070729_10002303_pt1 | contig 25186 bp, 15 predicted proteins | sample tdDd472_FD_66725 | JGI IMG/M metagenome (GOLD analysis project Ga0070729, IMG submission 66725) | Marine sediment microbial communities from the Atlantic coast under amendment with organic carbon and nitrate - tdDd47.2 | ecosystem: Environmental > Aquatic > Marine > Coastal > Sediment | place... | reverse complement strand
GGATTCTTGTCCTCAGCGATGCAGGATTGTTCCAAATTGAGAAGGGTCAATTGGAGCAAATTGAAATTCCCTCCGAAATGACGAACAGAGTAAGAACGTGTGTGCTTGGTGGACTTGAAGAAACGATAAGGATAGGCACCCTTACTGGTACCCTAATTTTGAAGTCGGGAAAATGGGAGGTTGACTCTTCAAAAGACCACAGAATGGATACCAGCATTATCGATATGTTCCAAGCCCAGGATGGGGCCCTTTTTTTTGCCACCCTGGACGGCGTCGTGGTCCAAAAGGATGGCGTGTTCACTTCCATTCAAAAGCAGAATGGGTTGCCGGATAATTACGTCAATGACCTGTTTGAAGATCGAGAAGGAAACATTTGGGTTTGCACGGAGAATGGTTTGGCGATGTTGAACCGCAACAAACCGTTTTCGCGCTTCAGACTCAAAGAGAGTCGAGTAGGACAAATAGTCTGGAGCTTTTTTTCTCTTGATTCGAAACACATGGGCATGGTTACCGACGAGGGTTATTGTATTTTGGACCGGGGCAAAGGTGCTTTATCAAAAGATTATGATCACCCAATTTTAAAGCACGATCAAGCGGTTGAGCTTGTGCTGCCTATTCGTTCTGGTGGGGTCCTCGTGTGTGGAGGAAATGCCATTGAGCGGCTGAATGCTGAATCAGATCGAACAGTTTTAAACGGGTGGAAGCAGCCCGTGTTTCGTTTTGTCCATGGCTTTGAAGATCAACATGGTGCTTTTTGGATTAGCACCAATCGCGGTGGGATTCTTAAGATATCGGGTAATCAAATCAAGCAATACACCAAGATGCACGGCCTTCAGTCGGAGCTGATAAACAGTGTTTATGTTGATCGCAGGAGCCGAGTTTGGGCTGCCACGGATAAAGGGCTTCTGTACCTTGACGGGGATCAATTTGTCGCTCCTCTCGAGAACCACGAGCTTTCAACCATCCCTGCAGTGGGTGTCCTGGAGGACTCAAATGGAAATCTTATAGTTAGCACATACGGGAAAGGATTGTATTTTTTGAATTATCAGGACCAGGAGGTTCGTCTACTTAAACATCTAAACACAACGAACGTGCTTCCCGATAATCACATTCAATCTATGATATTTGACACTGAAGGGGCGTTGTGGCTTGGGACAAATGTTGGTATTGGCTATTTAAAGACAGGTGAATCGCCATCTCAGCATGATCAATCAATGGGGGAGTACGAATTCTTTGAGGAGATAAGAGGAGTCGAATGCAATCAAAATGCGGTTTACCGGGACGAACAGGCGAATCTTTGGTTTGGCACGATTGAAGGCGCGCTAAAACTCACGCCTCAAATTTTCAAACAGGATAGGACTGCACCCATCACCTGCATCAGCCATGTAGAGCTTTTCTCAGGCAATGAGGAATTGACCCATTACGTGTCTGACACAAACGAGCTGAATGGCAGACCAACCGGCTATGATTTACCCCCCAAAAAAAACCATTTGACCTTCAACTTTTCGGGAATCAATTTCTCCTCCCCTGAACGCGTTTTGTATCGTTGGAAACTGAGCCCGGTCGACGATAGTTGGTCAGCTCCTACAAAAAATAGACAGGTTACCTACAGCCATCTTCGTCCTGGAATGTATCAATTTGTCGTTCAGTCAACCAATAATCCGCTGAAATGGAATGGAACGACGGATATGATTTCCTTTAGCATTCAACGGTCCTTCTGGCAGACGGCCTATTTCCGTTTCGCACTCTTTGCGGCGTTGCTAGGTTTGTTGTTCGCCTTTGTGAAATTAAGGACTTTCTCTATTGCGAAAGAGAACGCGAGGTTGGATAGGGAAATCAAAAAACGAACCAAGGATCTCGAACATCAAAAAAGAAAGGTTCAAGAAACCAATGCATCTCTTGAGAGAACCGTTTTGGCGCGTACCGAAGAGTTAAAACAAAAGAATGCTGTCTTATTGCAAAAACAAAAAATGGAAGCGATTGGCATGCTTGCTGGTGGAGTGGCCCATGACTTCAATAATATTTTAAGTGTCATTTCTGGGTATAACGAAATGAACCTAAAGCGCTTTGCCAGTGAAGATCCTGCCTATCAGGGCTTTGTGGAAATTCAGAAGGCAGCCGATCGAGCCGCCAACCTGGTCCAGCAGTTGTTAACATTTTCAAAGGTTAGACAGATTGAACTTCAGCCTACTGATCTCAATACAGTACTCAATGGAACATGGAGCATGCTCAAAAGATTGGCGGGAGAAGATATTCATTTATCAAAGAGCTTGTGTCAAAAGCAGCCCGTGATCAAAGCCGATAAGACCCAACTCAACCAGGTGGTCCTCAACTTAGTGATCAATGCGGCTCAAGCGATTCAAGGTAAGAAAACGGAAACAAGTGACGCAAAACTCATAAAGATTGAGACTGCCATTCAAACTATTGAGTCCAGGGTGTGTACAGCGTGCCATTCTCTCATACCTCAAAGTGATTATGTAGTCCTGGCTGTAACAGATAGTGGACCAGGTGTTCCCGATGATCTTGTGACCAAAATTTTTGACCCGTTTTTCTCTACCAAGGGCCATGGCAAGGGTACTGGGCTAGGGCTCTCTACCGTGCAAGGTATTGTTCACGATGGCGGAGGCCATTTGGTGGTTGAGAAGAACCCGGAGATGGGTGCGAAGTTTCTTCTCTTTTGGCCTTTGGCGCAAGGGGTGCCCATCGACGGAAAGGCTGTAAAACCTTTTCAAAGGTTGACGGGCTTTCTAGGGTCAAAAACGGTATTGCTGGTGGAGGATGAGAAACCCTTGCTGGATTTTTGTACCACCTTATTAAGAAGAGAGGGCTTTATCGTACTAACCGCTTCCAGCGCGGAGGAAGGCCTGGAACTCTTGAGTTCCCATAAGGGGCCGATCCATTTGCTGTTTACCGACGTCATTCTTCCCAAAATGGATGGAGTTCAATTTGCCGAGCTTTTTAAACAAGCCAACCCTACTTCGCCGGTGATCTTTACCTCGGGCTACGATTACGACATCCTTGAAAAGCGTGGCATCCTTCTGAAAGATGCTGTTGTGTTGGACAAGCCGTATACTGCGAGTGCCGTATTGGAGCAGATTTGGTTCGTTTTGGAATCTCCAGATCGAGAAGCTCAGTCGAATTGACTTTTACCCACTAATTTGACACATATCAGTTAAGCCAAAACAAATATCAAAATGGGCCGTATTGCATTAAAAATATCTATTAGGAACAAATCTCATGTCCATTCTAGTGCTAACCTTGTTTTTGCAGACCCCTAATTTCGACACGATCAAACCCAAAGCTTTTGAATATCCATATAAGGTTGAAGTTTTTGACCTACCTCAAGCTGCCAATGGTGTAAAGTATCGCCTTTTTGTGCGACCACCACTGCGCAAGCCCGCCCCTGAAAGCCAAGCATCCAGCTTTTATTTTTTTGATGCCCTGCGTAATTTCACGCCTGCTGCGGCTATGAGTTACAACTATGAATTCTTTAACTACATTCCCGCAGCTTACTTCATTGGTATCGGCTATACCAATGAAGCCGATGGAATCACAAAAGAAAGTAATCGAACGCGTGATTATACTCCCACGTCCTTCAAGCCTCCCAACAATCAGCACTTCCTTGCTAACTCTCCTCAGGACTGGAAAGGCTCGGGTGGCGCCGCCGCTTTTTTTGAGGTGATCCAGGATTTAATCATTCCTTTTATCGAGTCAAAGTACAACGTTTGCAAAACTGATCGAGTCCTCATTGGAAAATCCACGTCAGGATTAGGGGCCCTATACGGAGCTCTTGCAAAGCCAGAACTCTTTAATAGGTATCTCGTTGTATCTCCGGCTATCTGGTGGGACGATTGGCTTAAACCTCGTCATCAACGTGCTGTGATGGAACTTGCAGACTCTACCAAAACGCAGAAAATGGGTCGAGAAACCCGGATTTACCTAGCTGTTGGTCAAGCTGAAGAACGGCTTCGTCTCGTGACAGACTTGTATGTTTTTGCTGACACGCTTCGCCAACGTCAAGATAAAAACCTAAAAATAGCTCTGGAAGTCCTGCCAGGGGAGCAACACGAAAGCGTCTTTCCGTCGGCTTTTATGCGCGGAATTGTCGCCCTTTATGCGGATGAGCCCAATCGCAGGTCTTCGGCTAGTCCCGTAACTTGGGATTAACCACAAAGGAACTCAGTTGCTCTTTACCAGTACAGGCGCCCACGGGGTTTTGGGCAATAAAAAAGCCGCATAATTGCGGCGTTAAAATTCTTTAAAAATGTTGGTGCCCGAGGACGGACTCGAACCGTCACGCCTTTAGGGGGCGCAGGATTTTAAGTCCTGTGTGTCTACCAATTTCACCACTCGGGCCCAGATGGAGGCGGCGACCGGACTCGAACCGGTGATGGAAGTTTTGCAGACTTCTGCCTTAGCCACTTGGCGACGCCGCCTTGCCGGTAGTCTAGCCTATAATCAACAAAAGGTTAAGGAGAACCTTGCGGGACCTTAACCTCGAGAGAAAATGGAGCGGGTGATGGGATTTGAACCCACGACTTCAACCTTGGCAAGGTTGCACTCTAGCCACTGAGTTACACCCGCTCATTGGCTATCAACAAGAGCGAGATTCTAAAGGGGGTCGGTTGCTTTGTCAACAATAAAGTTGAAAAGAGTTTTCCTGAGGATGATTTTTTGTGAGAGAGTGTTTTGAAGCCAGCATCGTGGCTTAATTCTGAGCTCAGTTAATACGGCGGCATGGATCCTATCGGCTTCCTCTCATGTCAAACACCTCTGGCCAAATGGGTTCGCGGCGGCCTTTGTAATTCGGCCAATGCTGACCCGCGGCCGCCTTAGGTGGGTCCCCCCATTGGGACATTGAAGGGTCATTCAGTCACGGAACAAATGGTTTGCATTTAGATACTTAGTCCCTATTTGCATGCGGTGTCTTTGCCGTGTTTTTAGGCAATAATCGAATAAACGCTCGTCCTGCGGTGTTAAGGTGGCTGGAGTTCACAGGAAAGCCTTTCGCCAGGGTAGTCTTGGGAGCTGATCTGTTGTAAACTTAATCGCTTTAACGCCTGTTCCAGGCGGGGAGATTGTGTATGTCCGGTGATTTATTTGGTGACTTTATTCTATGGGGACTGGCGTTCATTTTTTCTACGACCGTCCATGAGGCCAGCCACGCATTTGTAGCAAAACTTGGAGGGGATTTAACGGCATACTCTGTTGGCCAGGCCAGCTTGAACCCCATGCCGCATATAAAAAGAGAACCAGTTGGGATGATCCTATTTCCAGTTATCACGTTTTTTCTTAACGCTGGACAATTCATGATCGGCTGGGCTTCCGCGCCATATGATCCGCATTGGGCGGCGAGGTACCCCAAACGCTCGGCCCTGATGGCCTTGGCAGGACCTTTGTCCAACACAGTTATTTTTCTAATAGCATTCGTTATATTGAAATTTGGTTTTGGTGGGTTTCATGCAACTCTCGACCCAGAGTCTGTTCTTTCTGTTGTCCATCTCTTCTTTAAAATTCTACTTCAACTAAACCTGATTTTGCTGATCTTCAACCTTCTTCCTTTGCCTCCCCTTGATGGTTCTGAGGCAATCTTGCTGTTTTTCCCAGAAAGCGCGGCAGAAGAGGTTCGTTCGAAAATCCGTAGCCTGGGACTGTTTGGCTTGTTGATAGCATTATTGGTTTTTAATGTAATTTATGGCCCCATTATAAGGTTTGTAATTAGTCTTACTTAGAACATAAACTTGGAGCACCATTCATCTACATAAATTAGAATCGAATTCAAAATGGGCGGTTCCATAAAACAAAATGAAAAGATTACATTTCATCTCTCAAATCGAAAGGAAAAAAGATGAGTCACTATAAAGTAGCCATTATTGGGTCAGGCCCTGCAGGGCTGACCGCCGCAATTTATGCCAGTCGCGCCAATTTACAACCTCTCGTACTGGAAGGTATGCAACCGGGCGGCCAACTTACGATAACGACCGATGTCGAGAACTTTCCCGGGTTCCCAGAAGGTATCATGGGGCCAGAGTTGATGGAGCGTTTCCGTGCCCAGGCCCAGCGATTTGGTGCCGAAACGAAATTTGAGATGGTTGAATCTGTGAACTTGGAAACAAGGCCTTTTCAAATTACCACCAACAACGCGAGCTACACGGCCGATACCGTTATCATATCGACCGGTGCGACTGCCAAACTCCTCGGACTTCCGCAGGAGGATGCGCTCATGGGTCGAGGCGTTTCCGCCTGTGCGACCTGTGATGGATTCTTTTATGGTGGCAAGGAGATCGCCGTGGTTGGCGGTGGCGATTCGGCTTTGGAAGAGGCCACTTTCCTGACCAAATTCGCCTCAAAGGTGCATATCATCCATAGGCGCGACGAGTTCCGGGCATCAAAAATCATGGCCCAGCGCGCGATGGACCACGAAAAAATCAATATCATCTGGAATACCGTTGTCGAGGATATCGAAGGAAATCCTGAGGATGGGATCAAGGGTCTTATACTCAAGGATACGCAGAGCGGAGACGTCCGGAACATGCCTATCGAGGGTCTTTTTGTTGCGATCGGCCATAAACCTAATAGTGAATTGTTTGCGCCACTTATCGATACCGATGATGTGGGTTACATCATCACAAAGCCCGACTCAACGGCTACTAATGTTGATGGCGTTTTCGCCTGTGGTGACGTGCAGGATTCCAAGTACCGACAGGCCGTCACTGCGGCAGGTTCAGGTTGTATGGCGGCCTTGGAGGCAGAGCACTACCTGTCGAATCACGAGGGTTGATAATGGGGCGTTCGCTTGTGCGAATGCCCTCTTTTTGAGGAGATCATTATGTTTCAGAGCTTATTTCTGTGTTGTTTTCTGTTGGGGCCCCAATACGATTTACGCGTGGGCACATTCAATTGTGAATTTATGAATCGCCAGAAGGTTCATATTAAATATGGCTTTCCCTATATGTTGGAAAACGAAGACTTGGCGCTTTGGAACCAGGAGGGGTTCAGGGAAGCCCGGTTCCAAAGAGCGGCCGCTCAAGTTGCGCGAGCTATTCACAAAATCGGTGCAGATGTGATTGTGCTGACAGAAGCAGGGCCAAAAGACGACGTAGCCGATCTGGTGCGCGCGGTCAAAGAAGCGGGCACGGAGTACCCGTATTTCTTCGTGAGTGATTCAACGAATGCGAGCTTTCAACATGTGGCGGTTCTCTCCAAATTTCCGATGGAGTTGATCAAGGACAAGATCCCAGGGAGAGCCTTTTATGATCCCGAACCCGACGATCCAGAAGAGGAACGCGAGGCGTTCGTAATGAAGGGTATCCATGTCTCTGTCCAGGCCCACGGCAAAACGATACACGTGATCGGGACGCATCTGCCCAGTGAGCGAAATGGCCATGATCAGGATACGATGCGCATCGCCGTCGCCCAACTCATTCGTCGCTACTCGTATCCTATAATCGAATCAGGAGCTCATGTCATAATTGCAGGAGACCTGAACGATGAGCGTGGGCAGCCTGCGATACGCATGATCCGTGGTAAAGAAGATATGTATGAAGACCTGGTACAAACTGGGCACATTTCCTTCTTCCATCCTTCAGAATGGAAGAATCGTTGGACCTATATGTTCAAGGGTCAAAGAAATCAGCTCGACCAGATCCTCATTTCGCGCTCACTTCTCGACGCCTGTCACACTCTCGAAGAGGGAGGCATTCGGGGGCGTGTTCTACCCATGGATATACAGCATAAGCCAAGCCTGGAGCATCTGGCTACATCGGATCACAAGCCTTTCGTTCTGGACTTTCGTTTTCGCTAGGCAAAAACCCATTTAAGTTGAAGGAGAAAAACATGACTGAGCTCGATCGTTTGAACGCGTTTCTCACTGAATTCGGAGCGAAGCAGATTCCGTTGCTTGGGACGTTAAATCCGAGACTGACCCGTTTCGATGAACACTGCTGCGAAGTGTTGATTCCTCTCTTCGATGGAACCCGAAATCATCTGAATTCAATGTATTTCGCCGTTTTGGCCGCTGGCGCAGACTGTGCCGGTGGTTTCCCCGCGATGCAGGCGATAATGACACGCTATCAGGGAATTTCACTTGTGTTTAAGGATTTCAAAGCTGAATTTTTGAAGCGCGCGGAAGGGGATGTCGCCTTTCGTTGCAACCAGGTGAAGGAAGTGAATCAGCTTGTTGAAAAAGCACAGAAAAGTGGGGAGCGCGAGTCGATGCTAATTAAGGTTGAGGCGCGAGTTCCCAGCATTGAAGAGGAACCAGTTGCCCTTTTCAAGTTGACGCTGTCATTGAAACGCAAGCTGTAGGTCCTCTGAGTTTGTAGAGATATGGCGGAGGTAGTCCATGTATCGCTCTCTGATTCGGCCCTGTTTATTCCAAATCGATCCTGAGTTGGTTCATCATGTTGTTGCCATGGGTGTTGGCAATGTTCTGTCGCGCCCGTTGTTATGGGGGCATCAATTGTTGATGGATCGGGAGTTCCCTCAGTTGAAGACCTCTTTCTGCGGTATTCCCTGTGAGCATCCAATAGGCCTGGCTGCTGGCTTTGATAAGGATGCCACGATGTTTCACCAGTTGCATCTGCTGGGTTTCTCCCATGTGGAGATTGGGACGGTGACTGGCAAGGGACAGCCTGGCAATCCTAAGAAACGGCTGTTCAGGTTGCCAGAGGATAAGGGATTGATTAACCGTATGGGTTTCAATAACCGTGGTGCGGAGGCGGCTGCAAAACGTCTCGCCTTAAGGACTTGTCAGGTTCCACTCGGAGGGAATATCGGAAAAACTAAGCTCGCAGGCCTTGGAGACGAAGCCATACTTGATTATGAAAAATCCTTCCTGGCCTTGAAACCACATGTAGCATATATGGTGGTCAACGTCAGCAGTCCCAACACGCCTGGATTGAGAAGCTTACAGGATAAAGAGCCCCTGATGACGCTCCTTTCCCATCTATCGGAATTGAATCGCATAGATGGCATCCCCATCCTCCTGAAAATAGCGCCCGATCTTACGGAATCCCAACTCGAGGAAATCGTGGAGGTTGTCACCGAGCTTAAACTGCCCGGAGTAATCGCCACGAACACGACCCTGTCCCGCGATGGCCTAAAGACCACTGCCGCCAAGGTGGAACAAATCGGTGCGGGCGGACTCAGTGGTCGCCCCGTATTTGATATGTCGACCAAGGTTTTGCGTTTCCTTCGTCAGCGTTTGCCGCAGGAGGTGGATTTGATTGGGGTCGGAGGCATTTTTTCGGGTCAAGATGTCTATGAGAAAGTGAAAGCGGGTGCAAATGCTGTTCAAATTTATACCGGTTTTATCTATAACGGGCCTGCCTGTATCTTCAACATGAAACGCGAACTGGCCGCGCTGCTAAAGCGTGATGGCGTGGAACGAATGGGGGACATCATTGGCATTGAGAGTCATTTGTAACGCTTTGTTTACTGGATAAAAAGGTCCACAACCGATACAATGGCTGCATTAAAGAAGGATAGGAGTTCATATGGAACAAGAAAAAGTCTATATCACAGCAAATCCAACCCCAAACCCCAATTGCCTGAAATTTATTGTTGATCGAACAATGGTTGAAGGTGCGCCAGTTTCGATCAACTCCATTGAAGAAGCCAAAGGCAGTCCGCTGGCCGAAAAGCTCTTTGCACTTGGAAGCGTAACCCAAATTTTCGCCTACCAGAACTTTGTGACGGTCACCAAACCCGAAGGTCCAGCATGGCAGGAGTTTGCCCGTACGGTGGGCCAAACGATTCGAGAACATGTCTGGTCAGGGGATATGAGCTTTGATGAGAAAGCCAAGGCCCAGGGCGATGATGAGTCCCAAGATGTTCGCACGATCAAAGCGGTTCTGGACGAAGTTCGGCCTGCACTCGCCATGGACGGTGGCAATATCGTTTTTGCGGGTTACAAGGATGGTGTGGTTCAGGTATACATGCAGGGCAGCTGCAGCGGATGCCCCAGTTCAACCCTCACCTTGAAGGCCGGTATTGAATCTCGGATTCGCGAGGTGCTTCCCGAAATTAAGGAAGTCGTTGCCCTTTAGTAGCAAGCTAAATCGTTCACTCTTTTCCGAGTGTGAGACGAACGCAACGAAATGAAAAAGGCCCGATAACTGATGGTTGTCGGGCCTTTTTATATGAAATGCGATACTATTGGATGCGGTTTGAAGCGCCTGGCATTCAGGCCTTTCACCATCGAAAGTGCAGGTCGGTCGTCCCGTCGTTCTCAGGATCGGTTTTGCATTCCCAATGTGATCGGAAGGGGTGAGTATTCAAAAACTCACGCACGGCGCGTTTTAAAATTCCGTGCCCGTGCCCATGGACCACTTTTAACATGGCCGGATGTTGGACCATAGCCGCATCGATGGTCTTCTGAAGTTCCTCAAGAGCTTCTTCCCGAGTAAGACCGAGGAGCTTTATCTCAAAGGGCAGGCTATGAGACACACTTTCGTCGGCATAAATGTGGATTTTTTTGCCGTCCGAGTCGTCCTTCCCAGCTTTTTGTTCTAAATGAATAAGGTCTCGAACCTGAACGCTCATGGTCATTCCATTGAGGTCAACCCGCGCGTTTTTTCGGTCGAGCGAGATGAGGGTGGCTTCCTGGTTCCATGAGCTTAAAAAGACGCGATCTCCACTATTCCATTGGTTTTGATTGAGACCTGACGGTTGCGGACGGTTTTTGCTTTCTTCGGGTTTGGGTTCGACCATTTCCCGTTGCTTTGCTGAAAAGGCCTGGACCAACTTCTGGCGTGACTTGCGGGATTCAACGTCCTTTAGCAGGGCTCGAAATTCCTTTTCCACCTTCTTGACCGTCGATTCGATGCGTTTTTGTTCCTTTTCTTTCAATTTTGCCTGGAGTGCTTCGAATTCGCTCTTTTCTTTTTTGGTTTCTACGATTCGTCGTTGGGCTCTGCGTTCCTCTTTTCGCGCTTTGGCGCGTTGCTTTTCGAGTGCCTTGCTCTGGTCTTGGAGACGAATGATGGCAGCCTGAACATCCATTTGATTGTCGTCCATCAGGGATTTGGCCCGCTGAAGGACTTCAGCTGGAAACCCCGTGCGTTCCGCAATTTCAATCGCATGGGAACGACCGGGAACGCCTTGAATGAAATGATATGTTGGCAGGAGGCGGTGCTTATCAAATGACATTGAAGCATTACCGAGGCGTTCTTCGGTCAGGGCAAAGGAGCAGAGGACTTGTTGGTGCGTTGTTACAAACAGGTGAACCCTGCCCTCAAGCATGGTTTCGATCAAGGCCTGAGCCAGGGCATTACCCTCCTGGGGATCGGTGCCGGAACCCAATTCATCGAGGAGAACCAGACCGGGTTCGTTTCGAAATTCAAGGATGTGCTTCATCGCTTTCAAATGGGATGCATAGGTGCTCAAGTTGTGACTGAGGCTCTGGTGGTCCCCGATATCAACGAAGATATGCTGGTAAAATGGGATTTCAGATTCCGGGTCACAAGGAACGGGGAACCCATGGTTGGCCAGCCAGGCGGTGACACCGATGGTTTTGATACTGACGGTTTTTCCTCCCGCGTTCGCTCCGGAGATGATGAAGCCTTTCTGTCCGGGCTCAAGTCCAAAGGTCAGAGCAACCATGCGGTTTTTATCCACCTTGTCAAAACACGCTTCACGTGCTGTCGCAAATCGCTCGTCAAGAAAGGGGTGGCGTGCATTGTAGAGTGCGAGATTTCCCTCCGTGTTTGGTTGGATAAAATGGCATTCCGTTTCTCGAGCGGCCAACGCAAGGGCCTGCTGCATGTCCAATTGACAAATCTGGTTGGCCAGGTTCTGGTCGAGAAATCTCATGGATTGAATGCGACTGGTTAATGCAACTCGAAATTTAAATAGGATTTCCTTCTTCTCGAAGTAGATTTCCTGGATCCGGTTTTGGAGAGGGGTGCTGGTGTCTGGCTCGATGAAGGCAGTTTGCCCTGAGGTTGAGTAATCCTGTAGAATTCCCGGGATTTTACGTTTATAGGTGTTCTGAACGGCCAGTACTTTTCGGCCGTTACGTTCAAATATAACCTGTTCGGAGAGTTGGTCACTGTAGTTGGTCAGTTTCTCTCGCAGAATCGAGTCGATCCGTTTGTGAACCCTTTGTTCTTCCTTACACAGCTTTGCGTACTGTGGTGTAACGTCCTCTGACCAATCTCCATTCGGCTGAAATGCATGCGCCAGGCCGCGTTGGAGTTGGCGACAGGCCTGAAGATCTTCCTCACTGAGTGCCTGGTCTATCGGGATCATATTGGTAAAACCTTCATTTTGAAGCAGCGTGTTCCAAAACGTAAGGAAGGTCAGCAGGCTACGAAGCTCTTCGCGATCGAGTGGATACTCAAAGGGGTTGCGATCCCACCATCTTCGATCGGGAATAGAGGGTATGGCGAGTGGATCACTGTGTTCCAGGAAGTCCATCCATGTGGACATGCGATTGAAATGAGCCATTCCTTCCTGTAGGTTAAGGCTTGGAGCATGAAGCAGGCGTTCCTTGGCTATTTCAGTACAGGTGTGCCTGGTCAAGAGCTGGCAGATTGAATCGAGCTCTAGGGAATCGCGGGTTGATTTCTCGTAGGTAGTGTCAATGGGTTGGGACATAATCGAATAACTTTTCGCTGATGCGTATTTCTTGGTTGGGTTCACCAAAATCCAGCCGATGAGAATAGCACGCCTGACACGATCTTGGTAGGGAATCATTTTGGGAATGAAAAACGGGAAACTTCAATACCTCTTCTCGATGCGTTTCAAGGCCACCCTCCAGGCGTGATGATTCGTTCAATCCTCTCTTGATGTTACTTTGAAAAATCAATCCAATCGCCTACAGCTGTTGTTTGATGGGTGGCGATCATCACAAAACCCGCTTTTGTTTTCAGGGCACGTTTTGGTGGTAAATTCTGGTTCGGAATTAATGGGCTTAGGATCAACTTGCATGCTAAACTATGCGGCACAAGGATGATCCCAATGAAAAATGATTCTATGGAGCGACCAAAGGTCCAGCTTTTGGCTCCATTTCGACACCAATTTTTATATTCCCTTTTAGGTGGGCTCGGCGTGTTTCTTGCTGTGTGGGTAGGTGATGCCGTACTGGATTATTTCCTGATTTATGGTAAAGGATTCTGGGATCTTCTCTTTGGTCGGGTTCCCCGACAGGAACTGCTTCATCGTTTTTTTTGGGCTACTATTTTCCTCTTTGTCTTCGCCTTACTGAATGGTCGGCGTAAAGCCGTCTATTTGAAGTTCAGAGATTTGCTTGATGAACGCGATAAATTTTATCAGGAAGCGGCCATGTTTCGGTTGATGGCCGACAACGTCCCAGAGATGATTTGGGCCAAGGACTGCAATAATAACTACTTATTCGCCAATGAAGCGATTTGTTCGAACCTGCTGAATGCCAAGAGCACGGAGGAGCCGATAGGCAAGGATGATCTGTATTTTGCCGAACGCGAACAGGCGCGCTACCCCGATCGAAATGATTGGCACACATTTGGGCAAATCTGTATCAATTCAGATGAAGTCGTTCTATCAACGGTCGAGGAAGGACGATTCGACGAATACGGTCATGTTCAGGGTAACATGCTCTACCTGGACGTACTCAAGGCACCTCTATTCAATTCGGAGGGAAAACTAATTGGCACCGTGGGGTGTGGGCGCGATGTAACCAATCAAAAACAAATGGAAGTGAGGCGGAAGAACTCGGAGGAAGCCTTACGAGAAAGTGAGGCGAAATACAGACTGCTCATAGAGAACCAATCCGATTTGGTTGTCAAAGTGGATCCAGAGGGGCGCTTCCAGTTTGTCAGCCCTACCTATTGCCAAATGTTTGGAAGAACAGAGGACGAATTGATCGGTCAAACCTTTATGCCTCTCGTCCACGAGGATGACCGTGAAGCTACCGCGCGCGCGATGCAGGACCTGAATCACGCGCCTCATACGTGCTATATCGAACAGCGTGCGAAAACCGTTCACGGATGGCGTTGGCTGGCCTGGTCCGATAAAGCAGTTTTTGGCGAAAACGGTGAGATGATAGCGATAGTTGGCGTTGGGAGAGACATTAACGATATCAAAATGGCGCAATTGCGTCTGCAAGAAAGTGAACAGAAATTCAAAACGCTCATAAACAAAATCGACGATTCAGTTTTTGTGCACCCCTTTGAAGAGAAGGGGTATGGTTGCTTTGTCGAAGTGAATGATACGGCCATCAAACGCTACGGCTATTCACGAACCGAGTTATTATCCTTGGGTCCCTCTGATATTGTCTTGCTGGACGACAAGTCAAATTTAGTCAGAATGGGTATTCGGAAGGAATTGGCCAAAAAGGGACATCTCATCTTTGAGGCGCAACACCGCACAAAAACTGGAGATGTGTTTCCTGTCGAGATTAGTGCCACCATCGTGGATGTACAGGGAACAAAAATGATCTTGGCCGTTTGCCGTGATATTTCCCAGCGTAAAAAGGCTGAAGAAGCGATGCAGAAAATTGAACGTTTGGAAGCGATAGGTACGTTGGCCGGTGGTATCGCCCACGATTTCAACAATATCCTGACCTCTGTTTTTGGCCATATTTCCTTGGCCCGTTCTGAATTATCACCCGATTCCAAAGTCTACATGTTTCTAGAGAAAGCTGAAAACTCGATTACAAGAGCAACCAAATTGACCCGTCAACTACTGACCTTTTCGCGAGGCGGTGCTCCGATAAAAGAAAAGCTGAAGATCGAAGATTTGTGCCGCGAAACGGCGGAATTCGATCTCACCGGGAGCGGGATTTCGCTGGATATTCACAGCCATGAAGGCTTATGGGACATTGAAGCCGACCTGGGCCAAATCCAGGAAGCGATTTCCAATCTTGTGATCAATGCGCGTCAAGCAATGGATGGTTCCGGGACTATCCAAATTAGCCTGGAAAACTTGGTGGTTAATGCTGGCGACCTGCCTGAGTTGGACAAGGGTCGCTATGTGAAAATTCAGGTTCGCGATGAGGGCAAGGGGATACCCGATGACGTTTTGAATCGCATATTTGATCCCTATTTCACGACCAAATCCAAGGGAAACGGCCTTGGTTTGGCGATGGTGTTTTCCATCATCCAGCAACATGGTGGTTATGTCCATGTGAACTCCGAACTGAAGTTTGGCAGTACCTTCACCCTTTATCTCCCAGCAGCCATTCCCACATCTGAGCTCAAGGAACCGGCCAAGGAGCTCAGTTCTGCTCGGCCTGTAAAAGGACGATCAGGGCGCGTTCTGGTTATGGATGATGATCTTGACGTTTTGGATCTTCTGCGTGCCATGTTTGAAAAGATCGAGTTGGAGTTGGTGACCGTGGAGGATGGGCGGGCTGCAGTCGACCGTTTTCTGGAGGCCCATCAAACGGAGCGGCCATTTGACATGGTGATTCTCGATCTTACCGTCCCCGGCGGCATGGGTGGCAAGGACACCATTCCAGAGCTTAAAAAGATTGCCCCTGAAATCCCTGTACTTGTATCAAGTGGATACTCAAGTGACCCGATCATGGCTAATTTCAAGGATTACGGGTTTTCCGGAATCATCGAGAAGCCCTATACACTTGCCAAGATTCAACAGGTTCTTGATCGACCCTTGGTTTAATCCTTTTATTGACGTAATTCCCAAATCGCAAAGAATTGGAAGGCTCGCAATCTCTAATTCAAGGCTCCAGCCCCTTGACCTCTACGTAGCCGAGCATTACGATAAGACGTTCATCGAGGAAGGTTGTGTCCCTCGCCAAATGGAGGAATGTGTCATGTTGAGGATCGTTGTTATAGCCGTGTGCTTAGTTTCCAATTTTGCCTTGGCTGCCGAATATATCGGTTCCAAGGGAGCTGTCGCTTCGCGGTCCACTATCGCATCAGAGGTTGGACGGGACATTCTTAAAATGGGTGGGAACGCCATCGATGCGGCTGTCGCCACAGGTTTCGCCTTGGCCGTGACCTATCCTTCTGCAGGCAATATCGGTGGAGGAGGGTTCGCCGTATTGCGCCTTGAGGATGGCTCAACTTATAGCCTCGATTTTAGAGAGACAGCACCACTCGCCCTGAAGCCCGACCATTTTTTGGATGAATCAGGTGAGGTGGTCTCTGAACGCCTGACCCTTCATCCGCTCGGTTGCGGGGTGCCCGGTTCCGTCTCTGGGCTATTGGCGCTCCACGACCGGTTTGGGTCTTTACCGCTAAAAGATCTCATAACACCTGCCATTGAACTGGCAAAAAAGGGGTTTCCGCTTAGTGCGGCTCTCGTGGAGAGTTTCAAAAAGCAAATGAAATACATGAAATCTTATCCTGCCTCCTCGGCGGTTTTTTCTAATCAGGGGGAACCTTTCGAAGTTCAGCATGTGTGGACACAGCCCGATTTGGCCAAAACCCTTAAACGTATTCAAAAGAAAGGAGTAGACGGATTCTATCGAGGAAAAACGGCCGATCTTCTAATCGCCGAAATCGATGCAGGTGGAGGAGTGATGACGCGCGGAGATCTTGTGGCCTACCAGTCCAAGTGGCGAGAACCCATCATCGGTTCGTATCGAAATTATCAGATCATTTCCATGCCACCGCCATCTTCAGGAGGTGTCTTACTGGTCCACATCCTCCAAATGTTGGAGCAGGTTGTGCCCAAGCCATGGCGTGATGTCGATACAGTTCACCTCTTGATTGAAGCCGAGCGTCTCGCCTATGCGGATCGATCGGTTCACTTAGGGGATCCCGACTCCAATGACCTACCCATGGAAGAATTACTGAGCGCAGGATATGCCAAAAAAAGATTCAACAAGATTCTAATGAATCGTGCCAATGTATCCGATCAACTTGGCGCGGGCAGATTTCCAGAGGAGAGTCCCGAAACAACTCATTATTCCGTGATGGACGCTCAAGGGAATTCAGTTTCTGTAACGACAACGCTTAATTGGGCTTATGGAAACAAGCGGGTTGTGAATGGTGCCGGTTTCTTGCTCAATAACGAGGTTGATGACTTTGCGGTTCAGGCTGGCGTGCCCAACTCCTACGGTCTACTCGGCAACGAGAAAAACCTTGTAAGAGGGGGCAGGCGCATGTTGAGTTCCATGTCTCCGACCATAATCGTCGGGCCCGAAGGTTCCATTACCGTCCTCGGTTCACCAGGGGGGTCGACAATTATCACTACCGTCTTACAGGTCATCCTCAACCTTGTCGACCACGAAATGACCCTCAATTTGGCCGTTCAGGCCCCGCGCTTCCACCATCAGTGGAAACCGGATCGTGTTTTCTTTGAGCCTTTGGGTTATTTCCCAAGTTTGGTCCAAGAACTTGAGCAACGTGGCCATCGCGGTCTTGTAAAACGCGAGAGACCGATAGGGGATGTCAATGCGATTCAATTTCGAAACGGCCATTTCAGTGCCGTGACGGATCCACGATTTGATGCATTGCCAGCGGTTTATTGATTATCTGGGGCTTCTGGCTCGATGTCCGATTCGGATCGAATGGGCAAAGTGATTCGGAACCGGGCCCCTCGCTCCTCATGTTGAACAAGTGCAATCGTCCCGCCTTGCATTTCGATGGAACGCCTGGCGATAGCCAGTCCGAGTCCAGTGCCTCTGGATTTTGTACTGAAATAGGCCTCAAAGATGCGTGACGTCTCTGAATCAGGAATTCCTGGTCCTTCATCTTGGAGAATTATTTGTAAGATAGGATCCTGGTTTTCAAGCTTAATCTTTGTGATTTCGACAAGGATGGTTCCTTCATCCATGGCCTCGTAACTGTTAATTAATAGATTTGAAAGGGCCTTCCTCATGAGTTGACGATCCAGGAACATGCGTGGGTCTTCGTGGATCATTTTAGAGATTTTTATCGGTTTTTTAGATTTCAGATAACTCCTGATACAGTCATCGACCAGTTCACTCAATCGGAACCAGGTCGGCTCTACCTGTATGGGGCGGGCATAATCGCCAAAGTCAGTGGCCGTTTTGTGAAGTTGGGTGATTTGGCGCTTTATTTCCTCGGTCGATTCCTCCAACGCTCGTTCGAAAAGCGGGTGGTTGTCTGCATAGAGTGCATTCAGGTGTTCTATTTCAAGCTGAATGGGTGTGAGAGGGTTTTTAATTTCGTGTGCAATTCTCCGGGCCATTTCGCCCCATGCCTTCAATTTGCTGGATTCAATTTGAGGGGTAATATCTTCAAATAAAAGGACTTGTTGCAGCTCGAATGGATCCGGGGCCACATCCCTCACTTCACTTCTGGCAAGGATGATGTATTCCAAGCCGTCGTGTTTGAAATGGATCGTGTCTGATTGGGTCTCTTTTGAGTTGAGTAAGGGGCCGAGTTGGGGATAACTAGCCACGATCTGTTCCCGATCTAAGTTGACGGGTGGAGCATCATGAGGCGCCTGATCAAAAATAAGAGCCATGGAGGTCTCTTCCTGGACTTTGTCTGAAACCAGGTTGGGGAAGAGTTGGAAGAATGCTCGATTCCTCAATATCGCCTTGCCATAAGGATTGAACCCAAGTAAGCCCGACTTCATGGTTTCCATGGTGATGGTCATCAGATCAATTTGTTTTTGACGGTTCTTCTCGTTCCAGAGTATGGTCTCGCGCATGCTATTGAAGGAACGGATCATGTGGTTGATTTCGTTTTCATGGGGCAGAGCTGGAATGGGATCCTGAGGGATGGCGCGTTGCATGCGCGTTGCAGCGCGCGTAATGGACGCAATCGGCTGCAAAAAGGCCTTACTAATGCTCAAAGCAAGGTAGGTGATTCCCATAAGGACGAGGAATGCCAGGGCCATGGCCATTTCTAACTGGTTTTTCAGGTTTTCTCTGAAAAGAATGGTATCGGCGTAGCCGGTTAAACCGAGAATAACCTTACCTTCTGCCACAATGTAAACCGCTTTTAATGCAAGGGGCAGGGGAGTGATGACCGGATCGATCAGGTAGGTGACTTTTCCTCGCATGAGTTGGTCGTAGGCATGAAATGGCAGACGGCTGCTCAGAGTACTCGAACGGAAGAGTTCGGGTCTGGTGGTATCGATTAAGGAGCCCGATTCAAAAATACTGATATCTTCTACAAGATCCTGGGGAATAGAGAAGTTTTTGAGGAAGCTATCACGAACTTGGTAGGCGCGCTCGATCATGTCCCTGGTCAGGCGCTCTTGTTGGTCCTCGTTAAAGCGGATAAGGAAAACGGCCATCAGCAAGGCCATCGGTATCAGGCTGATCACAAAGAACAGTGCAGCCAGGCGCAGGCGAAATGAGCGCGTCAATTGTTCCCGAAGGCTTCGCCTCTTCAATTGATTCCCTCGGGCAAGAAGACTGAGGCCTAACCAACAGGCACCAAAAAACAAAACGAATCGCGCCCCTAGTAATCGGGCATCCAGGGGGCTTACCTGGATGAGGAAAAGTTGAGAGCCGCTGTTATAGAAATACCGAGTGGCGCTGCCAATTTTTGCAGAAAAAAACGGCTCGAGTTGGAGACGTTCATAGTTCTCGACACTAATGGAAAGGGGATCGGCGAATTCATTGATTGGGTTGCCTTCCAAATCAAAAACCTTGAGGTGCACCTCAGCATGTTTGAATGGGACTTCCAGGCCTTCATTTTTGAAAAGCGGGCTTGTTCGGGTAATGGAAGTTAAATCCTGGTAGCTGTTTGTAATAGCTATCACTAATTCACTATATTGACCGTGAAGGTCAAAGGCTTTTCGAAATAAAAGTACCTTTGTGCTGATTGGTGTTTCCTGGTAGTACTCAATGCGGTCCTTGGGAATAAGCCCGAAAGGGGTGTTGTCGATATTGATCTGGTTTTCGATCACACTGACGGTTTTGCCTTCCTCGTCGAGAACCAGTATCGCGAACCCGACCGGGTCTTCATCGATTCCACTGGTCTTTGCCAACCACGGTGCGAGGTAGGAGTTATCGACCGATTTAAAAACATCTCTGTATGACTGAAAGGAATCGAGAATTCGGATAATCCGGTTGTGATTCTCGTGCTCGATCAAGGTCATATCCTGGAGCCAGTCCTGTTGAATGTAGCGGTGAACACTGCGGTGCCCTTTGATGGTAATTGGGAAGAAGAAGCCCGCTGCGAGTAACATGGCGGCGATGGATCGAAGTATCCAGGGTGCGACTTGAGGGGATTTGAAAATATTTAGTTGGTGGAAAAGCCAAACAAAAAAGAAGCTAGCACCTGCAATTTGGACTTCAAGCTGAAACCAAGCACAGAAGACCACCATCGCGAGGCTTGTGAATATTAAAAATAGCCAATTACATTTGCGGGTGTGTTGAAGCAAGAATCCATAGAGAATGAGGATTAAGATGCAGATATTAAAAATTAAAAAGGCACCTGCTCCCAAAAATGCTTCCTTGGGCTGGGCAAGAGCAATAGGGCTGTTGTGGTCAACCCAAAGTGGGAAAAAGGCCATGCCGGGAATTGTAAGAATCAGCAGGTGATCCAAAACAAATTGGACCCATTTCCCCCAAACCGATTTAAGGGAAAGGGTACTCAATTGTCTCCAAACGACGAAAACAAGGATTACGCTGAGGCACAGTTGGAACGGGGAGGCAAATAAGTTGCCAAAAAACATGGCCCCAAAAAGTGCCGTTGAAAAGACTTCCAAATGATCCAGCCCACACGGGTTTGGAATGATACATAGGATCAAGAAAACCAGAGCAGTAAGGATGCGCAATAGTTGCCGCTCTCGAGACATGAGACATGCGAAAAGCAATGCGTATAGGGTAAGGACCCAGGCGAGAGCCGCAAGCTCCTGTGGCCATGCACCGTGGGCGAACGGAGACCACCTTATCGAAACGGGCAGGGCATCAAGGATGAAATCGGGCTCTGCCTGTGGCGCCTTTAGTGTGAAAAAGGGTTGATAGGCACGGGTTTCGGGGAATTGCCTCGAAATCCATTGGGGATGGATTCGATCTTCCTGTTGTCCGAAAATCCTTCGATGCCATGGCTTTGGTTGATCCAATGGATTGCTGGAGATGACCAGAAGCTCAGCGATCAGGTAACAACTTCGATCGCTGTAATTGGGGAGTGCGGTCTTACGGGTCAGGATGGCTCGATCATCTTTGAACTTCCAGAAAAGGCCACTTTCGTCCAGTGATTGATAGGAATCCGAGAAGGATTTTCCAGCCCAGACCAATGGATTGAGATTCAGGTCGGTTAACGTATAGGAAATTCCGCTCTCCAACCATTGGCGTTGAAACAGTCGATAGATCTCATTCTCGCGGGCTTTCCAATCGAGAAGAAGGTCCTGATTGGTGGTAATGAAGGAGGGGCTTTCGAGTGTGAGAGCTATTTTTGAGAGTTCCTCTTCGAGACGGCCCTCCTCGGGGGGACGACTTGGATCGTTTTGCACCAAGAAGATGCTCAAAACACAGAGTAGGACCCAACCGAACGTTTCCTGGCGACCGGGGCGAGTTATCAAAAAGTGGACTAACGTTACGATTGAGAGAAAAATTGCGAGTGGCCAGGCTGGATTGACCGAAAAAATCAAGAAACCAAGCAGAAGGCCAGCACGAATCACAGTTCAAACTCCGTTACCATCCATTTGGAAAGCCATGGACGTCCATCCCGAAAATGGAACATAATCAGGAACGCCCCGCTGATGGGATGTCCGGTAGCACGATTGAAGAAACGGAATTGGACCGTCATTTCTATCTGACTGTAATTTGTATCGCTTCGGAACTCACTCTGGTGGACGGCATCAATGTCGTAGCGCTGAAAGAGCTTTCTCAGGCAGAAGAGGACTTGACCGGAGCTCATTTGCCCGCGCTCTTGGATTAGGGGAGAAAGATTTAGTCGGACCTTACTTTCACTGGCCAGATAGGGTTCAAATACCCTGAAATCCCCACTATGTATCAGGACATCCAGGTTTGGGATGCCCTCCTCGTTGGCTTCCATGGCGAGTAGGGCGAGTAAGATGATAAGCATGTGTCTCGATCCATCCCGGTTGGTTTCAATCCTTTATCTAAAAAGGAATCATAGCATGAATTCGAGCGGAACTAATATGGAATCCAAGGCGGAAAAAGATCCGCATCAGGTTTCCTGTAAGGGCCCCAATACTAAGTTATTGGGGTTTGGCAGCCACCTCATTGTCAGGTGTCCAAATCACACTGCGGTTGCGACCTTGGTGTTTGGCTGCATAAAGCGCTTTGTCTGCATTGGCTACAATGCTCTGCTCGTTCAAGGTTTCACAGTCCTTCGAGGAACACACGCCCACGCTGGCAGTTATTGAGAAGGTCCTTCCCTCGGACTGAAAAGTAGCCTGGGAGACAGTTTGGCGTATCCTTTCAGCCAGGATGAAGGCGCCTTTGGCAGTTGTCTCGGGAAGCAGCATCATGAACTCTTCACCGCCGTATCGTCCGACGACATCCATCTCGCGTGCGGATTGTTGCAATCTGCGGGCGATTTCAGATATCACTTCATCACCAGCCTGGTGCCCGTAAGTGTCGTTGACCTGTTTGAAAAAATCGATGTCGATCATCAGTATGCTGAAGAAGCCGGAATGTCGCTGAACCCGAGCAAGTTCCTCACGGATACGTCGATCCATGTATTTTCGCAGGAACAAGCCCGACAAATCATCAGTGATGGCTTGGGTATAAAGCTTTGCATTGTGCAGGGCCATACTAGCTTGGCGGGCGAAAGTTCTCAGAAAATCTTCGTGAACCTCTTTGAATTGACCCTTTACATTTAAATTATCTAGATAAATAACTCCCAAAATGTCCTGGCCTCTGAATAGGGGAATACAAATGACGCTGCGAATACTGGAGGAAAGAATCGAATGTGACGATTGAAACTTGGGGTCTTCGAGAGCATCATCGACAATGAGAATGGAACCCTTGCGCAATGCCTCCACGGCCAGGGTGCGACTGAATGTGTATTCGTGCTTCGTCGTCGCACAGGAAAGGTCGTAATGCCAAGTGACCATTGAATTCATCTTGTGGATGGCCGAATCGTAAAGGATGATAAACCCACGATCCGCTCCGAGTTCTTCACCGACCAGTTTTAGGGCGATTTTGAGCATGGAGTTGATGTCGTGGATCTGGCCCAGGACCTGGGTGATCTTTTGGAGGATCTGATACTGAACGAGTTGCCTTTTAATTTGGGAAAGGAGCTCTTCATTAGAACTTTGATTCATCTGCGATTGATCGAAATGGTTTTTTATCTGCTTGAGGAGTTGTTCGGTTTCACCTGCAGGCTCGTCTTGAAGCAATTCAGGGGTGTTTCGGGGAGTTTCGCTTTGCTTGCCAAGACTGAATAGGATTCGGCCTAAGGTGAATCGGTCACCTGTGAGTAGTTCGACTTCCGAGTTGGGCTCTAAGGGTTTGGCATTGAAAAAGGTGCCTGTTGAGGAGCCAAGATCCTTGAGGGCCACGAGCTGATCCTCAACTCTGATCTGCGCGTGTCGGCTCGATATTCCTTTGTGCGCAATGACAATCTGGCTCTTTGGGGACCGGCCAATAATGTAGGTGCCACTTTGCAGTTCCAGCTGTTGATCGCCTCGATCATCTGTCCATGCCAGGCTGACGGTCGCCATGGTGCCTCCTCACCAAAAGTAAACACAAAGAATCGTTAGGGAACAGAAACGACTCGATTCTAACAGGGCCTATCGGCCATTGCTCGTATTTCTTTAGGATAAAGGGTGATCGTTTCCACGCAAAAAACCGAAAACGTTGCATCTGAAATAAAAGATGATCGGGATTATCTCCAGGTTTGATAAACTATGACGGACGCCAAAACAGGAACTAAAAGGCATGGATGAAACATCCCGAAACAATCGCATGAAGCGACTTTTTTCTTACCTTTCAGAACTTCTAGCTGTCGCGGTTTTGTATTACATCACGGCAAGACTTGGACAGGTTCTAGCCATTCCGCCAGGCAATGTGACACCGATTTGGCTACCATCTGGAATCATGCTGGCCGCGGTTCTAATAAGAGGTTACCAAATTTGGCCTGGCATCTTTATCGGTGCTTTTTTTGGGAATGTCTGGGCCTATGCTGATTTCAGCCAATTTTCCAGTATGGTGATGTGCTGCTTCACGGGTTCGTTCAACGGTATGGGTGATGTACTCTGCTCGGTTGGGGCTGCTTATCTAATCAAAAGGTTTACAGGTACGTCGATGCCAATCGAAAAAAGTAGTCATGTGATGCAATTTTTTTTGTTTGGTTGCCTGGGTGGGCCAGCCATCAGTGCTTTGTTCGGCGTTTCGAGTCTCAGCGCTGCAGGTTTGGTGGAATCAAGTCGTTACTTTTTCACTTTTATGACGTGGTGGACCGGGGATGCGGTGGGGGTTCTTGTCATTACGCCCCTTATCCTAAGTTTTTTCTTCAAAGATACGGGCTCTGCGCTTTCCTGGCCTAAACGTATCGCTTACTTTCTTGTGCTTTTACTCGTTGTTCAGCTCTGTATTCGTCCTCTGAATTCAAAAGATGCGATGCTGCCGTTTTTCGCCATTGTTCTGGTTTTGATTTGGTCGGTTTTCAAGGATTCAAGACGTATCAGCTTTGTTTCAGTTTTTCTCGTTTCCCTTGTCGTTTTATACAAATATGCGGTGACTTTAACACCAAATGATCTTGAAGCGATGGCCTCTAACCTCATTGAATTGCAATGGGTACTTGCCATCATGGGGATCACGATCCTGCTTTTAGTCGCCGAGGTCCAGGAGAACAGGGCCACAAAGTGTGAACTTGAAGTTTCCCACAAGAGTCTTGAACAACGGGTTGAGGAGCGAACGACTTCGTTGAAAACTGAGATAGCGGAACGTCAACGTATTGAACAGGAACAAGATCAGTTAATTAAAGAACTGAAAGGTGCTCTAGAGGAAATAAAGTCTCTTCGGAGTATTCTTCCGCTTTGTTCCTATTGTAAAAAAGTCCGGGATGACAAAGGTTATTGGGAACAAGTCGATATTTACATCAGTGAGCACCTTCACACGGATATCAGCCATGGCATTTGCCCCGATTGCCTGAAGGAACACTACCCACACGCATCAGTTCCGAATTCCGATGGTCCATGAAAAAGCATTCGGGCATAATCAAACCTCCATTTGGCAAAACTTTTGTGTGAGAGTCTCTTAAGTCCCACAAAATGTTTTGTAGTTTCTGTCTTTATCGAAAGGGGTGTCTTGGTAGAGCGGGGTATCAGCACTGTCGTGATAAGGTGATTTGATCACTTGCAAGAATTTGATCGCTGGTTCGGGACTCATTTG
>Ga0070729_10002302_pt1 | contig 25194 bp, 22 predicted proteins | sample tdDd472_FD_66725 | JGI IMG/M metagenome (GOLD analysis project Ga0070729, IMG submission 66725) | Marine sediment microbial communities from the Atlantic coast under amendment with organic carbon and nitrate - tdDd47.2 | ecosystem: Environmental > Aquatic > Marine > Coastal > Sediment | place... | reverse complement strand
AAGAAGACCACCCCGATATTGAGGCCACGCTCCGCGTGACTTCCCGCGCCACTCCCAAAATACTTAACGCACCAGAATTTACATCACATCCCTGTGCTGAAAATTCTTATCAAAATCATCCACGATTTTGATTGCTATATTTTGTACGTGTCTTAGCTCAATATAAGGGGGAATATGGTGCGCCCCTAGAACAGTATAATTACACTGGTGAGCTGTTAATAGATGCTGGTCTTTTATTAATCAAAGTTGCCATAGCCTATTATACTGGGTACATTGTTGCCAGTCCTTTTATGTAATCATACAAATTCAGAATAAAGACGGTATAAATGATGAAAAGAAGAAAGTTTATTGGAGCTTTGGGTGCTGGTGCGGCAGTCGCTGGTTTGGCTGCGTGCGGCGGTGCGCCAACTGAATGTGCTGATGGCCAAAAGGTGGTCAAGAGTGGTGAAAAAATCAAATGGACGATGGTGACCACTTGGCCAAAAAACTTTGCCGGTTTAGGCGAGGGTGCTGAATACCTGGCGGAGTTGATCGGCAAGTTAAGCGGTGGCCGAATGGAGGTCAAAGTCTACGGAGCCGGTGAATTAGTGCCAGCTTTGCAGGTCTTTGAAGCTGTGGCAACCGGCGCTGCACAAATGGGTCATGGTGCAGCGTATTACTGGTCAGGCAAATTGTCGATGGCACCCTTTTTTGCAGCAGTTCCTTTTGGACTGAATGCTCAGGAAATGAACGGCTGGTTACTGCATGGTGGCGGTATTGAGTTGTGGCGTGAACTGTATGCTCCGTTTAATTTGATTCCAGAACCGGCGGGCAATACCGGCGTACAGATGGCGGGTTGGTTTAATAAAGAAATCAATTCTATCGATGATATTAAAGGGTTAAAAATGCGTATTCCGGGGCTGGGTGGTGAGGTCTGGAAACGCGCGGGCGGTATTCCAGTCTTGATGCCTGGCAGCGAAGTCTTTACCTCGTTGGAAACCGGCGCGATTGATGCTGCGGAATGGGTTGGCCCTTATAACGATCTGGCCTTCGGTTTATTTAAAGCAGCAAAATATTATTATTATCCAGGCTGGCAAGAGCCGGGTTCAACATTAGAAGCGCTGATCAATAAAGAAGCCTTCGAAGCGTTGCCGCAGGATCTCCAGGATGTCGTTCGTCATGCCTGTCGAGTCACCAATGCTGACATGCTGGCTCATTTTACTGCGGAAAATAATAAAGCATTGCAGACATTAGTGAATAAGCATGGAGTGCAACTCAAAGAGTTACCCAAAGATGTGCTCAATGAATTACAGAAAGTGTCTAATACCATGATTGAAGAGCAGGCCAAAACAGAACTAGACCAGCGAATATTGCAATCGTTTAAAAGCTTCAGAGATCAGGCCAAGAGCTGGCATAAGGTTTCAGAAGTTAGCTATTACCAAGGCAGACTGTAAGCACGACATAAAAAAAGAAAAGGCGCCGTTTGGCGCCTTTGTTTATTTTAAAGAAAACCGGTGAGTTTGTGAGCGGAGTTTTCGAGCCATACCAAGGTTCCATCCTGTAGAAATAATAATAGAAACATTTTGAAAGAGCTGAGTCTGAGGATGTTCCTTGATTAAATCTGCAATTTGTTTCGCTGCTTTATCTAGTTCAATGTCTGTATCAAAGCTATGAATTGTCATGACAAGATTTTTTTGTTTGACGCCACCCATAGAAGGATGTGGAGAAACGTTAATACTTACAGACGTGACGAGATGATTGGTCTCATTTTCAAGATGAGGTATGAGAGTGTCAAACTGATTAATCACCGCTTGTTTGTGTTGATGTCGACTAAAAGACAAAGAAAAAACAATGAGAAGCAGCGGAACAATTGCCAAGAAGTGCCATTTCCAGAATGGAGTGGGCAGCTGTTTTTCTACGGAATCATTCACCACCATCGTGCCTACGGCATAATCGTGCAGCATACGACGACTAGGGCGATTAAATATAAACAAGTAACTTGAGATAATAAAAACAAAACTGGATAACAGGGTAATCACAAAATCTATAATGCTAAAAGGGGTTACCCAAAAAAGAATGATTGCCGAAACATAAAAAGGAAGATCTAAAACGGTATAGCGAAGAAACGCTCGTCCTAAAGAAAGATAACCGCCCTGCTGGTCTGTAACTCTGATATCAAGAAGAGACTTGCCAATAGTCTGACCGCGTAAAATATTACTGTAGCCCACTGTGAAATAACTGGCTGATATAACAAAGCCGATAAAAAGAGCGTAATAACCAAAGGAAGAAAAAAAGTCAAAAAGATAAATTCCGATTAACATTAATAACAACGTTAATAGAAGAGCGTCAATAAGATAGGCAATAGTTCTGCGCCAGAAGCCCGCATAAAAGGGTTGTGCTTTGAGATCGAAAACGTCAGTTTTACCAGAAGCTTCACGCTGTGCAATTTCTGCGGTGAGCACCTGATAATTATCAGGGAAGCGATTTTTATCAAGTATATCCAATGCCTGGAGAAGTTCGTAATAGCTGTATTTACTGTAGTCGATCGTTTGCATAATTTATATCACCGATTGTATTGTCACGGGTTGTTCCATCAAAATGGACATTACATTCTCTGCTTCCTTTGCATCACCGCTGGTAAAGTAGTGAACGTATTCCTGATCTTTAAAGTTGAGTAAGTTATTCTCAGCGAGAACTCTGGTTAGGTGTAAAGAGACCGCATCAGCGGTATGAATAATATGGAGCTCCTGGTTACCGGCAACTTGCTGAGAGGAAATTTTCCGCATCAGTGGAGCTAGAAAAGGGTAATGAGTACAGCCTAATACTAGCACATCGACATGCTCATCTATCATCGGCTGCAGATATTTTTCTACCAGCTGGAATGCTTTTAGACTGGTTAAATCACCTTCCTCAACCAGTTCCACAAACCCTTCACAGGAAGACTCAAACACTTTTTTATCTTTGGCATATTCTGCTAGCAGTTTTTGGTAACGTTCGCTTTTAAGAGTGTTGTCTGTTGCGAAAACACCGATTCTACCCGCGCGGGTAGCCAGAGCCGCGGGTTTGATCGCTGGTTCCATGGCGATGATAGGAATATCGAATTCACTTCGAAGCCAGTCAGCCATTACCGCGGTGGCTGTATTGCAGGCAATGACCATCGCTTTGGCGCCTTGCTTGATAAAAAAATCAGCTATATGGGAGCAGCGTTTATGCAGAATCTCCTTGGGCAAACGGCCATAAGGCGCGTAGGCAGAATCTGCTACATACAGTAGGTTTTCGTTAGGCAAATGTTCGCGGATAGACTTTAGAATTGATAAGCCACCAACGCCTGAATCAAAAACACCAATCGGTGCATTACTCATTATCATGCACCTCAATTAACCGCTGACATAAGCGGGTAGCCAGGTAGCTAAAGACGGCCAGGCAGCAATCATAGCCAACACCAGTATCTGGATAACAATAAACGGTATCACACCACGGTAGATTTGTGAGGTGCGGATACTTTTGGGTGCAACACCACGCAAGTAGAATAAGGCAAAGCCAAACGGTGGTGTCAGGAATGAGGTCTGCAGGTTAATAGCGATTAAAATCCCCAGCCAGATTGGATCGGCTCCCATCATCAATAACACAGGGCCGACAATCGGCACTACCACAAAAGTAATTTCAATAAAGTCCAGAATGAAGCCAAGCAAGAACATGACCAACATGATAATTAATAATGCGGTGAACAAGCCGCCCGGCAAGTCAGCGAAGAATTGCTGAATCAGGTCATCGCCGCCATACATTCTAAACACTAGCGAGAAGATGGAGGCTCCAATTAAAATCAGGAACACCATGCTGGTGGTTTTAACGGTGGAGCGCATAACATCCAGCAAGCGTGAAAAGGTTAACTGGCGTCGTAAAACTGCTAACAGGATAGCTCCCAGCGCACCAATAGCGGCAGCTTCCGTTGGTGTGGCGATACCATAAAGAATGGAACCTAAAACGGCAACGATCAGGAGTAAAGGCATTGATAGATTAATCAGCGCTTTCCAGATAACGCTACGCATATCGACCTTGTCATCGAACTCAATAGCCGGAGCGGCGTCTGGTCTGCGCCAGGCTACAAAAGCAATATACAGCATATAACCAACCACCAGAATCATGCCCGGAATAACGGCACCCATAAAGAGATCGCCAATGGATGCTACTTGATCGGTTTGCAAGCCAAGACTCTTGGCTTCGGTCATGGCATTAGCAAGCACGTCGCCCAACAGGACTAAAACAATCGAAGGTGGAATGATTTGGCCAAGTGTCCCCGAGGCGCAAATAACCCCGGTTGCCAGCTCAGGCTGATACCCGCGTTTAATCATCGCAGGTAAAGAGAGTAAACCCATTGTCACCACTGTGGCACCAACAATGCCGGTGCTTGCAGCCAGCAACATACCAACAATAGTCACTGCAAAACCCATGCCGCCGCGTAACTTGCCAAACAGGGTTGCCATCGAATCCAGAAGATCTTCAGCAATTTTAGTTCGCTCCAGCATCAAGCCCATAAAGATGAACAGCGGCACTGCAATCAGAGTACTGCGCTCGGTAATTTTATAGAGACGGCCAGGCAAAAAGTTAAGCTGTATCGGATCGATCATTCCGGTACTGGCACCAATCGCAACAAAAATTAAGGAAACGCCAGCTAAAGACAGGGCAACCGGATAACCCCATAGCAGAACCAGGCAGACCGATAAGAAAAGCAGCAATGGCATTAAGGTAAATAAAGTATCAGCCATGATGCAGCTCCTTATCATCTGTCAATTGTGGAGCGGCTGCAGTGTCTTCCTCGGCACCATGCGGCAAAGCTTTCCAGCCTAATAAATAGGCGAGGTTATGTAAAAACTGAGCGATGCCTTGAATGATTAAGGTGATTGGCAACGCCAACAAGATCGTTTTCAGGAGGTAAAGGTAGGGCAGACCACCGGGTTGACTGGAACCTTCTTTAATCTTCCAGTTAAAGATTACGTAATCCAGGCTATAAACAATCAGGAAAATGCATACCGGCAGCAACAAGACCAAAAAACCCACCATATCAACCAGTGCCTTGGTGCGGTGTGAAAAGCGATGATAAAACACATCAACTCGGACATGATCGTGATGCTTTAAGGTATAGGCCGCACCGAGCATGAACACGATGCCATGCATGTAAGTGACGGACTCTTGCAGTGGAATGGCGCTAAAACCAAAAATGTTACGAAGGACCAATACAGCGACCACGACCAGCACAATAAACAGAGTCAGCCAGCTGATTAGCTTGCCAGTCCATTCAGTAAAACTTTCGAGGATATGTATTAGCGCAAGAATAGGGCGTTTGACCATAATCCTGACTCTTAAATTTATGTTTATTAAGCACTAAATGAAAATTTAGGCACGGCTTATCCACAGGTTTGAATAAATATTAACAAACCCGCATATTAATAAGGTTCTTTTAATTGGCTTTGTAACAGCCTGAAAATACTGAGAAAATTGATGAAGGATAGATTCCCCAAAACCTATATAGGTATATTATTATGTATTTCTCAGTTTCCCCCAAAAGTTTTCACCAATGTTATCCACAGAAATACTCACCTTGTGGATAAAAAATAAGCAAAAACTCAGGCTGATAAAGATACTCCAAAACAGCCCAAAGATCCAATAGCTGAGAATCTAAAAATTTACATTTAGAACCAACTTTATACATTGAATAAATATCGTGATAGAAGTAATGGGAATAAAATGATTGGCTCAGCGTTAAACAGTCGAAATGAAGAGTTTTTCGGGCCGATTGTCTGCTAACAGAATAGCGGAAGAAAGCGCCAGGAATATAAAGACAAAGGAAAAAGAGGAGAATCTTATGCAATCAACAGTGAAGAGTGCTTTACTGAGTTTGGCGATCATAGCCAGCCCTATGGCTATCGCCGATAGCGTTCAAAAGAACATCCAGGAGAATACCAAAGGAACAGCTGAACCATTAACCGAGCAAAGCGAGCAGCAATTAGATCGCTATTTTCACCGATTAGCCGGTGAGAACCGATTCCTGGGAACCGCCGTTATCTACCAAGACACAACACCGGTCTACCAAATAACCATCCAGCCCAGTAAAAAAGCGAAAAAAGGATGGAGAACCAGCGTAGACCACGATCTTAAATACAAAATCGGCTCAATCAGCAAAACCTACGCCTCTGCGATTATTTTCCAGCTGATCGAAGAAGGAAAACTAACGCTCGACACCAAGCTGTCCAAGTTCTACCCCAAAGTAAAGAACGCCGACAAGATCACCATCAAGCATCTGCTCAATCATCAATCCGGAATTTTCAACTACACCAGCGAACCAGACTTCATCAACTATGTGTATCTTCCAAAAGATAAAGACTTCCTGTTGGCTAAAATTGAATCCTTCGACTCCGACTTCGAGCCGGGCGAAAAAGCGGAATACAGCAATAGTGGTTACTTACTGCTTGGATTCATTGCAGAAGACATTGAAAAGAAACCTTACTCTGAAATTATCGAGGAGCGTATTAGCAAGCCCTATAACCTGAACAATACCTATTACGGTAGCGACATTAAAGAAGGCAACGGCGAAGTGCATTCCTACGAATACAAAGGCAAGTGGGGCAAAATGGCGCAATGGAACATGAACATTCCGGGAGCTGCCGGAGCACTGGTCTCAAATGCTGACGATCTGAATCAATTCATCAACTTATTATTCGACGGCAAAGTCATCAGCAAAGACAGCCTCAAAACCATGACCACCATGGACATGAAATATGGCCTTGGTATTTTCGAAACCAGCTATGGCGAGGAAGACGATAAACTCGAAGGCTATTGGCACAATGGCGGTATCGAAGGCTTTAGAACGCATCTTGCTTATTACCCAGAAAAAGATTTAAGCGTCGTCCTATTATCCAATGCCCTACGTTACGACATGCGCGAAATCTACGAAGCCATGCTCGACGCCTATCATGGAAAAACCGTGGCCGAACCAGAGTTCGACAAACCCATCGAGCTAAGTAAAGAACAATTGGAACCATTAGTCGGCGACTACAGCAGCGACACCTTCCCGCTGGATATCACACTCAGCATCAAAGACGGCCAGCTTTATGCCCAGGCAACCGGACAGGGAGCATTCCCGCTAACCGCCTACCCAGACGACAAGTTTGAATACATCGAAGCGGGTATCGAAATGCGCTATGACCGCGACATCGATCAGTTTCTATTGATCCAGGGCGGACAAGGCTACGCCTTCACAAAACAAGGCGCAAAAAAACACCAAAGCTTTGAAGTACCAGCGGCAGTGCTAGAACAATACGTTGGAGTATACGGCGCCGACGACTTCCCGCTCGATCTCGAAATCCGAGCAAGAGAAGGCAACCTCTACGGACAGGCCACCGGCCAAGGCGAATTCCCGCTAACCGCCGAAAGCGAAACCCGCTTCCGCTTCAAGCTAGCCGGAATCGTCATCAACTTCGAAGCCGACAAAAACCAGCTCACCATCACCCAACATGGCAAAGACACGGTGCTGGTAAAGAAATAGAGACGCTAAAATTGAACTGTAGGGGTGAGCTGTGCTCGCCCTTATTAATACCAAGGGCTACATCTTTTGGCAGGGGCGGCCAATGTGCCCGCCCTTTAATTTCGTCACTCCCGCGAAGGGTGGGCAGAATGGAGTGGCTTTGACAAGTCTACGTTTTTATAGGAAAAATTAACTACCCTAAAGCTTGTCGTCCTGATGAAAATCAGGACCTGCTCTTTAGTTTTTGATCTTATATTATTTAGCGTTGATGCATCTCTAGATTTTTAGCTAACAAGTGTCTTTTAAGCCACTCGGTGCGCCACGACGCACCCTACCGCTATCGAGTCACCTCATCGTCTGTACTTGTAAACAAACAAAAATGCTAATAGAGTCTAACAATATTAAAGGCGTTAAAAATTTTTGGGTCAGTACGTAGGGTGCGTCGTGACGCACCTAGGCCGCAAAAGTAAATAACCATGCCTAAGAGTTAGTCGCTCAACTCTCAAAGATATTAATAAGTGAAAAAAATACAATGATAAAAGTAGCAGTGATATTTCACTCCGTAACTGGTACAACAAAACAATTAGCCGAAGAGATCATTGCAGGAGCCTCATCTATTTCAGGGGTTGAAACTATAGAGCTAGAGATTGTAGGTACAGATATAGTTGAAGGCCGGTACAGAAATAGCGAGATACTGGAAACTTTGAGTGATGCTGATGCCATGGTATTTGGTGCACCGACTTATATGGGTTGTGTTTCTGCACAATTTAAAGCTTTTGCCGATGCAACGGGAGAGCTTTGGGCTGAAAAGCGTTGGGCGGATAAGTTTGCAACAGGATTTACTATTGGCGCCAACTTAAGTGGCGATCAGCTTAATACAATCCAGTATCTACAAATTTTTGCTAATCAACATGGAATGCTATGGACCAGCCTAGATATACCAGGCAACTTCGATCTGGAGGGTAGAAATCGGCTGGGTGCTCAGTCTGGACTTATAGCCCACTCGAAAGATGGGGAATTAAACGTAACAGATTTGGTTACTGCCCGTTATTTCGGGCAACGAATTGCGAAGGTAACTAAAAAGTTCGCTTCATAATCTCATAGAAGTCATAAGACAGCTTGCAAGCTAATGCAAGCTAATGCAAGGTAAGTATCAAGGTAACTGATACTCAAACTCATAGAAATGATCACCATCCTCGATATAAATATTCATCTGTCCAGACAATCCTGTTAACTGACCAACGCCTGAATCGGGTATGACTTCCAAGGTCAGTTTCTCAGCGCCTAATTCCATCACCCCATAATGCTGTAGAACAAAGCTGCCTTGTTTTCCTTCGAGCGACCCGACGACCTGTTCAATTGCAACATATCCAGCCGAACCTTTGGTAGGTGTCATAACACTGAGCATTTCGCCATTACTGGTTGCGTCCAATGGGCCGGTGAAGACTTTATCTATCGACATACGGCGAAAGTTCATGCCGTCTGTGCCGTTAATGTTTGATTCTAAAGGGTTTAGCGTTACTGTGAAGCTTCCGTTGATTTGCATAGTAACCTCGAATTTATAGTTAGTAGCTTCAATGTAGTACAAGCAACGAATGACATCAAGCAGATAGATTATGCGTCAATAAGCATCAAATTGTAGTTATCAGATATATTTCACATTTTTCTAGTTTTTATAGTTGGGTCAAGCTGGTAGACTTGCACGCTTTGTAAAACCGCCCCCAATAGAGCGTCACGGAAAGCATGGAGCTAAACGCGAACAGTGCAGCAGTGCAACAGCAAGGAGTGCTTGAGCCATATAGGAAGCAGGGTAAGCCTGACCTCATTGCTCATCTGGATATTAGAGATACCATCACCCGTCTGATTGTCCGTATTGACCAGATCCTGAATAAAGCCATCAACAAGATTCTGCATCACCCTGAGTTTCAGAAATTGGAATCTGATTGGCGCGCGATTGATTATCTGTGTCGAGAGAAAGCGCGTTACGCCAATAAGCGCAAAATCAAGATTAAGATTCTGGATATCAGTTTCCCAACACTGGCCAAGGACCTCGGCAAAGTCTTGGACTATGAGCAAAGCGAGCTCTATAAGAAAATCTACGAGGGTGAGTATGACCGACCCGGTGGTGAGCCATTCTCATTATTATTAGGCAGTTATAAGACTCAACTTAAACGTAGACCAGGCATCGCCATTAGCGATGTTGAGGTTCTAAGGCAGCTGGGGAAAATAGCCTCGGCAGCCTTTGCTCCTTTTATCTGCAACACAAAAGCCGAATTCTTCGGTATTGATTCGTTTACAGACTTGCACCCCAATTTACAGCTGAAAGAACTGCTTAAGCAACCCGAATACCGAGAATGGAACAGTTTGCGCGCAGAAAACGAGAGTCGGTATCTGGGATGTGTGGTACCCGAAATATTGATCCGTAAACGTTATGGCAGAGAGCTCTATAACAATAAGCTGCTGTTTGAGGAAATCATAGAAAGCGAACAACAGCGTTTATGGGCGAAAGGAATTTATGCATTAGCGGCTGTGACTATGCGTGCGTTTGCAGAATATGGCTGGTTTGTGACTATTCGCGGGATGCAAAAAGGCCAGGTTGGCGGCGGTATGGTCGATAGTTTACCGTACGAACGCAATGAGAAGCATCAAATCAAGGTGCCGCCAATTAGCGCATGGATACAGGAAAAACAGAGCCGAGCGTTGGAAAGCAATGGCTTTATTCCAATGACCATCATCAAGCAAACTCCCTACTTATTATTTCAGAGTAATTATTCCGTCCATGCTGTCGGTGAGCAGGCAACTTCATCCGAAAAGTTGGCTGGCATGTTGCAGTACATCTTATGCGTCTCACGATTCGCACACTACATTAAAGTCATCAGCCGACAAAAGGTGGGCAAATTCCTTAATGAAGAAGAGTGCGAGCAATATTTAGAGAGATGGTTACGCAAATATGTATCTGCAAGTGAAAGTACCTCGATGGAATTAAAAGCTAAATATCCGTTAAGAGCAGCTCAGATAAGAGTAAGCAGCAAAAGAAACTCTCCTGGAAGCTTTGAATGCAAAATGATGATCGAGCCGCACTATCAGCTGGATGGTATTGAAAGCAAGATTAGTTTTACCACTGAAATTAAAAATAGCGAATGATGATGACCGCCGAAAGCTTCTGGGAACGATTAACAGGCAAAGAGTTGGAAAGCCAGGAAGACTGGATGGCCAGAGCCGTCTGTGAAGATCTAAAAAGAATGCTCAATACCCGAAAGACGGAGTTGAGGGATCAGGATAAGTATCCAGCTGTGAAGGCATCAATTTTAAATTACGGATTAACAGATTTTAATTGTGGCAGCGTTGGCACTGAAGAAGAGCGAAAAGAATTAGCCAATCAGATTCACCAGGTGATTAGGCAGTATGAACCAAGAATTGAAAATATGGTGATTGAAATACTGGAAAACAAAGAAAAAGAAGACCGAGTATTAAGACTCGATATTAAAGCAGAATTAAAAACAAAAGAGTTAATCAATATTCGAACTAATATTGATGTATTAGAAAAATCCAGTGAGATAAAGGGTTTGTACCATGAATAATCGGCTGTTGGGTTACTTCGAGAAAGAACTCGAAGGCATAAAAAAAGAGGCCGTCGAGTTTTCAAGAGCGAATCCAAAGCTGGCGCGCAATCTAGGCATCAATGAGAAGGGAATTGACGACCCCAATATAAGTCGCTTAATTGAATCAATTGCATTCTTAAATGCAAAGGTAAACAAGAAACTGGATGACGGGGTGGAAGAATTATCCGAATCCATGATGGGTACCCTGTATCCAGACTGTGAAGCGCCATTTCCCGCGTTAGGAGCAGTTCAATTCAGTATTGATGGCAGTCTGGCCACCTCTTCAACCATTAAAAAGGGTGAGTTAATAACCATCAGCAATGAAAAAAAGCAGGAGTGGACATTTGCAGTCGCTGCAGACACAGACATTAATCCAATACATATCACTGATTGCACCTACAGAGGGCTGCCCTTTGAAAAACCTGAAATTGAAAATCAGCAAGCAATTAAGTCGAAGCTATCACTGACTTTTAGGCCTAATAAAGAAGTAGCTAAAGATGATGAGATTGCAATAGAGTCGATTCGTTTAAAGCTGGATGATGACCAAAGAATAAATATCGAACTGTATGAAGCAATCGCCAAAGAGTTTGTCTATGCAGAAATTGAGTTGGGTGAAGAAAAAGGCCATCTAAAGCCACATCAGATTAATAAACTGGGCTTTGATAAAGCGCTGACAATTCTACCAGAAAGTTATCAGCAATTGGGTTCGATGCAATTAGCACGCGAAGCTTTGAATTCCATTGAGTCATTTCTCTATGTTGAGGTCGATCAATTACAAGCAAAGTTAAACGGAACAGATGAAATTCATATTCACCTGTACTTCAACAATCATAGCAATGAACTCGATAAAAACATCAACAAAAACAGCTTGCAATATGGTTGTGTTCCCATCGTTAATCTCTATGCGCAAACAGCAGAGCCATACCTGCTGAAAGGAAATGAAACACGAGATATAGAAATCAGAGGACCCAAGGGTTCTGCGCTTGAGGTATATAAAATTCGGAAAGTGGAGTGTCTGCTAGGAAAATCCGAGAGACATCAGATCCTTGCTGCTTATGAGCCAAGGCTGGGGCAAGAAACGACACTCAGGTGGACAGCAAAGAGGGCTAACCGACAACTAGAAAAAGGAACCATTGGCAAGATTGAGCTAAAGATATTGGAAGATAGTGACTTTAATAATGACGATATCATCATAAGCCCAAAAGTGTGGGCAATGAACAGGAAGGGTTTGAGTCAGAATATCAACCGTTCGGAAAAATTGGATATAGAGTTCGTTAATGCACGCTCGGAGTTTGCATCAATCAAACTGATTGAGGCTATTAAAGAGGGTAAAAGAATCGAGCTTAATGGTGAAGCGAGATGGTCAATATTAAAGCGACTAAATATTGGCTACATCAGTGAGCAGGGAGTCGGAGGGGTTAAAGAGTTATTGAACCAGGTCAATATTTATCAGGATGAGCAAATCAATCTGATGATTGAGGCGATAACCAGTTGCACAACTAAGCAGGTGGTCAAAAGAGCCTTTGATAAAGAACACTCCGGCTTTATCAGTGGTCAGGAAATCACCTTGCAAATCTCCAGAGGGGCATTCTCTAACAGTAGCGTGTATTTGTTTGGTCTGGTCATTAGCAATTTATTAACGGAATTAACCGGACTCAATAGCTTTACTCAATTAGTCATAGAAACTACTGGTCAGGCGAAAGAAAGGATTGAGTATCCGGCACAAACTGGCGAGGTGAAGTTGATATAAATGAGCGCCAGCACTTTAAGACAAAGAGACGTTCTCGATTTACATAAAGCCGTCACAAGTGATCCTATAGGACTCAATCTTGTTGATGCTTACAGTCCTTTGCCAGAGATATTCAGCCAGGACGTTCTGCAGAGTCTTAAAGAACAAGGTAATGGTGCGGATATGTTTTTACTGCTGCTTACCAGGCGACTAAATCAGCTGCTAGACAAGGTCAGCGCGCAGCAGGCCATTATAGAAGAATGGTCTGTGGGTTATGGGGCTTTTAATATCGCTGAGAAAATCTGCGAAGCTAAATATGGCAAATCCAATATTGCTGATGTTACCACCTACTACAGCGGGTTAATGCCAACCGCTATTAGAACGGCGGCATCGCTTAAAAAAATGTTAAAGCAGTTATTAGTGCGCTATGTTCGTGATGTGGAAATAAAGCAGTGCCTGGGTAGTTGGATAAGCATACCAAAAGAACAAAGAAGTAGATTGGGAAGTGCTGGCCAATATAACTGCTTAGGAGTCAATTCTGTGGCGGGTGATGCTCAGTGGAATTATGAACAAAAGCTGGCGATCTATTTACACCTAAAAGAAGAAGTAGATGAAGCGCAATGGCAAGCTTTAAAGAATCAGTCAGGGCAGATAAAAAACATAATCAACGGGTTTGTGGATAAAACGGTCAATCTTAGTTTGCAAGCGATAATTAACGAAGGGCTATGCAAACAGGTTCGTTTATCAACAGAAAATAATACTGCAAGGCTTGGCAATGACAGCTGGCTTGGTCGTGTGGAAAAGCAAACGAAAGTAATATTATAGAAGGAAAGTAAAATGGCAAATACAGAAATACGGAATTTAATTGAGAAACTTAATCCTCATTGCAAACAGGCATTGGAAAGTGCGGTTGCTACTTGCTTTAGCCAGACTCATTTTTATGTAGAAATTCAGCATTGGTTACTGGAGCTATTGAAAAGTAAAACTAACGATCTCCATGAGATTTTGAAATATTTTGCTGTAAATAGTGAAAAACTGGAGCAAGACATCTTAGTCGTTGAACAAAAGTTCAAAACCGGAAATGGGCATGCCCCAGCGCTATCGGAGTACCTGATGAAATTGGTACAGAAAGCGTGGGTTTCAGCTTCTATAAATATGAAGAGTGACAATGTGCGTTCTGGCCATTTATTTTTAGTGTTGTGTAATGACGAGAGTTTATCATTCTTAATGTCAGGCATGAGCAAGGAGCTCAACAAAATTGATTGTGCTGAGCTGGAAGCAGATTTTTCGACTATTGTGTCAGGCAGTAGTGAGAGTGTTGGTAGCCAGGAAAGTAAGTCACAAAAGTCAGGTAATCAAAAAGCGTTAGAGCAATACACCATTGACCTTACGGAGCAGGCCAAGGGCGGCGAGCTGGATCCGGTATTGGGCCGTGAAAATGAAGTGCGGCAGATGATTGATATTTTAACTCGTCGTCGACAGAACAATCCGATCCTTACCGGTGAAGCTGGGGTCGGTAAAACTGCCGTAGTTGAGGGACTCGCCCAGAAGATCATATCTAAAGAAGTTCCTGAGGTATTGCAGGACGTTACCATTCGAGTGTTAGACATGGGGCTGTTGCAAGCCGGCGCTGGAGTTAAGGGAGAATTTGAAAACCGACTAAAGCAGGTTATTTCTGAAGTTAAAGCCTCCATTACCCCGATTATTCTATTTGTTGATGAAGCCCATACCATGATTGGCGCAGGTGGCGGCGAAGGTCAGAACGATGCTGCGAACTTGCTTAAGCCTGCGTTAGCTAGAGGTGGGCTGAGAGTGATTGCTGCTACTACCTGGGCAGAGTACAAAAAATACTTTGAAAAAGATGCGGCGTTATCAAGACGCTTCCAGCTGGTGAAAGTTGAAGAACCTGATGTTGAGACAGCAATCGATATTATGCGCGGCTTATCGAAGGTTATGGCGGATCACCATAAAGTTGTCATCTTGGACGAGGCACTATCCAGCTGCGTTCATTTATCACAGCGTTATATCACCGCAAGACAACTCCCCGACAAAGCAGTGAGTTTGTTGGATACGGCCTGCGCGCGCGTCAATTTAAGTCAACACGCAAAACCAGCAGTTATTGAAGCGAGTGAAAAGAAAATCCAGAGCTGGCAGAACGAATTGGCAATTTGTGAGCGTGAGGCAACTAACGAAGACAGAATAACTGAGCTTCGAGAACTAATTGAAAGAGAGTATAAGCAGCTTGAACAGCTTACCGGTCAGTGGCAAACAGAGTTGGATCTGGTTAAGAAAATTCACGGCTGTCATCAGATAGAAGAAGTACCTGATGAACTAGATCGATTAAGAGTCGAGTTAGAATTTGTGCAACAGGCTACGCCAATGGTCTATGAGACCGTCAATGAATCGGTAATTGCTTCGATTGTTTCAGATTGGACCGGCATTCCGGTTGGTAAAATGAAAAAGCAAAAAATTAATCAGGTGATAGAGCTAGAGCAACAGCTGACCGAAAGAGTGCGAGGTCAGGATATGGCGGTCAAGGCCATTGCACAAAGTATGCGTGTGTCAGCCGCAAAGTTGATGGATCCCAATAAACCAAGAGGCGTATTTATGTTGGCTGGTCCAAGTGGCGTCGGTAAAACAGAGACGGCCTTGGCCTTGGCGGAAACGCTTTATGGTAGCGAGAGAAACGTCATCACCATCAATATGTCGGAATTCAAAGAAGAGCATAAGGTTTCATTATTGATGGGTTCACCTCCGGGTTACATCGGCTATGGCGAGGGTGGCATCTTGACCGAAGCGGTCAGGCGCAATCCTTACTCAGTGATCCTGCTGGATGAAATGGAAAAGGCCCACCCGGGCGTGCAGGAAGTATTTTTCCAGGTGTTTGATAAAGGCTTGATGAAAGACGGAGAAGGGCGTGACATCGACTTTAAGAACAGCGTTATTTTGATGACGACTAATGCCGGCACTCAAACCATGATGGATTACGCTCGTCTTGAGCCTGAAGAAGATGATGAGAAGAAGCCGGACTCTGAACAGGAGTACGAAGAGCTGACTCAAGTATTGCATCAAGACTTGCTGAAATACTTTAAACCAGCATTCTTAGGGCGTTCGACTTTACTGGCTTATAAGGTGCTGGAGCAGGAGATATTAAGGGACATCACAGAGCTGCAGTTGGCGCGAGTGACTGAACGAGTCAAGGATTCGTATAAAGTGGCCTGCGTTTTTGCTGAAGAGTTGGTGGAGAATATTGTCGAGCGTTGTACAGAAACGGACTCAGGTGCGAGGAATATCCAGAAGATTATTCAGCAGGGTATTTTGCCGGAAATATCGGACTCCTTCTTAAGTCGGATGTTAAACGAAGAGGAAATGCTGGATGTACGCGTTAGCTTGAATGAGGGCAAGCTGGAGATCGATCAGCTCGATATGTCGGTAAAGTTGGCTGCAGACCCAGTAAATACCGCCGAAGCCACGGCTCAATAATATGAATTACGTCAAATAATTACCCTGTGAGTAAAAAAAGAGTTGAAAAAATTGAAGTTGGCGCTAGTATCTCGGATGTATCTGATGTATCAGGTCGCAATAATGCTTATTTAAGCGGAATATAGTCAAAACAAAAAAGGAGTAATATTCATGTCGATTTTCATGAATTATGACAACATCAAGGGTGAAGCTACTGCAAAAGGACACGAAGATTGGATTGATGTTTTATCAATCGATTGGGGTGTTCAACGTGGTATTACTGCACGAGTGGGCACCAGCAAGGATCGTGAAGCTACATCGGCTGACGTGAGTGAGTTACGTGTAACTAAATATATGGACAACACGACCCCTTACTTATTCAAAGAGGCATGTGTTGGTAAAGGTAAGAAAGTTGAATTACACCTGACTAAGACTGGTGACACTTTAGAAAGCTACATGGAGTATATGCTAAGTGATTGCATGATTAGTGGTTACCGTGTCAATTCAGATGGCGAGCGCCCAGTTGAAGAGATCACATTGAGTTTCACTAAACTGGAACAAAAATATACGCCTTACGACGACGACCATAAAGCTAGTAGCCCTATTAGCAATGGTTATGATGTTGCTAAAGCTTCTATGCTGTAATTTGTTTTAGGTTTTACTGTAAACAAAGTGCGGCATGGTTTTAGCCATGTCGTACTTTCCCCCCAAAGTTCCATTCAGTAACAAACAAGGATAGTTAATGGGCCTCTTCGAAAAATTCTCACAAGCTAATCGGTTAATTAGCATTAACACTCCATTAGGCAATGACGTTTTGTTGCTAACAAAAGTCATTGGACGGGAAGCCTTATCTAGACCGTTTGAGTTTCACTTATCATGCTTGTCACAGTTATCTAATATTGATCCCGCAGAGCTGATGGGTAAGTTGGTAGATTTCGTCTTTGAACTGAATGATGGTGGAGAACGAGCTTTTAATGGCATGGTTTGTCAGCTTCGACATAAGGGAAAAGTATCCGATAAGCTTTACCGCTATGAGTTAATGGTGGTGCCAACGCTATGGATGCTGACGCAAAGAACCAATATTAGAATTTTTCAACATAAAACTATCCCGCAAATCGTTGAACAAATACTGGGCGAACATAGCGTGGTTTTCGAATCGAAGCTTACCGAAAGCTATGCCGCGCATGAATACTGCGTGCAATACCAAGAAACCGATCTGGATTTTGTCCATAGACTGTTAACAGAAGCAGGAATCTTCTATTACTTTAAGCATGAAGCAAGTCAACATCAATTGATTCTGCTGGATGACAAAAACCAGTATGTGAATAATGAAGATGCCTATGTCAGCCAAAGTTATGGCACCCTACAGTCAGAGCATTTTAGTGAATGGGAAAGTAGCAGTCAGTTACTGCCAGTTAAATACAGCAGTAATGCCTATGACTTCAAAAGCCCAACCAGTAACCTTCAAACAGACAGCGAGAAGAATTCAAATGATGCGATAAACGCAGACCAGATGGAGGTCTACCGTTATCCTGGTGATTACGGTAACAAATCGGACGGTAGCTCTGAATCGACAAAACGACTACAGGCCCTGCAGAAACATCAACACAAGATTAGCGCAGAGAGCAATATTCGTGATCTAAGAGTTGGTCATGTTTATACGATCAGTAAGCACGAAAATATTAATGAAATAGGCAAAAGCTACCTGGTAACAGAACTGGAATATATTGCCGAAGATGAAAGTTATAAGAATTCAGCCGAATCAAAACAAGAGATAAAAAACAAAGTCAGCCTGATTCCATCAGATGTTTACTTTAGACCTGATAACAGCTTAACGAAGCCGTCGGTGAAAGGCTTGCAAAGCGCAGTGGTCACAGGCCCTAAAGGCGAAGAAATCTATACTGACGAGTATGGCCGTGTAAGAATCCAGTTCCACTGGGACCGCGAAGGTGAGATGAATGAAAACAGCTCATGCTGGGTTCGTGTATCACATCAATGGGCTGGTGCAGGTTTTGGCGGAATCAATATCCCGCGTATTGGTCAGGAAGTATTGGTCGAATTCGAAGATGGAGACCCAGACAAGCCAATAATAACAGGTCGCGTCTATAATGCTCGCAACATGCCGCCATATCAATTGCCAGGCAACAAGACGCAAAGCGGCTGGATATCGCGAAGTACTCCTGATGGGACTAAAGATACCGCTAATGAAATTCGTTTTGAGGATCGCAAAGGTGCAGAGCACCTATTGATTCATGCGGAGCGTAACCAGAGTATTGAAGTGGAAAATGAAGAGTTCCACTGGGTAGGAAAAAATAGAAGAAAAACGATTGATAATGACGAAGATGTTGAAGTAAAGAACGATCGCAAAGAAAAAGTAGGTAATGATGAAGAAATTAATATTGGTAATAACCAGACTGTACAGATTGTAAATGACAGCGTTTTAAAAGTAGGAAAGAACCGCAAAGTAGAAATAGAAAAAGACTCTATCAATACGGTCAACAACCACCAGAAAGATTATGTCTATGCCAACCATTCGCAAGAAGTAGGTGGGCACTATGAGCACAAGGTGGCGGGGAAATATACGTTAGAAGCGGTAGAGAAAATCTTCACCAGGACTAATAAGTTTATTCTAGAAGCTTCAGACTCATTAGAGATAGCTGGCCCAGGCGGCAGCATTATCATAGACAGCAGTGGCATCACAATTGAAGGCAAAGAGATCAATATCAAAGGCTCTGCAATTAACCTGGGTTCGGGTTCAGCAAGCCAGATTGAAGCCTTAAAAGGAGCTGCCAACGAAGGCTTACCATTCTGCGAAGAATGCGAAGCTAAGTCTTAGTCTAGATATGTCTCAAGGATAAGATGACATGATAAAGGAGCAAAGCTTAAGTAAAGAAGCTTTAAAAGAGCTTATAGACATTAAGAGCCAAGACTTTAGTGTTTATGCGGTGGTTGATACGGCAAAAAGTGAAACACTCTTTACCTGCCTCAAAGGCAAAAAAGATGAGCTATATAGCTTATTTGTAAAAGACAGGGAAAAAAAATTAAAGTCAGTATCACCCTATCTGGTACCACTGGAAGATACAGACAGTTTTTGGGTCATTGAAGAAGTGGTGGATAAACAAACCGGTTATATCATGTTTTCAAATAAGGAACCGCATCAAGTAGTCGCTCAATTAAGTGACTGGATCTATCAAAAAGATGAAGAAGGAAAAGTAGCGCTCTTTAGGCACTATGACCCATTAGTGCTAAAAGAATTGTTAGAGTGTGAAAAAGCGCAGAACGAAAGCATCGTAAGTGACATATATTCCAACTGTGAAATAGTCCTGAAAGCTACAGAATCAACTTATTGTAAATATCAAATAGGATCTAACCTATGAAAGCCATTGCATTGAATGGGCATACTCACACATGTCAGGGAACCAAGAGCAGCGTACATAAAAATGGCCCCATACAAGCAGCACAGACGCTGGTGAAAGTGAATGGCAAGCCAGTAGCCGTAGTCGGCGATAAAATCACCTGTGATGACACCATCGATACAGTAGTAACTGGTTCAAGTATCGTAAAAATAAACGGCAAACCAGTTGCAAGAATTGGTGATAAAACAGCCATTGGAGGCTTCATCGATAAAGGTGAGTCATTAGTCAAAGTAGAGTAATTAAACAATCATGGAACGAAACACTCAGTCAAAAATAAAGAAACTTTTCGTCGATAACTATTATCGAAAATTCTTGTTAGAACAGAAAAAACACGTAAAGAGCAACTATCCAGACTTCTGGGACAAACTGAACGAGCAGGAAGCACTGGAATGGTTGGATTCAATAGTAGTCGATGCAAAGAAACTCCAGTTTGGTAATGAGTTCTTAATACAAGGCTATATTGATATTGTCTGCAAAATAGGCAAAGACTTCCTATCAAATCCAGAAACAGACGATGACCTGGTCAAGTTCATCACCGACAGCAACTTCTCACCTTACGTCAGAGTTAGAGATACCAATCGGTATATTGATAGAAACTCCCCAAAGTTAACCTACCCTGTACCAAGCGCTAATAAAGGGAATAAATGATGAAACTTGTATACACATTGCTATTAGTAGCAGGAATACTTACGGCTTGTAATGCAGAAAATCCGAAAGAGATAGCTTATGGAGAACTTAATTATGAAAATATAAGTTATCAAGAGTATGAGTATAAATTCATACATAAACCCGAAAATGAAGAAATAGTACAAAGAGTGAAGGATTACGTTGATTCAGATTACCCAGGGTACTGGAGTAACCTTAGCAATAAGGAAATAGATATTTGGTTAGATTATGCACTTTATACAGGAGCAAAGTACGGTTACGGATATGGAACAGCTGTATTAGGATTTATAAAGGTCGCAATGACTGCTGGCGCAGGGTTCATGGTTGATGACGAGGCTGACTATGAGTTGCGTAAGATTATGCACAACAATAATCAAAGTGGGTTTAGAAAAATTGACCAAGCTATAGACTATTTAAATAAGAATAACGTTCCTGAACCTAAACCCACCAGAATTGAGGTAAAAAAAGTAGTTTGGTTGAGCAAGATAGAAAACAAAAGAAAGCAAATAAAAAAGAAGCCAAGTATTACCGTTTCATCCAACAATAGCTCAGAAGCAAGTATTGATATAGATGAAATAATACTAGATGGGAAATTTAGAAGTGGTGCAACAGGAATAAAGGGGTGCGGGACATCAATAAATGGGGGAGGGGGTAGTGCATCGTTATACTCACCACCACCAATGGATACAATCTACTTGAAATGGTACTCATGGTTCGAAAGAAAGAACATTGAGGCGACTGTAAGATTACCTGGAAAAGAAATTATGGAAGCCCTTTATTATTACCCACCATGGTATGAATCTGCATTTCATCAAAGACCGCATTCATACCTAATACTAGATATTCGACCAGGTAATAAAGTATGGGTTAAGTTTGCTAGCAGTTTATACCCACAATCACAACAGGACATTATGATTATTGGAGAGGCTCAGGGAAGAGCCACTGATGAAGTGGTAACAAAATTTAACCACTATAAAGAAGGTGAAAGCTATAGATTAGATTGTTTCAAAGCAACGGAGTCCAGCATGGATGAATGGGCTAAATGGGAGCCAATAGTCTTATTTGATGATTGGTATCCAGGTGCTCCTCAAAACAAGGAAGATTAGCTATGAGCAGTAGAAATAGTCCAAATGAATATCCACAACAATGTCCATGGACAATGCGGATTGGTGTGTTCTTTGATGGAACGGGAAACAACAAGGAGAATGATTTCCCTAAAGGAAAGGCAACAAACATTGCAAAGCTGTACGAGCGCTATCAAGAAGGACCATTCAATGAATACGAGACAACCTTTTGGAAGTATTATGAAAATGGGGTCGGTACCATTGACGGGGTCGATGAAGGTGACTATGAAAGTAGTGGTATGGCATTAGGTAAAGGCGGTATAGAGCGTGTCCATAGAGCTTTAAAGGAGGTGGCCAGCTTTTTTCATAAGAAACCCTGTGCAAAAGAATTTATCGTTGATGTCTTTGGCTTTAGCCGTGGTGCAGCGCAAGCACGACACTTTGTTAATGAAATACATGATCGTGCTGCTGGCCCAAATGTAAAGGTAGGCTTTGTGGGTCTATTTGATACTGTGGGCTCTTTTGTAGATGGATGGTTAGGTGCCGCTGGATTCAAGGAAGATGAAGCGGGTGACAATATCAATCGTGCAGAGTGGTATGTGGAGAGCGGAACACGGAAAAGAGTCGTTAATCCTTATTTGGGTATCACAGTCGAAGAACCATATTACAAAAAAATTATTCAGGACTATAACTTCAATTTGAATAGCTCATCAGCGGATTATATAGAGCATTTTACCGCTAATGATGAAATCCGTGAAAACTTCCCTCTTAGTAGTGTCAAGCCAACAGGGGGAGGTTTTATCAATGAAAAAGGATTTATTGGAGTACACTCTGATATTGGTGGAGGTTATAGTAATGAGAGTGAAGATACGGATATTGAAAATTATTTAACTAGAATCAGTAGAACACAAATGGTCAGTAGATATAGTTATCGTATCTTTAAGTTAATAGAAGATGATGAATTAGCTGCCATAAAAGGTAACTTTATCAAGCAAGGTTACACGCTATCAGAAAGAACTAGGGGCTATGATAAGTGGTTATACGGGACAAAAAAGGTTAGTAAAGAGTTGGCAAATGTATATCTACATTTAATGCATCTAAAAGCTGTTACTTGTGGAGTTCCTTTCTATAATTTGCCCGATGATGCAGAGCATAAAATACCTGAAGATCTAAGTGATTATGGTATGGCTATCTTGCATGATCGACCTCTAAATAATATCAACATGCAGCATATTTATTCAAATTATGTACATCAATCTGATATTGACCCTGAAGATCGCATAGCCGTTTACAAACTTTTTTCATACTTAGAAGAAAAAGCTCATGCTCCAGAAGAAAACGGAATTAGAACGGTATTCGACAACGAGCCTCACAAAGCTGTAGACCCTGAAGCAAATGATTGTGAGGATGCTTACGGAGCTGAAATCGATACGGCAAACCTTTCTGTGTAAAAGAATAAACAGGCAGATAGTTTGAAGCTATATGCCTGTTTAATTAACTACCAGGAGTTACTCCTTCGTTATAAATTTCTTAATCAGATCTATCGGTAAAGGGAAGACGATGGTGTTGCTGTTTTCGCCTGCGATTTCAGTGAGGGTTTGTAAATAACGCAGTTGTAGCGCTTCTTCTTTTTGCCCTAGCACTTGCGCAGCTTCGAACAGTTTTTGCGAGGCTTCCATTTCACCTTGTGCGTGAATGACTTTAGCGCGGCGGCGGCGTTCGGCTTCGGCCTGTTGGGCGATGGCTCGGATCATGCTTTCGTCCAGATCGACGTGTTTAATTTCCACGTTGGAAACTTTAATGCCCCAGGCATCAGTCTGACTGTCGAGGATTTCTTGAATATCTTCGTTGAGTTGGTCTCGCGAGGCGAGCATTTCATCCAGTTCATGTTGACCCAGTACGGAACGGAGTGTGGTTTGTGCTAACTGGCTGGTGGCATCATAGTAGTGCTCAACATTGATGATGGATTTTTGCGGATCGACTACACGGAAGTAAACCACTGCGTTTACTTTAACCGAGACGTTATCACGCGAGATAACATCTTGTGTCGGAACGTCCATAACGATAATCCGCAAATCGACGCGCACGATTTGTTGCACGAAGGGGATTAAGATAATCAGACCTGGGCCTTTTACTTTCCAGAATCGGCCAAGCATGAAAATAACGCCACGTTCATATTCGCGAAGAATCTTAAACATGCTGGCGACTGTCAGTATGATCAGCGCCAGAATAATCGGATAAAAAATGTTCATAATAAATCCTTCTATTGAGCTTAAAGTTCGGGTTTGTCATCCACGATTGGGATGACCTCTAAATCTAAATCATTAACGGCTACTACTTTTACTTGCTGTCCTGCTTTTAACGGTTGGGCACTTTTTGCTTTCCAGATTTCTCCATGAATCTTTATCCAGCCTTTGCCCTCAAAATCGTGTTCGACCACGCCAATTTCCGACAGCATTTCTTCAGTGCCGGTGACTACGGGTCTATTCCTGGCTCGAATGGCAAGACTGAGTACGAAACTCAGTAATATAACGCTGACGATGGTGACGAAAATGAGAATCGGCATGGCAATCGCCATTCCTGTTTCTGGCTCATTAAAGAGCAGGAAGGAGCCGAGAATAAAGGCGATGATTCCGCCAACGCCGAGAATGCCGAAACTGGGCGCGAATGCCTCGACCACCAGCAGGGCAATGCCGAGCACTAATAATCCAGCGGCGACATAATTGACCGGCATGATTTGCAGCGCATAGAAGGCAAGCAATAGGCTGATAGCGCCGATAACCCCAGGGATAAAGGTACCGGGGTTGTAGCCTTCGAAAATCAGGCCATAGATACCAACGATCAGCAAAATATAGGCAATATTCGGGTCGCTGATAATGCTTAACAGCTGGGTCTTCCAATCGATTTCAATTTCATCAATGATCATGCCGTCTGTATCAATTTCCGCTTGTCCGCTGGGTAGACGAACTGACTTTTGATGAATCATGGATAAGAGTTGCTGAGGGTTTTCGGCAATCAGATCTATAACGCCGACTTCTAGCGCTTCTGTTGAAGAAAGACTTTCCCCTTCGCGCACTGCGTTTTTAACCCAGTCAATGTTGCGGCCATGGTAGGCGGCAAGACTTCTCAGATAAGCTTCCGCATCATTAATGACTTTCTTTTCCATGGCGGTTTTATTGGATGGCGCGGATTGTGCGGGTTGATCGTTAGACTTTTCAGAAGCTGCTTCATCTTGAGTAGGTTCTTTACTTTGGTCTGGTTGATTTGGTTGATCGGGAGACGGCATACCGCCGATAGATACCGGCGTTGCCGCGCCAAGATTAGTGGCTGGGGCCATTGCCGACACATGGCTGGCATATAAAATATAAGTTCCGGCGCTGGCCGCACGAGAGCCAGGCGGATAAACATAAGTCGCAACAGGAACCGGTGACGATAGAATGGCGCGGATAATGTCTCGCATCGCCAGATCCAGCCCGCCTGGCGTATTCATCTTGATAATAATCAACTGATAATCCTGCTCAGCAGCTTCCTCAATATTCTCAACCAGGAAGTGGGCTATAGCTGGATTGACCGAGCCATCAAGCGTGAGCTGCATGGCGCGTTTAGGCGAGTTTGTTTCAGCAGAATGAAGCTGCTGCGCAGAAAAGCACAGAAGTAGAAAAGACAGCGCAATATAAAAAGCCTGTTTCATACCAAATCCTTCTAGCTAAAGCCCCCAAGATCGGGAAGCAGGAATTCATGGCTTCATGCCATA
>Ga0070729_10002300_pt1 | contig 25200 bp, 21 predicted proteins | sample tdDd472_FD_66725 | JGI IMG/M metagenome (GOLD analysis project Ga0070729, IMG submission 66725) | Marine sediment microbial communities from the Atlantic coast under amendment with organic carbon and nitrate - tdDd47.2 | ecosystem: Environmental > Aquatic > Marine > Coastal > Sediment | place... | reverse complement strand
CCTGATGGCCCACCGCAGAGAGACCGGGTCAATCCTCGGTTTTCCGGGCGCTGTCGACCTCCCCACCCGCGACGTCGGACTCGAGATCGAGTGCGAGATCCTGATTCCGGCCGCCCTCGAGAACGCCATCACCATGGACAATGCCCCTCGGATTCAGGCCAAGATCATCGCCGAGGCGGCCAACGGACCCATCAGTTCGGATGCATCGAACGCCCTCTTCGAACGGGGCACGTTGATCATCCCCGATGCCTTTATCAACGCAGGTGGCGTCACGGTGTCGTACTTCGAGTGGTTGAAGAACCTCCAGCACGTGCGGTTCGGCCGGATGGAAAAGCGTTTTGTCGAGAGTTCGAGCCGACAGCTGTTGACCGCCATCGAAAACTCCACCGACCGGATCTTTTCCGACCGCGAGATCGCCGAGATCGCCAAGGGCCCCGACGAAATCGACCTCGTCAATTCGGGTCTGGAGGAGACCATGATCCAGGCGTACCACGAAATCCGTGAGATCAAGATGGCCAAGGGCGAGGGTGTCGATCTCCGCACCGCATCGATGATCGCGGCCATCGACAAGGTCGCGGTTTCCTACCGCGAACTTGGCGTGTTCCCTTAGACCGGACCGATCAACACCAGAAAAAAGGGGGCCCGGTTGGGCCCCCTTTTGTATTGAAAGAAATCCGGCTACTCCGTGAGGGTGATCGGGATCTCGACGGTGCTCTTGTCGAGGCCCATGGTCAGGATGTACCGACCTGCCTGTACGCCGCCGGGGATATCGAACAGGAATCTGCCCTCGCAGGCCCTGAAATCATTCACGGTGACCTCGTCGAACGAAACACTCGTCCCGGGCACCTGGAAGAAACGGATCTCGCAGATGCTCTTTCGGGGCGGCCAGAAGCCCATGGGGTCGCGCGCCACGTCCGCCGCCTGCAGGATTGACTGGAGGGTGCCATAGGCTTCGTTGAACTCGCGCTGAGTTGCGAGAAGGACCGTTTCCCCGTCCGGTGTTGTCACCGAAATTTTCTCACGCCTCATGACGGCAGTCTCTTTCGGAGGCGATGTCGCGGCCACCTCGAGCACCAGCCACTCGGATCCCAGCGCTCTTTGAGCGTAGCGATAGCCGACGGCCACCTCCGCCTGAGAACTCTTGTTCATGACAATGTATTTACCGACACGATCGATCCCGGGGTCTTCGGTCTTGGTCGTAGACGAGCAACCGACGAATCCGACGACGGTCGCAACTACGAGCCCAAGGGTCGAGATCTTCTTCAATTCGAACGAGTCCATGGCGTCCCCTTTCCTCCGCGACTATTGCAATCAGAAATGCAATCAAGATGCCAACTGGTGTGCCTGAGCCATCCCTCCTGCCGCTGGTTCACAGCAAACGGCCGACGCTGACCCGTTCCCTTGAGGGGACATACCGATCACTCAAGGCGACATCTCTTACATTACGGCAACATGAGCCCGGGGTTTCGTTCGAGCCCATGACGGGTGGCAGGGGACCCGTTATACTGCCGGGGGTTTCGTCGATCCGCAGGGCCGCGGCGGCCGTCGCGAAGCCGATCAATCTCACTGGACGAGCCAATGAAACGGAGAGTCAGATGAACCTGCCGCGGTACTACTTCCCTGGGGAAAGCAACAAGGTCGACCTCGATTTTGCCAACCTGGGCTTCGATTACACACCGTGCCCGTATCGTTTCGAAGCGGTGTTCCAGCATGGTGTGTGGCGGGTTCGGGGTCTCATCGAAGACTCCAATATGACCATCCCGGAGGGAAGCCAGTGCCTCCACTACGGACAGGAACTCTTTGAGGGAATGAAGGTCCAGAGCGGACCCGATGGGCGAGCCTATGCGTTTCGTCCTTACGACAATGCCCGACGACTCAACTCAGGGGCTCGGTATCTCTGCGGCCCGGAGGTTCCTGAAGAGCTCTTTGTCCGCGGCATCGAGGAGGTGGCGGCCGCCAACTACCCCTATATTCCACCGCACGGCAGTGGTGCCGCCCTCTATGTTCGGCCTTTCTATCTCGGAATCGGCGACAACGTCGGAGTCAAGCCAGCTCGGTCGTACGTCTTCAGAATTTTTGTCACGCCCGTCGGGCCGTACTTCAAGGGTGGATTCGGACCTGATCAGGGCAAGGCTTTCATGGTCAGCCGCCTTGACCGAGCTGCACCCCAAGGCTCGGGGCATGTCAAGGCCGGCGGCAACTACGCCTGCTCATTCACACCGGGCCAGGAAGCCAAGGACCGCGGATTCGTCGAGGCCCTGTACCTCGATCCGCGCGAACACCGGTATATCGAAGAGATCGGCGCCGCCAACTTCCTCGGATTCCGCGACGGCAAGCTCGTCACCCCCGACTCTCAGAGTGTGCTTCCCTCGGTGACTCGACTCTCGATCCTCGAGATCGCCTCGACGATCTTCGGCTGGACCACTGAAGAACGGAAGATCGCCCTCGAAGAGCTCAGCGAGATGGAGTCTGTGGCATGCTGCGGAACCGCCGCGGTCATTTCTTGGATTTCACGAGTCGCGGACGAAAATCGTGAATGGAACTTTGAGTTCGATGAGCGGTGGCAGCAACTCTACGACGCGCTGGTCGGCATTCAGACCGGAAGCGTCGATGACCCGTTTGGATGGAGACACGAGATACCTCTGAAATAGTCCCCGGCGGCTCGAGGCTTTCGGCCTCCACGCTCAGAGAAGATCAGGTCAGTTCGGCGATGGCCCGGGCGCGATCATCATAGATCGGAACCACTTCGTCGAGGCGAGTCAGCTCAAAGAGCTTTCGAAGACGCCTGGCGGGATTGATGAAGGCCAATCGACGCCCCTGTGCTTCGAATCTCTGGAGATAACCGACGAGTTCCCCGAGTCCAGTCGAGTCCACGTGATCAATGCCCTCGAGATCGATCAACACCGGGTTGGACCCTTCTGCAAGCACCTCACCGAGAAACCGTGAGAAGGTCTTTGCAGATTCTCCGAGTTTGATCACGCCACGGACGACCACGATCGTGACATCGCCCTGCTCCATCCGTTCGATATCCATCTCGCCTCCCTGCGGCGTTCACCGAACCCTGCCGCCGGCGCATTGAGTGAACACCCAGGACCGGCCGTGATTCATGGTAACACCCGTTTGTCCGAAATCTCGGGGAAACAATACCGGTCGAGAAGGACGAACTAGAACGGCCAGAATCTTCGTTGTGATTCGACGGGCTCCGGGTCCTGCGGCCGATCTGCCGCGGCGAGCGCCCGACTTCGCTCATCCGCATCACGCTCGACGATGAGACATTCGGCATTCTCGACCACCGAGAGGAGTTCCGGCACCGAGTTCAGAATCAGCACGTCCAGAAATCTGTCCTCGGGCAACGCTCTCGCCACAGCTTCCGAGACGAGGTTGAGCGCGGATCGGAGCGATCCCACGGCCTCTGGAACCAGCCAGACAAAGAGACTGAGCTGCGGTGGCGTCTCCCGACCCACCACGGTGACCTGGGTGAGATGGGCAAATGCGACATCGGGACACGACGCGAGTTCGGTCTTGAGTCGACTCTCGACCTCGTCTCCGAGACCCTTCATGGGGGCCTCGATGATGATCTCCGGATCATTCGACATTGTTGAATCGTTCACATCTGAGATCTTAGCCCGGTTCAACGATCTCGGGGAAGTGCTACCTTCGGGTATGATCAGGACAAAAGCCATCACCGTGGTCTTGATCGTGTGCTGCTGTGCGGCCGTGGCTCAGGAGCTCGAGCCGGCACTCGAGCGCGCTCGAGAGCTCGGACGGGAGCACCGATATCACGAGGTCATCGAGCTTCTGACGCATTTCGAGGGAATGGAAGATCCGGAAGCACAGTATGTCGTGACGGCGGAGATCGGACGCGCGAATTTTCACCTTGGGAACTACGGCGCCGCCAATATCGCCTTCAGAAAGGCCGTCGCACTGCGGCCCCAAAGAGTCGAGACTGCTCTCTATCTCCAGGCGACTTCGTACCTCATCGGTGATCGCGATCAGGCGTACGCCATCTTTCGCGAGATCGTCGCGAGTGGTGCCACCGACCTCTACCTTGCCGTGACTCTTCCGGGGGAACGGGCCTTTCTCTCCGATCCCACTGTGTGGAGCATCCTGGACGAGCTCGCCACCCCGGTCGTCATCGATCTGGATCGAGGCTCGATTCTCGGGGTCGCCCTGGGCCAATCGCGAGCAGAGGTCGAGACCCGTTTCGGTGCCGATCCCGCCACCACCGGTGAAACCCTCACCGCGCGAGCCGGACCCTATCTGACATGGGCGTTCGGTTTTGACGACGAGGGGAAGCTGGATCAGGTCATGATGCACAACGAACACCTCCTCCGGTATACGCCCTATCGTCTCCAACTGGGCTCCTCAGTCGACGCCCGCTCGACACCGGAAGCCGCAACCACAATGCTCGGCGCCCCGGCATCGACTTCCACGGGCGGCGACGATGTGGTCATGATGGTGTGGTTCAGGGGCGAACTCCAGCTGACCCTCGAGTTTGCAGCCCCCGGGGCGTCGGCGCCTCCCGGAGTTCCCGCCGACCGGCCCATGCTGAGGGTGGTCAGGATCGAAAGAGTCGAGCCCGAGACGGAGGATGCGTCCCACTGAACCGGGACAGCGGCAGCATGATCAGCCCGCTCCCAACTACCGGCCTCATCACCCACCATAAAGCCCTTGAAGCTGCCGGCATCTCGATCTCCCTCGTGATGCGCGTACCCGCGCCTCTCAAGAGTCTCGCCGATCAGGTCATTCGATCCGCGTCATCAGTTCCGGCAAACCTCTCTGAAGGGCACGGCCGATCCGGCCGTGAGCGCAACTATCACTGGCGCATCGCCTGCGCCTCCGCTAAAGAGGTTGACACCCATCTCCGCCTCCTCACCGGAGCAGGCGCCATCGACCCCACACAAGCCACCACCGCCATCAAACTCTTCGACGAAGTCCGAGCCCTCACATGGCGCCTCCTCCACCCGAAATCGTCATGATGAAAGAACGCGGGCATACCGCTCACCGGGACGTGCGGGGTTTGACAATGTGCCCTGTGACTTCCGGCTCTGCGTCCCCTCCCGCACATTGTCACACCGGGCACTCCACGGGAAAGGCGCCGTAAATCGGCTGCTCCGGCTCAGAAGCAGGCCGCCGGCGTGCGAGCAGCGTGGTCACACACCTCCCGGCCTCCTCTTATGACCACGCTGCTCGCGCGACGCTGGGCCGCCGGAGGCGGACCAGAAGGCCGGGGCTGAAAGAACCCGCGTCCCGGCACACGATCCCTCAACGACCGTGACGAGTTCTCCGGTGCCACCCGTTGCATTGATCGGCATCGAGGATTCACCTTCGCCGAACAGCTCACCGCCGAACAATGCAACAAATGGCGCCACGCCGTAGGTCAATCACAACTCATCGTTCCATGAGCAGGCTGGAAGCCTGCTCCACAACCGCCCAACAGCATCTTTGTGGGGCAGGCATCCTGCCTGCCCTTCAGTCTCCTACCGGCCGGAAGAGAGTCGCCACAAAGTCGAACACCCTCCAAGCCCCGCCTTGCTCACTCTCAATTGTGATGGCATTGCGCCTCTTTGCGATGGAATCCTGCGATGGTGCGATGCATCTGCGTCTATCTGCGCTATCTGCGGTTTCTCCGTGCGATGTTGCGATGAATGTGATGCTTCGCGTCACTTACGCCTTCGCGGATCAACCGCGCCCCCTCTGCTAGCATGAATCAATGGAATCTCTCGTCGGCAAGCTCCTCATTGCGATGCCCTCGTTGGGGGATCCGAATTTCCGCCGCTCGGTGGTTCTTCTCGGCGCCCACTCCTTCGAGGGTGGCGCTTTTGGTCTGATCGTCAACCGTCCCATCGATGTGGATCTCTCGGACATCCTCGATGAGCTGGGGCTCGATACTCCACCGGAAAAGCTGCCGCCGGTCCTCGCCGGTGGTCCGGTCGAGCCGAGCCACGGGTTCGTGCTTTCCGAACCGGGGGAGAACCCGGCTGAAAAGGACGATCTGGTTCTCCCGGAGGGTCTGACGGTCTCGGGGAGCGCCGACACCCTGGCGGCATTCGTCGCCGGAAAGAACTCGGGGCGATTCTCACTGATCCTGGGGTACTCGGGCTGGTATCCGGGCCAGCTCGAGGTCGAGATCGAGGAGAACTCCTGGCTCGTGGCACCCGTCACCACCCCGATCATCTTCGATGTCCCCTGCGACGATAGGTGGGTGGCTGCCCTGAAATCGATCGGTGTCGATCCAGGTACCCTCGTCGATCTCGGCTCCTCGACACCGACCTGAGACCACCCGCCGCGCCCTCGGAGTTCGAGACCCGCAATCTTCCGATCGCTCTCGATGCGAATCCATCGCAACCAAAAGCCGGGGAACAAAAAAACCGCCCGGCATTGAGCCGGGCGGTGAGCTGGAGGCGGGAGGGGCGGTTCAGCTCAGCAGGCAGGACCGTAACGAAAGGATATATAAGGTTGGCCGAATAAGGTTGGCCTCAAAAATTGGTAGGCTCAAGGTGGAAAGCCTCTCCGGATCCCTCCCTTTTTCTATTGGTAAGCAATTATAGACAACAGGCCGTGCAGTTGTCCAGTGGTTTGGCATGAACGACTCAATCTCAATCTGTTCCGGCCGATCCGCTCAGACCGGCGGCAAGTCCTGCGAGATAGTGGCCATCGAGGAGTCGTCGGTAGATCCGGTCATCTGCCGCACCGTCGAGGATCTCACCCACCGCGACCCGGGCACGGAGGAACGGCCGCTCGATACGGGTCAGCAATGGCCTCCGCCCCACGCAGGGAACCCCGAGGAAATCTTCGAGCTCGGGATGAAGAACCGAGAAGATCGCCGCCGAACGGCCGGAGGTCTCCTGTCGCGCGCAGAACGAGCCGACACCAATTCGGTGGTGGTGAATGGTTCGCGCGCTTGGTATGTATTTGATGAACATCCCTGACTCGACTGCGCGGTAGGCAAACTCGATGTCCTCCCAGGCTGCAGCCGGGAAGTCTTCGCGAAAGCCGCCTAGCGTCTCGAAGACCCGACGGGGAAGCGAGATATTCGAGGTGTAGAAGAAGTTGAAAGGGACATCGGTCGGGTCCTCGATCAGGGCGTAACCGAACTGCGCTCCATACTCGTTGATCCAACGCAGAAACGGACTACTGTCTTCCGGCGGAAAGGCGGTATATCCAAGAACCGCCATCGGGCGGCCCGACTCATCGAGCCGATGAGCCTCGAGATGGGCCCGCAACCACCCCGGCTGCGGAACGGTGTCGTCACCCAGGAAGAGGATGATCTCGCCCGCGGACGCCTTCACACCTCTGTTTCTCGCCAGTGCCGGTCCTGCGTTCTCCTGATGGATTACCGTGAGGTCGAAATCGGAGGCATATTGATCGAGCCACGGGCCGGTTCCATCGCTCGATCCGTCATCCACCACGACGATCTCCGACTGAGAGGACAGAGCCGAGACCTGATCCATGACCGCCCGGATCACCCGCTGAAGATCGTGCAACCGATCAAAGGTCGGAACAACGACGCTCGCCGACGGGAGGTCGCGGCCCGTGTTGTTCATTCGGTCTCGATTCTCGGCCGAATAAACCGCGGAACGGCTCGAGAGAGTCGGGCCAGGAATTCGTAGTTGATTGAAGAGCTCAGCCCGGCCAACTCCTCCACGGTGATCGAGACCTTACCGTCCGTACCGATGATGGTCACCTCATCTCCGATCTCCACATCGGGAATATCGGTCACATCGATCATAAAAATATTCATGCATACGCGACCGACAACCGGAGCGGCTCGACCTCGGATTCCGACCCGCGAACGATTCCCCAACACTCGGGGATAGCCATCGGCATATCCCACCGGGATCACCCCCAGAACGGTATCCCGCAATGCCGTCCACGTCCGTCCATATCCGACGGATTCGCCCTTGGCCACCGTCTGCAACTGACCGACGACCGCACGCCAGCTCAACACCGGACGAAGCTGAATTCCATCACGGCCGTGCTCGATCGCCCACGACAGCTTGGTTTCTCGAGACGGCCAGTGCCCGTAAAGAGAAATACCCACTCTTGCCATGGAAAAATCCGTTTCCCTAAACAACAGGGACGCCGCCGAGCACGCGGCATGGACAAAGGGAGGATCCTCTCCAACCAGTCGAGTCGCCCGCTCGACGGCTTCGTGGAAACGATCGAGCTGGCTACGCGCGAAATCGTGTTCCAATGTGTCTTCGATATTGGCGAAATGGGTCGCCAAACCCACGATATCGAGTCTGAGCTTTGCTGCGGACGACACCAATTCGTCAATCCCTGTAATAGGGACACCCTGGCGCTTTGCACCGGTATCGACCTTGAGATGAATGGGCAACGAAATTCCACTCCGATCCCGATACTCGGCGATGCTCTGAAGCGCCGCAACCGACGAGACCATGAGATGAGTACCAGAGTCGAGATCGGCCAACTCTCCATTGGGGACAAAACCCATGACGAGGATCGGGCACTTGACGCCGATCGAGCGCAGTTGTCTCGCTTCCCCTGCGTCGTGGACGCCAAACCAATCCAATTTCTTCTCCGAGATGGAGGCGATCTCGGCGAGACCGTGGCCATAGGCGTTCGCCTTCACCACCCCAAGGAGAAGAGTATCGGAGGATAGAATCGAGCGAAAAACACTCACGTTGTGAGACAGAGCATCTCCATCGAGCTCGATCCACTGGGTTGATGAGTGTTGAAGTCTCGACATCTATTGGAGTGTATCGCGGATTCTCGGGAGCGCCATTGGCATTCGTTGAGTGATTCTATTCTCTCAGCAACAACGGAAGTAGAATTACTGAATCCGAATCAGCAGAAGATTGAATGGGCTGTTCATCACGTCGCCGCACGCTCTGAGCGCTGATTTCAGTGACGAACAATCCTGTCAAACCTCGCGATATTGTGACGAATAGTCAAGCACTGAAACGGGAAAATTCAGAATGCGCGAACCCATATCTGTCAAACTATCAAATCCAGTCTCCGGAGATTTTTGTCGAATATTCTTGACATAAGAATCATTTTTCTGTAGCGTAAAAATGATCCCTTTGGAGGTGATCGATGGCCTTTGAGAGGTTTGTTCCTCCGCAAGCTGCTGGTACCCGCCCGAGAGCGACCATTCGTCCGAGTGGTCTGATCTCCTTCGATGCTGCATCTGTTGCAGCTTTTGGCCTCGATTCGGCCAAATATGCAGTCCTGTTTTTTGACAAGACTCGTAAGATCATTGGCGTTAGAATCTCCAATAAGTCCGCTGAAGAAGGTTCTCTTCAGTTGTCGAGACGAAGGAGATCAGTGAGCCTCAAATCACCGCAGTTCTTCCACCAATACGGCCTCACGGTGGACGAGAGCCAGCGGATGGAGGTCACACGCGACAACGGCGACGACATGCTGTTGATCAACGTCAAGGATGTGAAAAGGCGACGCGGCCGGCGGCCAAAAAAGGCCTGACCGGCAGTTCGCGCCCGCTCAACTCAACACATCGGCCAATCATCCGGCAGTCCGAAGAGACGTCGAAAGGCGCTCGTCGATGCCTGCGCGATTTCGGCTTCCTCGACCTTCCATAGCGCCGCAAGACGGCGTCCAACCTCGACCACAAACGCGGGTTCATTGCGCTGACCTCGGTGAGGCACGGGTGCCAGGAACGGGCTATCGGTCTCCACCATCACCTGATCCGGCCTGAGAGCCGCCGCCATCTGCCGGATGTTGTCGGCCGCCTTGAAGGTCACCATCCCCGAGATCCCGACGATGAGCCCGAGTTCAACCACCCGGAGAGCCCTGTCCGGGCCTTCGGTGAAGGAATGCGCAACCCCCCGCAGACCGGAGCGCCGCGCCGCCAGGGCCGACTCGAGATCCTCCCACGACTCCCGATTGTGGAGCACGACCGGCAGATCCGCCTCCAGGGCGAGGTCGAGCTGCCATTCCAAGGCGGCGATCTGGTCCTCGCGGGGGGAGTTCATGTAGTGATAGTCGAGACCGATCTCTCCGACCGCCACCACATCAGGGTGGGCGATCGCCAGCTCGACCCGACGTTTGAGCCCGTCATCCAGGGTACTCGCGTCGTGGGGGTGGATCCCCGCTGCGGCGACTACCGTCCGGAACCGCTCGGCGATCTCCAACGTCGTAGCGAGATCGTCGGCACTGGTTGCGGGCACCAAGACCCCTTTGACCTCCTGATCGGCAGCGCGATCAAGGACATCAGAAAGCTCGTCCGTCGAGAACATCGTGAGGTGCGCGTGCGAATCGATCCAGACCAAGTCGTCAATCATCGTCGGAGTTTAACCTGGAAGCTCACCAGCTCTCCACTGAAGCTGATGATGCATTTACCGAGGGTGGGTTATCGGTGGTTGGCCACACCCAGGACAGCAACACCGGCGATGGCCGCCGTTTCCGCGCGCAGGACATGATTCCCCAGGCGGATCTTCGACCATCCTGAATTGTTGATGAGGTCCTCTTCTTCCGGCGAGAATCCTCCCTCGGGCCCGATCAGCAACACTCGTCCCCGCCTTCGAGGAATGTCATCCAGGGTTCCCCCTCCGACGTCGGCCACTACACCGCGTTCGGCATCGATGATTCGAAAAAGGTCAATCAACGTTACTGGCGGCGCCAGTTCCATAGCCCAGGCTCGGTGGCACTGTTTGAGGGCCTGTTGGCTGATTTTCAGCCAATGATCAACGCGGGTCGCCGCTCGCTTCAGGCTGACCTGGCAGCGCGCACACTGCACCGGCATCAGTTTCTCGACACCGAGTTCCACCGCTTTCTGGACGACCACGTCCATGGCGGGGCCCGCCAGAATCGCAACCGCCAAACCGAGCCCCGCCGCCGGACGCGGCTCGTGGCTGACGGATTCAACCGCAACCTCGGCGGCACCCTTCCGCTCGAGGAAGAGACGACCCGGCGCCACCGATCCCGCGCCGTCGGTGAGTACCACACGGTCTCCCGTCTTCAATCGAAGCGCTCCGCCGGCGTGGCGGGTCTCCACGGCATCCAGAACCACCCGGCTCCCAGCCTCCAACCGACCTTCCGATGTCAGCAGCCACGGCGCCTGTTTCATGATGTGGTCCCGCTGGGAACCGCGAGGATGCTGATCCACTCGCCGAGTTTTCGAAACCCCACCACCGCCAAGCCGGCTTCCTCGAGTATCCCCTCGACTTCGGGTCGCTCGGCAACGAGAACCCCCGAGAAGATCGCCGTACCGCTTCCGGCGAGGAGCCGTCGGATGTCTCCGAGAAGAGGACTGAAGTTGGAGACGATCATGTTGCACAGAACGAGATCAAACTCGATATCGCCGAGGCAGTCGATTCCGCCCGCGATCACCGGCAGGCGCGATCTCCACGACTGACGCCGCACCGTGGTCCGGGCTTCCCAGGCTGCCAGCGGGTCGGTATCGAGGGCGACAACAAGATCCGAATCGAGGCGCTCCGCAGCGATCGCCAGGACACCGGAGCCGGTTCCGATGTCCAGGACCCGGAGCGCTCGGCAGTCCCGGTCCTCGAGCTCCATCAGGACCAGTTGGGTGGATTCGTGGGTCCCGCTGCCGAACGCCGCGCAGGGCTCGACGGCGAGCCTGAAGCGCTCACTCGGCGCGGCTGTCGACCGCTCCGGATGAGGATCGATCCACCAGCGACGGCCGACCGCAAAAGCCGTCAACCCCTCCCGCCACTCGGCCGACCAATCTCTGTCGGCTTTTTTCCGGACCCGGGCGACGCCCGAACCCAGGACGGTCAGAATCGACTCGACCTCGTGTGCAGTGCAGCCACTCCCGGCTCCGACCCAGACGGCGACCTCGATTCGACCTGCGCTGCCCGACTCGATCTGGATTCCCAGGATCGCCACGGATTCAAGTGCTTCCGCAAGCTGATCCTCGGCGTTTCCGGGGAGGTCGGCACGGATCTCGATGTACTCCGACATGGTGTCGGATCAATCACCGGCAAAGGCTTGCTTGAGTCGTTCGAAGAGGCTTCGCTGATCTTCCGGCTCGAACCCACCGCCGATACGGGCCACCTCTTCGACAAGTTCTCGTTGTTCTGAATTGAGTTTCTGCGGGACGACGACCTTGAAGTGAACGTGGAGGTCGCCGCGCCGACGGTTGTTGACGTTCGGCATTCCGGCACCCAGCACACGATAGACCTCACCCGGTTGGGTCCCGGGGGCAACCTCGATCTCGATGTCCTGGTTCTGGATCGTCGTGGCCGCGATCTTCGCACCCAACATGGCCTGGAAGACCGAGGTCGGGAGTTCCATATGGAGATCGTCGCCATCCCTTTCAAAGACATCATGGGGGGTGACCGAGATCACGACGAAGAGATCGCCGGCCTGGCCGCCCTGGGGACCGTCTTCCCCCTCTCCCGACAATCTCAGACGCATCCCGTTGTCGACTCCGGCCGGAATGCTGACCGTCAGGGTCGATTCTTTCTCGACCCTTCCTTGGCCGCTGCAAGGCTCGCACGGGTAACGATTGACACGACCGGCGCCGGAACAGGTCGGACAGGTCTGAGCCACCGAGAGAAAACCGCGTCGAAACATGACCTGGCCGTTGCCACCGCAGGTTCCGCACGGCTCCGGAGTCGTACCTGGTTTAGAACCGGATCCGTCACAGGTGTCGCATTGCTCGAGGCGCGGCACCCGGATCGATCGCTCGACGCCCGTGGCCGCCTCGTCAAGGGAGATGCGCAGGGTGTATTGCAGATCGTGGCCGCGCCGCCGCTGGCGGCCGCCGCGCCCCCCCCGTCCGCCAAAAATATCGCCAAAACCGAAGAGATCGCCGAGAATGTCGGCGAAGTCCCCGAAGGAACTCGGATCGAATCCCGTGAATGGCTGGTCGCCGACTCCCTGATGGCCGAAACGATCGTACCTCGATCGTTTTTCAGCGTCGGACAAAACGGAGTACGCAGTCGCCGCTTCCTTGAATTGCTCCTCGGCCTTTGCATCTCCCGGATTTCGGTCGGGATGGTACTTCACCGCAAGGCCCCGGTAGGCCGTTTTGATCTCCCCAACCGAGGCATCGCGAGCGACACCTAGCACCTCGTAATAATCTCTTGCTTGGTCTGTACTCATGGTTCGGGTGTCAGCTTTCCTCGTCCGGGGTCTCTTCCGCGGCGCCCTTCATATCGATCCCAAGGGCGGCCATGGGGTCGACCATGATGACCTGGGTCAGGATCTGACCCGCAGTCTGAACCGCGAGGATCGCCTCCTCGAGCACCGATCGCTCTTCGTTGGCGACCGCCTTCCGCGCCCGATCGAGAGTCCCACGCACCTCATCCCGTTCTACCTGGGCAAGAGCCGCACCAAACTCCTTGAAAACGCGGTCATTGGTGTGGATCAGGCCTTCGAGGCGGTTTTGCAGGAGCCGGACTTCGCGCCGATCGTGGTCATCGACCCGGTGCATGTCGGCCTCGGCGATCAAAGCGTCGATCTCTGCCTTGGAAAGCCCGCCCGCGGGGCTCACATCGATGCTCTGCTCCTTACCGGTCGCCATGTCTCGCGCACCGACATTGACGATGCCATTCGAGTCGATTGAGAAGGTCACCTCAATCTGTGGAACGCCCCGAGGCGACGGCGGAATCCCGACAAGGTCAAATCGTCCGAGGGACCGGTTCTCGACCGAAATACCGCGCTCACCCTGGAGGACGTGGACCGTCACACTGGTCTGATTGTCGGCAACGGTGGTGAAGATCATGCTCTTCTTGGTCGGAATCGTCGAGTTACGATCGATGATCTTGGTGAAGAGTCCGCCGTGGGTTTCGATTCCAAGAGACAGCGGGGTAACGTCCAACAGGATCAGGTCCTTGACCTCTCCCTGGAGGATGCCCGCCTGGATCGCTGCTCCGACGCCAACTACCTCGTCTGGATTGATGTCCTGGCACGGTGGCCGACCGAAAAACTCGGTGACGATCTTCAAAACCAGAGGCATCCGTGTCTGGCCTCCGACCATGATGATCTGATCGATCTCGGTCGTCTCGACGCGGGCGGCCTCGAGAGCGTTCCGACACGGATCGAGTGTCCGCTCCACCAGATCGACAACCAACTCCTCGATCTGGCTCTGGGTCACCCTCATCTGGAGGTGTTTGGGACCGGTGTGGTCGGCAGCGATAAAGGGCAGCGAGATCTCATGAACATCACTGGTCGAGAGGGTGCACTTGGCGGATTCGGCGGATTCCTTGATCCGCTGCATGGCCATCATGTCACCGGAGAGATCGATGCCGGTATCGACCTTGAACTGTTCGAGAATGAATTCCATGATCCGCGAATCGAAGTCTTCGCCACCGAGGAATGTATCCCCTGCGGTGGACTTGACCTCATAGATGCCGTCGCCGATCTCCAGTACCGAAATATCGAAGGTGCCGCCGCCGAGATCGTAGACCGCGATGGTCTCGTTGGTCTTTTTGCCGAATCCATACGCCAACGAGGCCGCGGTCGGCTCGTTGATAATCCGAAGAACCTCGAGACCGGCGATGGTTCCGGCATCCTTGGTAGCCTGGCGCTGGCTGTCGTCGAAGTACGCCGGAACGGTGATGATGGCCTGATCGACCTCTTCACCGAGAAACTCCTCGGCGAATTCCTTGATCTCGCGCAGCACAAAGGCCGAGATCTCCGGCGGAGAGTAACTCCGGCCCTTGATCTCGACACTGGCGTCGCCATTCTCGGATTCGACAATGGCGTACGGAACCAGAGTCCGCGCCCATTTGACCTCTTCGGAATCAAACTTCCGACCGATGAGCCGTTTCACGGCATACGCGGTGTTCATGGGATTGGTCATGGACTGGCGACGGGCGATCTGGCCGACCAAACGCGCATCATCAGAGGTGAAGGCCACAACCGACGGGGTCGTCCTCGCGCCCTCACGGTTGGGAATGACCATGGGTTTGGTGACGTCAACCACCGCCGCACAGGAGTTGGTTGTACCGAGGTCGATTCCGATGATCTTACTCATCGGCATCTCCTGAAGTCTCTTCGGTTGGTGCCGAGCCGTTGGCGGAGCCGACCTGCGTCGGCGCATCGGCCACCACACCTACCATCGCCGGACGAATCAAACGCCCGTTGCAGAGATACCCCTTTGCGAGGACCGACGCAATGGTGCCCGGTTCCATATCGCCGGATTCGACCCTGTGAACCGCCTCGTGGAACTCGGGTGAGAACGGCTCGCCCATGGGGTTGACCACTTGGATGCCCTGCCGTTCCAGAGTGTCCCAAAGCTGTTTTGCAATCATCTCGATACCTTCTCTGAAGGCGCCGGCGTCCGAGTCGGTACTGTGTTCGAGTGCACGCTCGAAATTGTCGAGCACCGGAAGGAGATCCCGCAGCAGGTCCTCGTTGGCGTGCCGTTTGATCTCGACGCGTTCACGATCGGTGCGTTTGCGGAAGTTATCGAACTCCGCCAATTTCCTGAGGTGGATATCCCTCAGTTCATCGAGCTCGCTCTCGAGACGTTCGATCTCGATCTCCACCGAGGGTCCGAGGTCAACCGGCTCGACGCCGGTGACTGCCGGCGGCCCCTCGACATTCTCCGGCGGCGCATCCGCACCGCTGTCCTCATCGATGAACTCGATCTCGATGTCTTCAGGCACGTCCGCGGGAAAGTCCGCGTGCGCTTTTTTGTTTTCACCCATTCATCGCTCCAGGTTCCTGCAACATTTTGGTCAGCGAATCTCCGATAAACTCGACAATCGGCACGATCCGTCTGTAGTCCATTCTCCTCGGACCGACCACACCCAACGCGCCGGCCCTTTCGCCGTCTTTGTAAAACAGCGTCGTTACCAGTCCAAGCTCGCCCGACGCCGTCAGCGCGGACTCCCGACCTATGATGACCTGGGTCGATCCATTCGACAGCGCCTTACGGATCTCTCGAACGATGCGCTGCTCGTCATCCAATGTGGCGAACAACGACCGGACCCTTTCAATTTCAGTAAAATCCTCGGTCTGAAGCAGGTTATCGGTGCCGGCTACCTGAACTTCCACCCGCGAGTCGTTCCGTGGAACCAGATCGCGAATAATATCCAGTGCCTGCCGCTCGAGCGCATCCCGGCTTCCTTCTTCCTGCTCGACGACCGACGACTGAACCGCCGCGGTCACCTCATCGAGGTTCAAACCACGGAACTCGGTGGTGAGATAGTTGGCGATCTCCTGGAGTCGGTCGCGCGTGAGTTCTCGGTCGAGCTGCAGAAGTCGCTTCTCCACGGTTCCGTCAGCGCTCACCAACAACCCGAGAACACGCGACCCCTCCATCGCCACGAGGGAAACGGCTTCAAGGAACCGCCCCATCCCGAACGGGCGCACCGCGACACCCGCCTCCTGTGTCACGTCAGCGGTGAGCCGGGCCACCCAGGCGAAATCCTCGACCAACTCGCGCCGGACTTCTTGGATTTGGCTCGCCACCTTGCGTTTGATCGCCGGCGAGAGCCGACAGCCGCTCGACACCGAGTCGACGTAGAGCCGCAAGGTGCGATCCGAGGGAACCGTCCCTGCCGATGTATGGGGCCGGCTGAGATAACCCGATTCCTCGAGTTCCGACATGATGTTGCGGATGGTGGCCGACGACAGGCCGAGACCGGACACCCGAGCGACTTCGCCGGACGCAACCGGTCCGCCTGATCGGATATACAGCTCGACAATGGCGCACAGCACCTTGAGCAAACGCCGGCTCAGGTTCACTCGTAACTCCCCCGTGGATGGGCCGCGAAAACGAGGTCCAGGCTCCAACTCCTCAAATAATCACAAAACTCAAATTCACGCAAACCTTGGTCATTGTAGCACTTCCGCTCGGTTTTGCCGACCCGCGTCTCCTCTGTGTTCCCGCGGTCCAACGCCAGGCTCGGGACCTCGTCCGGCACCCCATGCGGCAGTCTACAGCGGTCGTCACGACCGCTGGGAGCACTCCGCCGAAATACGCCAAAAATGAGCTTGTAAGTCGCTGTTTTTGCCGGTAAAAGCAACTTTGAAACAAAATTGACCCCGTCAAACTCGGTGTGTTAGCTTTGAACTGGCTGAAGAGGTTAACGACTCCTATATGGTTTTCTTCAATTGGGCAACGATGCAGATGGCCGCGAAGATCGTGTATTACGGTCCGGGCCTGTGTGGAAAAACATCAAACCTTTCATACATCTACGCCAAAACCACACCGAATTCTCGCGGTGAAATGGTCTCCCTCGAGACTGAGTCGGACCGGACCCTCTTTTTCGACCTTCTCCCCATCGAAGTCGGAACCATCGGTGGGTTCAAGACCCGACTCCAGCTCTATACCGTGCCGGGCCAGGTCTTTTACAACACGACACGAAAACTCGTCCTCAAGGGCGTCGATGGGTTGGTTTTTGTCGCCGACTCCCAGCGCCCCATGAGAGAGGCGAACATCGAGAGCTTGTCGAGCCTGCTCGAGAACCTCGACGACCTCGGCCTCGAGATGGCCGATCTACCCCTGGTTCTGCAGTACAACAAACGCGATCTGAAGAACATTTTGACAGTCGACGAACTCAACGGCGATCTCAATGCGAACTCGGTGCACCCACATTTTGAGGCATCTGCCATCAATGGCGACGGGGTCTTCGAAACCCTCAAAGAGATCACCAAACTCACGTTGAAAAAACTCCGAAAGCGGATGGCGTCGTCCCAGCCCGGTGGAGTTTCGCCTGCCTCCGTACCTGTGCGACCCGCCATGAGTCCGCAACGGCCCGAGTCGATATCAGCCGCCTCGCTGGCCCGCGCCGCAGAAGAAGGTGTCGTTGCGGATGTCGATCCAGAGCCGCCGCGTCCCGCTCCGAGACCGCCGACTTCCGTGGCACCACCCATGCCGGGCCCTGCACCGGGGGTGACCGATTCGGATGTGTTTTCGTCACCGGCCGGACAAGAGGATCAACCGACCGTTGAGGGTCCCCTCGGCGGAGGCCCACTCCCAGCACCCGAGATCCCGGCCATCGAGGTCGAGTACGTCTCGGAGCCCGTGGTCGAGACCGAGGATGACACCGAAACCGCCAGCGGGAATCAATTCTCTTCGACCGAGTTCGTTGACGAGGTCCCAGCAGACACCGAGACCGAAAGCGAACCCTGGCAGGACGAGACGCCGGCAACGGAAGATCCCGCCGCAAGCATCGCGGTGGAGTTGGAGGCCGACCCGGCGGAAAACGTGGAATTCGGCCAACAAGGTGTTGACGAACCGGTCGCCGTTCCCCCTCCCATCAAACGAGTTCACGTCTCGAACCAACTCGACATCCTCGCCGAACTCGAGGGATTGAGATCCGGCAGCCTGTCGGGAGGCGCCCCAAGTCAGAGCCGGTCTTCGGCAGCCGAGATCGATATCGACTCACTGATCTCCGGCGCCATGGGCGAGACCAAGGAGATCAGACGCAGGGTCGAGGAGAAACTCAAAACGGAAATATTCGACCGGATGCGCGGACTCGAAATCGCGATTCAGGTCAAGAACGCAGGCGGCGAGACGATTCAGACGCTCGATCCGGTGGTGTTGGATGTCCACGGAGCCGGAGAGCTGACCAAACTCTCCATCAGATTCGCGATTGACCTGGATCACACCAGGTGAGATCGGACCACCCCTCCTCGCGATGATGCGATCCTCGAAAAAGGCTCGTTTCCGGACTCACGTGAGAGTCATTATCGGGACCTGTGCGCTCCCGGCGGCGGTGGTCGTTCTCGCGGTCGTAGTCGCCTCGACGGTGGGATGCAAGTCCGCCCAGTCGACCCCACAACCCGACTCGACGCCAGTTCAATCAATGGACTCCGAGTCGTATCTCGAGTGGCAGGCCGCGACCCAGGCAACCACCGACGATCTCCTGGCAGAAGCGAGGCGGTTGGCCGAGCTCGGAGAAGACTCAGCCGCCCTCGACCGAATCGATGAGGCTCTCTGCGAGGTGCTGGATCCACCCGACACCGTCGCTGATGAACCGGCCTATCTCGACTTCGTCGCCGGTCTCCTCACTGCTGCCGAAGAATTGGAACACAGCCTCTCTCTCGGCGCCGACGGGATCGAGCACGGACGGGAAATGGTTGCACTACCGCCGATCGAAATCCCCGAGCTTCCTCCCGACGCCATCGATATCGTCGGCCCAGACGGATTGCCCCCCAGCGACTACCCGTTGGTCCTCAATCCGACCGTTGAGAGATTCGTCGACGCGATGATTGCTGAAGGAGAGTACCGAAACCGGGTCTCCACCGGTCTGAGTCGGGCGGGTGACTATCTGCCCATGATCCGCGCCAAATTCCGCGCCGCCGGTCTGCCTGTGGAAATCTCCTATCTGCCCCTGATCGAGAGCGCATTCTCGGTGAAGGCCTACTCCCGCGCACGTGCCCACGGGATGTGGCAGTTCATGTCCGCCACCGGGCGGTACTACGGTCTCGAGATCGGCTCTCTGGTCGATGAGCGGCGGGATCCCGTCCGATCCACCGAAGCGGCCGTGGCATACCTGACCGATCTCTACCGCGAGTTCGATGACTGGTACCTCGCACTCGCTGCGTACAACTCGGGCAGCGGCAATGTTCGACGAGCCATCCGAAAATCAGGCAGTCGGGATTTCTGGACACTGCAACGCTATCTTCCCCGTGAGACCCGAAGCTATGTCCCGGCATTCATAGCCTCGATCATCATCGCCAAGAATCCCGCAGATTGGGGATTCCCGGTCCCCGTAGAACGAGAGTGGGACTACGACCGGGTGGATGTGCCGGATGCTCTCGATCTGCAGTTTCTCGCCGATCAGACCAGCTTTTCGGTGGACGAACTCCGTGATCTCAACCCCGCGATTCGGCGCGATCTGACCCCAGCCAATCGGGTTACCTGGTTGTGGTTGCCCAAGGGTGAGGGCCCGGAGGTCATCACCGTCCTCGAGGAAACACCACGTTCGGATTGGGCGCCGAGGATGATCCACTCCGTCCGCCGGGGTGAGTCGCTCTCGACCATCGCGGCTCAGTACGGTTCGAGCGTCGGTGCGATCAAGCAAGCCAACGGCCTTCGCGGGACGATGATTCATCCCGGCCAAAGTCTCATTGTCCCCAGGTTCGCAGACGCCCCCAGCGGCCCCAGCCGGCGCCAGGCCGAAAACGGGGGCTATATCGTACAGAGCAATGACACGCTGTGGGACATCTCCCGCGCATTCAGCGTCTCGTTGGATGCGCTCTGCGCGGCCAACGGCCTCAGCCGACGCAGCGTCATCCAGCCCGGCCAGCGGCTCAATCTCCCATCGAGATCAAAATTGCGGGGAGCATCCTCAAGCCCTTCGAGCGCAACAGCAGAATGGTCCGGGCGTTACACCGTCCGCTCGGGCGACACGCTATCGAGCATCGCATCCCGGCACCGCGTATCGGTAACTGAACTCCGGCGGGTCAACGGCCTCAACACATCGAGGATCTATCCGGGGAACACCCTGACCGTTCCGGGATCGTCCGACACAGCGACCAAGAACGGCGGATTGTCGGGCGCCACAACCTATCGGGTGCGCAGGGGAGACACCCTCTCCGACATCGCGCGGCAGTTCGGCGTCTCGGTGAGGGCGCTGCGACGGCTGAACGGACTCTCGACCTCGAGAATCTATCCCGGCGATGTGTTGAAGATCCCGAAGCGGCAGGCGAAGAGCTAGCGAGCCCGGGGCTCACTCGATCTCGGCTCCGGTGCGGTCGAAGCTCGCGGTTTCGGTCACGTCACCGGCTTCGTCCCGGAGATAGCGACGCTCGACGGTGCCGTTAGCGAGAGCGATTCGATAGAGGCTGCGATTCACACGACCGTCTTGATCGAGCTCGTGAACCTCGTCCAGCACCCCGTCGCGACGGAGTTCGGCTCTCGCCGGAACACCATCGTTGTTCACCAATGACCAATGGGCAAGCCCGTCAGGAAACACCTGCTGGGTCGCTGATACGGACGACGCCGGGTTGAGCGGCACCATGGTCTCGAGTTCAAAACCCGGTGCCACAGACGTATCGGAGAGATCCACGTTCGGAAACAGCAGCGCCGCGACCTCAACGGTCTCTTCTCCGCGTTGGATCTGAAGACCGAGACGTTGCCCCCATTCGATGGCGGCAATCAGGAATCGAAGCTCGCCGAGGCTCTCGGGTGCGACCCCGTTGACATCGAGGACCAGATCTCCGGATTCGAATCCAACCTCTTCGGCCAGGGTGTCCGGCCAGACCATCGATACTACCGGCTGATCTTCGTCGTTTTCCTTGAGTTTCAGCCCCACGGTCGGGAAGGCGTCGATACCGCCGCGATCGTGGAACGCCCCAACGTAATCCGCCAGCGACAACGTAAACAGCGCCGGCGCGGCAACCTCATCGCCGGCCGCGTGACCGCCACCCATGGGATGGCCGCTGGGTTCGCCCTCGGGATCGGGCGCCGGAGCCGTGGCGGGACAGAATGTCGCAATCCGCAGCCGAGGCAGCCCTGCCGCGTCGCGCTCGTCGTCGAGACGACGTGGGATGCCGAGATCATAGGCAATGTGCCCGGAGCCCACCACCAGCACCACTGTCGTGTCCGGAGCAAGCTCAGCAAGAATCGACCTCGCCATGACGACGTCCCACAGACACTGGGCAGCGTACATGTTGTCGAACCAACCCGGAGGCAACATGGCCACGGTGTCACCGAAATATCTCGAAATCAGGTAGCGATGTTGGGGCAGTCCGTCGGTTTCAACCTCGCCGATTTCAGCGCGTTGCTCCTCCGAGAGTCCATCCAGACCACTCCGGTTGACCATCCGCGGGATCTCGCGAGGCACATTGGCTCCCACAACTGTCATCCCGTGGGTGCGCGCCACCTCCATGACGGGCCGGTAGTATTCCCAGCGGTATCCACCGCGGTCGTACCATCCCGTCGCCTCAAGCAGTTCCCGCTCGTCGATTTCTCCCTGCACCCACTGTTCCAAGACCGCATCATCTCCACGCTGGAAGAACTCCATGGCGAGGACGATGTCCCTGCCCGACGCAGCCATGCCTTCCACAAGACGTGCGTGGAGGACCTTCTGATCCATGGCGGTATGTTCCTCACCCAAAAGGACGACATCGGCCTGGGCAAACCGGCTCGCCAGCTCGTCGATTTCCACAGTACTCAGGCTTGTCGTATCGAAGATCGACCCGGCTTCGGCCGAGCCGAGATCGTAGGCGCGGTCTTCCTCACCCAACGGGAGTTGGTCGAGTTCGGTCGCCCCCGCGATGGCGGACAAGGCCAGAACGAGCCCGAATAATACGTATCGCATCATCACCTCCGATGGCCCTCACTCTATCTCACCCCACAAAACAACCAGGTTCTTGCTACAATCTCTGTCCGTCGCGCGCCCGCCTTCGATCCAGGAGATATCACATGCCCGACCGACCCGCCATCAGCCCAGCCTTCCAAGACGCACTCGACAAACAGGACTTCGACCGTGTCGAAGAACTCTGGCTGGAATCCCTCGACCGCGACCGGATTCGGGTCGATGAGCTACTCGAGGTTCGCCGCCTCATCTTTCAGGCGGGGCGTAAGAACCTGGCAATGACGCTGCTCGATCTGCTCGTCGACACACTTGAAGGGCGCGACGACCCGTTTCAAACAATGGCCGCACTCAGAGAACAGGTTCGGCTCGTCGGCAAGCCTGACGCCTCGCTCGTCGAACGCCTTCAGAAAGCCCTGGCGGCAACCCGCGCAGATAGCCCATCCCTTGCCGCCGTCGTCTCCCGGTACCCCCTGACCTCGCAGAAGAAAACCGCTGAAACGATCAAGCACATCGAGAACTGGCTCAACCACGACACCGGGACCATCGTCGAAGTGATGGGTCAGGGCGTCGGCAGGGTCATCGAGCTCAATCTCGAACTCGACAACATCAAGGTCGATCTCGGCGGCCGACGACCGGTCTCGGTTCCATTCGGCGCGGTCGCCCGATATCTACGACCCCTCCCCGAAGGTGATTTCCGCCGTCGCAAAGTGGAAAACGCCGAAGAGCTCACATCCTTTGCTCTGGAGAATCCCGGCCAGGCCCTTGTCGAACTCATCGAGAGTCTCGGCGAAAATGTCAGCGTGTCGGAGATCAAGGCGGGTCTCGACGAGGTCGTGCCGCAAAAGGGCTGGACCTCGTGGTGGAACAAGGCTCGAAAGCACCCGCGGGTCCTGACCTCCGGAACCGGTTCTCGACTCCGTTACTCGGTCAGCGACAGTGCCGAGAACGCAACCGGTGTTCTGCTGACCGAACTCGAGGAGGCCGATCCGCGGCAGCGGCTGACCATCGCCAAGCGGCTCGCTTCGCGGGGGGAAGAGGCTTCGGACGAGGCAAATCGGATTCTCGGTGCGTCCATCGAGACCTTTGACGACGAGCCCGGACTGGCGTGGGAAACCGCGACTGCCCTCGGCGCGTTGCCCGGTGGGAAGGAGGCCGCCGCCGCGGCCCAGGCAACGATCATCTCCGATGCCGAACCCCTCCATCTCCTCGGTGGTGTCCAGGACCGACAGACCCGCATGGCAGCCCTCGAGGCCATCCGCGAGGCGCGCCCCGACGACTGGACATCCATCTGGGGCGAGTGGCTCCTTCACGAAAAGACACCGGCGATCCTCGACACCATCGCCGCTGCGCTTGACCGAGCCGGTGCAACCGACTCCCTCGACGCCGCCATCGAAGCGGTCTTTCGAAATCACGTCAAGCACGCCACCCAGTTCATCTGGGCGTGCGAACGCATGATCAACCCCGACTCACCGGAACCGATCCGCCGTCGGATGACACCCTCGCTGCTCGAGAAGATTCCCGACGGACTCAGCCGTCGAGAGTTCGCCTCGCTCCGCGGCCGGTGCAAGGCGCTTCTAGACGGTGGCAAGGTAGCGATTCGGCTGCTGCTCGAAAGCGCCAACGAAGGCCAGGCGCAACGCTTCAGCCAGCGCATTGCCAGGCTCCCCGGTGTCGAGCCCCAGCGGGTCAGCCTCGTCGAACAGGCGGCGCACCAGGCGCACGGATCCAATCAACCGGAAGACGAGGGCCCACTTCTCGTAGCAACCAAGGCGGCCATCGACGCCCAACGCGGCGAACTCAAACAGCTGCTCGAGGTGGAGATCCCCAAGACCCTCAAGGGGATCAACGCCGCCGCCGCCGAAGGCGATCTCCGGGAAAATTTCGAGTACCACATGCTCCGCGACCGCCAGGAACTTCAGTCGGCGCGCGCGGCGAAGCTGCAAAGAGAACTCCGAGAGGTTCGCACCCTCGAACCCGGCAGGGCCGACGCAGATCGCGTCAACATCGGCACCATCGTCAATTTTGAAGGTGACACCAAACCATTGACAATCCTCGGTGTTTGGGACGCGGATGTCGACCGGCGGGTCTTCGCCAACGGGTCCGGCCTCGCCGAAGCGCTGCTCGGCCGCAGGATTGGAGACGAGGTCGAGATCGAGGGCAAGCCCGCCACCATCGCGGGCATCGAGGCGTGGCAGGGCTGAGTCTCGGCTAGTCTCTGGTCTGGAGGAGTTCGAGCTCTTCATCGTTGGGTTCGAAGATGATGCAACCGACCGCACCTGGCCCGGCGTGGGCGCCGACGACGGGGCCGATCTCGCCCTCGAGCATCTCGACGATGTCGAATGTGTCGGTCAGCAGGCCCTTGAGTCGTTCACCCCACTTGGGCGCCGATGCGTGCGCCATGGCGACAAAGACCGGTCGGCTGGTGTCGACCCTCGCGCTCAGAATCTCCATGAGTTTCGGCTGAGCTTTCTTGCCGCCTCGGACCTTGTCCACCGGAACCACCTCGCCATCCACGATTCCGAGAATCGGCTTGATTCCGAGCAAGGTGCCGAGGAGGGCTTGCGCCTGACCGATCCGCCCACCCTTGCGAAGAAACTCGAGAGTGTCCACCAGGAAAAGAAACTCCATCCGCTCACGAATGTCCTCTAAACGAACGACAATCTCGTCGACACCGAGCCCACGCTCGATCATCCGGCTCGCAAAAACGACGAGGAGACCCAGACCCACGGAATCCGATTTGGAGTCGACAATCCGAATATTGGGCACTCCAATGCCATCCGCTTCCAAACGCAGCTGAGCGAATTCGTTGGCGCCGTCCGCGGCCGCCTCGGCCGCGTGTTGCGAGGTCAGGGATTGCTTGGCCGATATGTGAATCGACACAACATCGCCCGTTGCCGCCAGACGACGGTAGGTTTCCAAGAATTCGCCCTTCCCAGGCGGACTCGTGGCGGGAAAGATCTCTCCACCCTTGAGCATCTGGTAGAACTCATCCGGCAGCAGATCGACTCCGTCCTTGTAGACAGTCTTT